>JGI10216J12902_101607647_pt1 | contig 12527 bp, 5 predicted proteins | sample KanNatreferecore_FD_12902 | JGI IMG/M metagenome (IMG submission 12902)
CTCGAGCTCGAGGTGCTGCAGGGTGCTCACTCGACGTTCCCACTGGTGGACCGCGTCGTCGTCGAGTACCACTCCCTCGACCTCGGCCGTCGAGTCGTTGATCAACTCGCACACCATGGGTTGACCATGGTCCTCGACGACAAAATGTACGACGGCGATGAAGATCAGTACCGCGGTGTGGGTCGTGGACTCCTGTTCGCCGCGCGATCGGTCGCGCGGCACGGCGATTCGCCGGTCGCGTCGCGATTGCATGACACACAGCCTGCCCGGACAGCGTAAGGGATGCGTATCGACATTCTTACGTTTGGGTCGAGGGGCGACGTTCAGCCCTACGTAGCGCTCGGAGTCGGACTGCAGGAAGCTGGACACCGTGTCCGCATCGTCACGCTGGGCGGCTTCGACGATTTTGTTCGTGGGCATCGGCTCGATCAGGTGTCTATTTCCGGAAGTCCCCGGGAGATCACCGCGACCGCGGCTGGACGAGAGTGGGTAAAGGGGCGTGAGACCGTTCTTGGCTTTCTTCGCGGCTTCGTGCGCATGGCCAATACCCTGATGCAGGAGGGTATGGCTCGCTACTGGCGCGTTTGCCAGGATACGGAGGCAATCGTGGCATCGGCAAGCGGACTGATGCTCGCCGTTCACGTCGCGGAGAAGATGCGCGTGCCGTTAGTGCGCGCTCAATACGAGCCGTCAGTGCCGACGCGCTATGACTGGACTGGTAAAACCGGTCCGACGATTGCCACACGTGGGGCCTGCGAGGCCCTGGCGGGCGCGGCATTCCGTACTCTTCTCTGGCAGGGGCTGCGTGGACAGGCGAATCGTGCTCGATCGGAGCTGCTCGGGCTTCCTCCCCTTCCGATGCAGGAACCGTTCGCAGCACTGCATAGACGCCGCATTCCACTCCTGGACGGTTACAGCCCGTCCGTGGTGCCGAGACCACCGGACTGGGGTGAGTGGATTCACGTGACCGGTTACTGGTTCCTGGATACGAAGTCCGACTGGGTGCCTCGCCCGGATCTTGTCGACTTCCTTCGATCGGGACCACCGCCGGTTTTCGTCGGATTCGGCTCCGTGCCGTTTCCAAACCCCGATGCCACCACGGATCTCGTGCTGCGGGCGCTGGCACGCGCCGGCCGCCGAGGCATCATGGTCACCGGCGGGAGCGAGATGACGACCGGTCGATTATCGGACGAGGTGTTCGCGGTCGATTCCATTCCTTACGATTGGCTATTTTCACGCGTGTGTGTCGCCGTGCATCAGGGCGGAGCGGGTGTGACCGGGGCGGCGCTGCGCGCCGGCCTTCCTTCAGTCGTCGTCCCCGTATTCGGCGATCACCCTTTCTGGGCTCAGCGCGTGTTTGCCCTGGGGGCTGGACCTCGACCGATTCCGGCAAAACAACTTTCGGTCGAAGCGCTGGGCGATGCCATCAAGCTGGCGGCAAGCGACGAGGACATCAGACGCCGGGCTGCCCACATCGGCGAGCGCATTCGCACGGAAGATGGCGTCGCTCGGGCCGTCGAGGCGTTTCATGCATACGTTCGAAACGGGTCGATGAAGGGTGGAGAGCCACGTGCCGAAAATTAGCGCGAACAACTTAGAGTTTCACTATTGGCAGTCAGGACAGGGCGCGGACATCGTGCTGGTGCACGGGCTCGGGGGAAATCTCGCGAGCTGGCATATGGGCATCGTCCCCGAGCTCCAGCAGGAGTATCGTGTCTTGACGTACGACCTCCGCGGGCACGGACGAAGCAGCGCGGCACTTGCCGGCTATACAACCGGCGACATGGCTCAAGATCTTCGCGGTATTCTCGACGCTCTCCACATCGAGCAGGCGACGCTGGTCGGTCATTCGTGGGGCGGCGACATCGCTCTGCACTTCGCGCAATTGAACCCCGGGCGAGTATCGGAGCTCGTAGTCCTGGAAGGAGCTCTTCTGGCGCCGCTCGCATCCGTGTACCGCAGTCCCGACTGGGAGGGCTGGCCGTACGCCGTTGCCACACTCGAAAGTCTGCTGGGTCGCCCGGTTCCCGATGAGAATCGCTTTGATCTCGAATATCTCCTGAGGCAGTTGATCGAGGTCCCGATCCTTTACGGTCCCTCTCAGGGACGCCCTCGGGACGAGGAAATCATTTTTCGGGTCCTCGACGTCCTCAGGCCGATGTGGGAGGGTCGCGAGGCGGACGGAAACATGGGGCTCGACACCGTCTCGCACATCGAGCACCCGACGCTCCTCGTGTACGAGTCGAACACGGCTTACCCCGAGGCCCATCGAGAGCTGAGCGCTCGGCTTCCGGTGAGCTCATCGGCAATTCTGCCACCTGGCGACCTCAAGCACTTCAGCACGCTCGAGCATCCGGATCACATCGTGAACCACATCCGCGCTTTCCTGAAGGAGCGTCGAAAGGATCTTCTCGACGCGCCTCATGTGACGAAATGACGATGGCCAGGTATCAAACCTTCGTCGACGTTCTTCGCTCGTGGGCAACACGACGGCCTGAACAGACTGCGCTCACGTTTCTGGATGATGGTGAATCCGCGACCGACGTTCTCACGTTTGGGATGCTTGACCAGCGCGCCCGTGCGATAGCGGCTGGACTTCGGCAACACCTCGAGATCGGCGATCGTGCGCTGCTGCTGCATCCACCAGGACTCGAGTTTGTGGCGGCTTTTTTTGGCTGTCTCTATGCCGGCGTCATACCGGTGCCAGCGTACCCGCCTCGGAACCCGCGCCATTTCCCGCGCATCGAGGCAATCCTCGCAGACGCCGATGCACGGTGCATTCTCACGCAGACTGACTTCGAAGGACGACTCTCGGCATGGGTCGAGCGGCGCGGCGGAACACTTGCCATCATGTGCACGGACAGGCTGCGCAACGAACAGGCCGATGAGCAGGCTCCATCGCTGAATGTCAACGAAAACACGCTCGCGTTTCTTCAGTACACGTCTGGATCGACCGGGCGTCCCAAAGGGGTGATGGTCACCCACGGCAACGTGATCGCCAATCAGTTGATGATTCAGCAGGCGTTCGGGCATGCCGAAGGTCTGGTTGTCGTGAGCTGGTTGCCCATTTACCACGATATGGGCCTCATTGGAAATCTGATGCAGCCGTTGTTTTTGGGTGGCCATTGCGTCTTCATGTCGCCCGCGGCGTTCCTGCAGAAGCCGAGACGCTGGCTCGAGGCCATGTCGAGATATCGCGCCCACAGCTCCGGTGGGCCGAATTTTGCCTTCAGACTCTGCACCAAGACAGTGAAGGGGGACCAGAAAAAACACCTCGATCTCAGCGGCCTGAAAGTCCTATACAGCGGATCAGAACCCATCAACGCCGTCGACCTCGAAGAATTCGCGGAGGCGTTCCAGGAAACAGGATTGCGGCGCGAGGCACTGCACTGCTGCTACGGCATGGCTGAAAGCACACTGCTCGCCACCGCCAGCAGGTCAGGTTCAGGCCCAGTTGTGGAAATCGTGGACGCTGCCGCATTGACCATGAACGTGGCGATGCCTCCTCGCTCAGATTCCGCAACCCATCGCGTCGTTGTCGGGTGCGGTAGAGCGGCCGCGGGTCAGGAGGTCGTAATCGTCCCAGCTGAAGGAGAGCGCAAGCCGCTCCCAGACGGCTCTGTGGGCGAAATCTGGCTGAGAGGCGCCAACATCGCTGGCGGATACTGGAGGAATCCTGAGCTCACGCGTACGGATTTCGAGGCAACTCTCGACGGCGTTGGATTCGACGAACGGTTTTACCTGCGCACGGGTGATCTCGGTTTTCTTCGCGAAGGAGAGTTGTTCGTCACCGGCCGAATCAAAGATTTGATCATCATCCGGGGGCGTAATCTCTACCCCCATGATATCGAGTTGACGTTACAAAGAAGCCACGCCGCCTTCCGAGCCGGTGCAGGCGCAGCCTTCTCTGTGGATATCGATGGCGAGGAGCGCCTGGTCGTGGTTCAGGAAATCGATCGACATCGTCATCACGAGGCTGAGGAGGCGAGCGCGCGCATTCGCGAGGCGATCGTCGAGGAGCACGAAGTCGCACCCTACGCCGTGGTGCTCGTCAGGCAGAACGGCGTTCCGAAGACATCGAGCGGAAAGGTTCAGCGAAACGCGAGTGCGCGGGAGTTTCTGGACGAGACGCTTCCCATCGTTCACCAGTGGATCGAGGTAAGAGCAGCCGTGACCGCGCCAACAGTAGCGGTCGAGGCGGTCGCCAGTCGCGGCGCAGCGGACACTCTCCAGACTCGCTCACGCGAGGAGATCGAAGACTTTCTGTTACGGCAACTCTCGAGCGGTCTCGCGATCTCTCCCGACGACGTCGACGTCACTCAGCCTTTCAGCTCCTTCGGCCTCGACTCCCTGCGGACTCTCGCCCTGCTGGACGAAGTCGAAACCTGGTTGGGTCGGAGCCTTTCTCCCACGTTGTTCTGGGATTACCCGACGATTTCCGATCTTGCTGCTCACCTCGCCGACGGAATCCCCGAGGGGACCGCGGCCGATAGGACCCGGAGCTGAAGATGGATAGCGCAGAACCGATCGCCATCGTCGGAATCGGCTGCCGGTTTCCCGGCGCCGACGGTCCTGATGAATTCTGGCATCTGCTTGCCAATGGCGTGGATGCTATCCGCGAGGTGCCCCCAGAACGGTGGAACCTGGACGAGTTGTACGATGCCGATCCGGCGGCGACAGGAAAGATGAACACGCGGTGGGGTGGTTTCCTGTCCAACGTCGATCGATTCGATGCGGCTTTTTTTGGCATCTCTCCTCGTGAGGCAGCCCATGTCGATCCTCAGCAACGGCTGCTGATGGAGGTAGCATGGCAGGCAATGGAAGACGCAGGGCTTCCAGCCGAGACACTCCGCGGCCAGCGCGTGGGAGTTTTCATCGGCATGGCAAGCTACGACTACGGCAGTCTGCAGCTTCAGCACCCTGAAGAAATCAGCAATGGATACGCCAACACCGGCAGCGCACTGAGCATCGCCGCGAACCGGCTTTCCTATCTTTTCGATTTTCGCGGGCCGAGCGTCGTCCTCGACACGGCGTGTTCCTCGTCTCTCGTCGCTGCCTACTACGCGTGTCAGAGTTTGAGAAACGGAGAGTCTCGCGTCGCACTCGCCGGAGGCGTGAACGTCATCCTCTCTCCCACCGTGACGATTGGCTTTTCGAAACTGCAGGCAATGGCACCCGACGGCCGGTGTAAGGCATTCGACGCGCGAGCCAACGGCTACGTACGCGGTGAGGGCGCTGGCATCGTCGTTCTCAAACCTCTCACACAAGCGGTAGAGGATGGAGATCGGATTTACGCCGTCATCCGGGGCGGCGCAGTGAACCAGGACGGGCGAACGAACGGCCTCACCGCTCCAAACGGTTTGTCGCAGGAGGCGCTTGTCCGCGAAGCCTGCTCGAACGCCGGTATTCGCCCGTCGGAACTTCAGTACGTCGAAGCGCACGGCACCGGAACTCCGCTCGGCGATCCCATCGAGCTCAACGCGCTTGGTGCAGCGCTCGCATCCGGGCGGCCACGGGAGAGCCGGTGTGCGGTCGGCTCGGTGAAAACGAATGTCGGACACCTCGAAGCGGCCGCCGGTGTCGCGGGCCTCATCAAGCTGGCTCTGTCGCTGGAGCGACGGCAATTGCCGCCCAGTCTTCATTTCGAGAAACCGAATCCTTTCATTCGTTTCGACGTTCTGCCACTCAGGGTCGTCACCCGCCTGGAGCCCTGGCCCGCAGAATCTCTTCCGGCACGTGGAGGCATAAGCGCATTCGGGTTCGGAGGCACGAACGTTCACTTGATATTGGAAGAGCGTCCACCCCGAGTCGGTCACGACGCGGCTCGAAAGGACGACGACATCCATATCCTTCCGATATCTGCCAGAAGCCACGAAGGGCTGTTGAGTCTGTCGCGCGCCTATGTCGGACTGTTGAACGACCCGGAGAACACGCAACCACTGGTCGACTTGTGTGCTACGGCTGCGGTGCGCAGAGACCATCATGAGTTTCGATTGGCTGTCGTTGCGACGAGTCGCTCCGACATGGCGGCCAAGCTCGCGTCCTTTCTGAAGGGCGAGAACCCTCGGGACGTGGAATCGGGCCGGAAGATCGCCAGCCGACGCCGGAAAGTGGCCTTCGTGTTTCCAGGCCAGGGCTCCCAGTGGCTGGGAATGGGAAGGGAGATGGCCAGGCGCGAGCCGGTGTTCGCAGAGGCCATTGAAAAGTGTGCGATCGCGTTTGCAGACCACGTCGAATGGTCCTTGATTGCGGAGCTCGCAGCTACTCCCGAGGAATCGAGGCTCCACGAAGTCGACGTGATCCAGCCTGCAATTTTCGCCATCCAGGTCGCTCTCGCTGAACTCTGGCGATCGTGGGGAATCAAGCCTGATGCCGTTGTCGGGCACAGCATGGGAGAAGTAGCAGCCGCCCACATTGCAGGCGCGCTCTCGCTTGAGGACGCGGCGCGGATCATCTGTCGCCGCAGCCGGCTTGCCCGCCGGACAAGTGGACGCGGTGCGATGGCTGTAGTCGAGCTCTCGCTCGCACGGTCCACCGAGATCCTCGCTGGTTATGAGGACTCCCTTGCGGTCGCCGTCAACAACAGCCCCACTTCCACGGTGTTGTCCGGAGATACGGTCGCGCTGGAGGAGATCCTCGTTGGCCTCGAGCGGGACGGCGTATTCTGCCGGCGCGTCAACGTCGACTACGCGTCGCACAGTCCTCAGATGGATCCGTTGAGGGAAGATCTTCTCGCCATGCTCGAGGGGCTCGCGCCGCGTCGGACAAAAGTCCCCTTGTATTCCACGGTGACCGAAAAGGTCGCGACCGGAACGGACCTCGGACCAACGTACTGGGTGCGCAATTTGCGGGAGCCCGTTTTGTTTGCGGGTGTGGTCGAGAAGCTTCTCAGTGACGGAATCGAGCTGTTTCTGGAGATCAGCCCCCATCCAATTCTGCTGCCAGCGATCCAACAATGCCTGTTGCATCTGCAGAAAGATGGTAAGGCGCTCGCATCACTGCGGCGCGAAGAGAGTGAACGAAAATCGCTGTATTCAACTCTTGCGAGTCTGTTTGCCGTCGGTAAACCGGTGGAGTGGACGCGCCTGTATTCGCCTACCGCGGAGTTCGTCCCTCTGCCGACATACCCCTGGCAACGGGAGCGCTTCTGGTTCGACGATCAGAGTCCTGCGTCCTCGAGCGCCGGCCGCAGCACCCGCAAAACGAAGAATCCTCTAATTGGTGAGCACATTCGATCCGCCACTGGATCGGCAACCCACTTGTGGCAACGCGACCTCAGTGCGGACGCATTCCCGTTCCTCAAGGATTGTCGCGTTCGAGGGCAGATCGAAGTCTCTGCCGCAGCCTGTCTCGAGATGGCTCTCGAGGCAGCTCGGGAGGCTCTCGGAGATGAAGCCCCGTTCAGTATCGATCGCGTGCAATTCAACAGCCCGATTCGCCTCGCGGAAGGACACGGTCGACCAGTGCAGGTCGTTCTGACTCAACAGCTGTCGACCCGGTTCGAGTGGCAGGTGTTCGCGGCGGCTGGGCCTGTTGACGAAAGCTTTTCGCGGCATGCGCACGGGCAGATTCGCATCGGCGGCGTCAATGAGGAGCGCGCGCGCGGCGAGGTTGATCTCGCAGCAATTCAGAGTCGCTGCTCGGCTGAAACGACCGGGCGAGTTCACTACGGGCGACTGGCGGACCTCAGCCTGGATTACGGTGCCTCGCTGCAGGGAATCGAATCGGTCTGGATGGGCGACGGCGAAGCAATCGGCCGGCTCAAACCCCCACCTTCCGACGCACGGCGCTTTCAGGTGCATCCCTCAATTCTTGATTCGGCTATGCAGGTTCTGGTCGCAGCTGTGTCCGGCGATGCGCGCAGTTTATTGCTTCCCATATCCGTTGACCGTTTCCGGTCGGATCCCGCATTCGCCAATGACGCGGTATGGGTCCACGCCGTATGGAGAACTGCGGACTCCCGAGCGATCGGAGATGTCCGGCTGCTGACTGCGTCAGGCACGATCGCGTCTGAAGTGTGCGGAATAACTCTCGCACCTCAAAGCGACGAAGCACTCACGGACGCCTGGTTTTATCGCCTGACATGGGAGAAGCAGGCGATACCGCCGCGCGTTGAAAACAATCTGGAAGGCCCCCTGGTGATCTTTGCCGATTCATCCGGCGTGGGCGATGCGCTGGTCGGGAGAATTTCCGCCGAAGGGGGACGGGCGATTGTGGTCACGCCCGGCGCAGGTCTCCATATTCCGGAGAGACTTTTCGAAGGCGGGCCCTGCCGCATCGATCCGGCACGGGCCGAGCACTATTCGGCTCTCCTCGACGCGGTGGGGCAACAAGGTATCGCGATCGATTCCGTCGTGCATTTATGGAGCCTCGACGTCGGTGAATCGGCCAGCGACGCTCACGCGCTCGGATACGGCAGCGCGTTTCTGCTGGCGCAAGCTTTGACGCAGGGCGGCCGACTGACGGTGTCTCCGCGCCTGTGGGTCGGCACTCGGGGAGCGCAGCCCATCCTCGGCGAGGTGGTCGCACCTTTTCAAGCGCCGGTATGGGGTCTCGTCAGGACGGTGATGCACGAGCATCCGCAGCTCCTGTGTACCGCGATTGATCTCCCCCCGGCTGAGCGTGACATCGATGCCGAGGTCCTGTTCGCCGAACTTATCGGACGCCTCCGCGAGCAGCAGGTCGCATACCGTGGCGGCGACCGTTTCGTGGCTCGGTTGACTCATGTTGATCGCGGCGATACGGAGCCAAAACCTCGCGTCTCACCCGACGATAGCGCTGCCATCAATCCGTTTTCTGCCCAGCTGCTGACGCCAGGGGATCTCTCGAGTCTCTCCTTCGTCCAGGTGGCGCGACGGCGGCCCGCTTTCGGCGAAGTCGAAATAGAGGTGGTCGCGGCCGGGCTGAACTTTCACGATGTCCTTCTGGCGCTCGGCCTTCTGCCCGATCAAAAACCTCTTTTCGGCGTGGAGTGTGCCGGAAGGATTACTGCACTCGGCGATGGCGTCACCGAGTGGTCGATTGGCGACGAAGTTGTGGCCCTTGCCCAGCCTAGTTTGAGCTCGGTTGTGCGGACGCCGATTTCACTGATAGCACGTAAACCATCGCGGCTCGATTTCGAAGAAGCGGCCGCGATTCCGATCGCGTTCCTCGCCGCACACTATGCGCTGAACCACCTCGCACGACTGCAGGCCGGCGAGCGGGTGCTGATCCATTCGGCCACGGGCGCGGTAGGACTCGCTTGTCTACGGCTGGCGCGGGACGCTGGTGCAGACGTATACGCGACGGCTGGAACAGTTGAAAAGCGGCGGCTTCTCGAGAGCCTCGGAGTCCGCCGAGCCATGGACTCTCGTTCTCTGTCGTTCGCAGATGAAGTGCTCGAAGCCACCGACGGCCAAGGCGTCGATGTCGTTGTGAACTCTCTGCCTGGAGAGGCCATGGCGCGTGGCCTCGCGATTCTGCGGCCGGCTGGACGATTCATCGAGCTGGGTAAGCGAGACGCCTTCGAAGGAGGCCAGCTTCCCCTTCGAGCGCTGGAGGACAGTCGATCCTTCTTCCTTGTCGATCTGGGCAGCCTGGCGGCAAAACGACCTGAATTCTGCGGCATGCTCTTTCGTCAGACCCTGCGCGAATTCGAAGAAAAGGATCGAGCACCGTTACCCATGCGGGTCTTCGCGGCGAAGGATTTGGGTGAGGCGTTTCAGCATATGGCGCGAAGCCGCCACATCGGCAAAGTTGTGATCCGCATGGATCCGGCCGGCGTGAAACTGGAGCCCGGGGATGCATCCGCGCTTATTCGCGACGATGCTGCCTACCTTGTTACCGGTGGACTTGGAAGGATGGGATTGGCCATAGGTGCCTGGCTGATCGAGAAAGGAGCCAGCACTCTTATCCTGGCCGACTGCGTCGAACCGTCTCTTGAAGCTCGCGCAGCGATCCAGGCGATGGAATCCGCAGGCGCCCGCGTCATCGTGGAGCGACTCGACGCGACGGACCGCGCCGCTGTCGATGCGTGCTTCGCAACCTGGGCTCGCGATGTGCGGCCCCTGAGGGGGATTGTGCACGCCGCCTCCTTGTCCGATGACGGGAGTCTCGTCGAACAGACGTCCGAGCGTTTTGATAGGACTGTGGCGCACAAGATGAATGGAGCGTGGAATCTGCATCGCGCGAGCCTTGCCTGCGCGATCGACTTATTTGTCCTGTGCTCCTCAGTCGCCTCTGTGCTCGGCGCGACGGGCCGGTCGGGTTCGGCCGCCGGCAACCAGTTTCTCGACGGACTGGCGCACTACCGGCGAGCGCAGGGTCTGCCGGCAATCAGCATCAACTGGGCACCGTGGCCTGATGCGGCAATGCGCGGCGTGAGAGGTCTCTCTTCTCGGGCGGTGGGGGAAACGCTTGACCGGCTCCTGCGCGCAGATGTGCCCCAGATCGCAGTAATGAACGTCGATTGGCAGGAGTGGCGAGCATCGACACCAGTCGTTGCGAAGATGCCCGGCTTCTCGCGGCTGAACGGCGCGGAGGTCGAGACGATAGAGACGCAGGATCTGACGCGAAAACAGGTTCTGGCGATGCCTCCGGCGGAACGCGTCACGATACTCGCGGACTTTTTGCGGGACCAGGCTGCCGGCGTTCTGCGTCTGGCGTCGGCCAAGATCGATCTCGATGCGCCGCTGGTTGCCCTTGGCATCGATTCGCTCATGGGCATTGAGTTGAAGAGCCGCCTGGAGAGGAAGCTCGGAGTGACGATTCCCCTTCTTCAGTTGATCAAAGGCGCGAGCCTGTCTGAGTTGGCGCACACGCTCGCTGGCGATATCAGTGGATCTGCACCTGCGGCCTCTGACAAGGTGCGCAGTACTACGGTCGGCCCGGCTCGTGGTGAACGATAGTCCCGGCGCGCGCGTGAGAATCTCTGGTGCTCGATTTTCGGTCGGCCCTGTCACGAAGCTGGCCTACGGAGTCGGGGCCCTGACGGACTCCATCAAGACCTTCGCGTTCATCACATTTCTCTTGTTCTACTACACGACGGTGCTCGGGTTGCCCGGCCGCATGCTGGGGCTGGCTATGTCAGTGGGCCTCGTGTTTGATGCCGTCATCGATCCGCTGATCGGTCACATTTCCGATCGTCTGGCTCCGTCGTTCGGCCGGCGACACTCCTTTATGCTCGTCGGTGCGCTGTCCGCCGGGATCAGCTTCATCGCGGTCTTCAACCCACCAGGCGGGCTTTCCACGGGATTGCTGTTCGCATGGCTGATGGTATCGAGTCTCTGTCTGCGATCGAGCTGCTCGCTGTTCATGGTGCCGTACTACGCTCTCGGCGCCGAATTGGCAACGGATTCCCACGAGCGAACGACGATTTCCGGATATCGCGCAGGCATGGTTCTCGCGGGAACACTGCTCGCGACGGGAGTGGCATTCGTCGTGTTCCTGCCGCAAGACGTCGTCACGGGCGTCGATGCCAAGTTCACTGCGGGAAGTTATGAGGACATGGGCGTCGCATTCGGGGTCGCGATGGTCATTGCCGGTTTAACCGCGACCTTAGGCACTCTTCACACGCGTCCACATCTCCCAACGTCATCGGCGGTGTCAGGCAACAGAGTCGCGATCTGGACGTCTGTGGCCGAGACATTCCGGAACCGCTCGTTTCGCATACTTTTATTGTGCAGCTCGTGGTCCGTGATGGGTGCGGCCATCAACGGGGCGCTTGCGATGCATTTCCTCACCTACCATGCGCGAATCGCCGCGGGTCAGGCCTTCACGTTCTACTTCGGCGCCTTTTATGCTGGAGCCCTGGTCGGAGTACTCGTCTGGGTTCGCGTGGCCCGAACGGTCGAGAAGCATCACCTCTTGGCCGCGACCACCATCATTACCAGCTTGATAGTGTCCGCTGGGTACTGGCTGGTCGGCGAGGGGCGCCCGCTCGGAACGGGGAACGTCTGGATTCCAGCGATCGGCAATGGTCTCGCAGGATTTTTCGGCATCGCCGGAGGGGTGATCCTCCCCTCAATGATGGCGGATGTGACCGCGCATGACGAAGCCGCTGCGGGGCGACGGCGCGACGGCATTTTCTTCGGTGTCTATTCGTTCAGCCAGCAGCTTTCGAGCGGTGTTGCTGTACTGATTGCGGCGGGTCTCGTTGAAGGGTTCGCTGGCCTGGTTCCTGCGCAGGTAACGCAGTCGGCCGCAACCAGTGAACGGTTGGCGATGGTGGCGTGCCTGATACCTGCGGCGATCCTGGCCGGAGCAGGCTTCGCTGCTCTCCTCTATCGCCGGCCAGAGCCGGCGCTGCTGTACGCCGAACTCGCGGTATCCGCCGAGCGGCCGCAAGCTCCCGCGTGATGGATCGTCACGTCACAATGAGATCATCCGGGATGTCGCAGGATTCGTCGAGCGCCGAACCATCGGGTACTCGCGCCGACGCACACGGCACGATAGCCCTCGTGTCTGGTGCAACGTCCGGCATCGGGGCGGCGACGGCCGAAGCGCTGGCGCGCCTTGGCTGGACGGTCGTCCTTGTCGGCCGGAACCGT
>JGI10216J12902_100083024_pt1 | contig 12522 bp, 8 predicted proteins | sample KanNatreferecore_FD_12902 | JGI IMG/M metagenome (IMG submission 12902)
AGATCCTCATAATACTACCTTCTGACTTACTGACTTTCCTATTGCACAAGGGAGAACGCGCATCCGATTTCCGCAATCTTCCATTTACCTGTTTCTTTTTTCATTTTAAAACAAATCAGCCCGGTCTCACTTTTTTCTGTTCCGGCATTATATTCAGTCAATATTTCCACCGTGGCTGCTATACCTTCCACTTTAATCAGCCATCTCTTTGATTTTTTTATTTCGTCCACCAGGTATGATGGATCCTCCTGGCTATTGGTATACCAGTCATAATCGAAGCCATATGGAATTTCATCTTCCAGGTCCACTTTAAATGCGGAATCGCATTGTTTCAAAAAGACACGCTGGTTCTTAATGAAAGCCTCTCCCAATTGAGGAACAGAACTGCGTATGTATCCGAAATAACGTTCGGCTTCGTTCCAGTTGATCTTGTAGGGCGGTTCATCTCTTACTTTAAGTCCCTGGTACAATTCAAAAGAATTGAGTTTTGCCTGGTTCTTAAGATACCAGTTATAAAACGAGATGATGGTGTTCCGGATTTGTACTGAATCAGTATTTACTTTCTTTCCTGGCTGGGCCATGGAAGCGAGTGCCAGTATGGTTGCGATCAGCAGGGTTGTAAAATATTTCATTACTTCTGGTTAAGGTGTTTTAAGTTCTTTTTCGGAAATACTCCATTCACCTAATAATTCACCTTTCAATCCCAGGAAATATACTGTCATTTTACGGGAGCCCCGCGGTCCACTAAATGAAAAACGCGCGTAATTCTGTTTTTCATCCAACCCAAGAACGCGAAAAGGATTCTCTTTTTCAGGACCGCCAAATTTATGTGTCCCCGATGTGAGTGGTGATACAGTAATATCAAATAAGGAATAGGTACCCGGACGATTTACTTTTATTATCTCGCTATGATGACGATCACCGGTAAGAAAAACGACGCCATTGATCTTGTATTCTCTCAGGAAATTCATCAGCTCATCATATTCAGCAGGAAAATTCCACCAGGTATCAAAGGGGGATACGGGATTCAATACCTGGCTACCCACGGCGATGATTTTAAAAGTAGCCTGGCTGTACAATAATGAATTCTTTAACCATTCCATTTGTTCCTTTCCCAGCATTCTTTTATCCGGGTTTGGTTTGCCGTCAATTGTATCCTTGATCTGGTCGGCGCTGCGCCACCAGCGATCATCGGTCATAAATAAATCCACGTCACCCCAGTTCATCATAGTATACGTTCCCTGGCCATTTTCACCCGAGGAGGGATTACAGAAATAGGAATTGAACACCTTGCGGCTGGTTTCTTTCAGGATATAGTTCTTACCAATATCATTCGGACCATAATCGTGATCATCCCAGATCGCGACCTGTGGCATCGCTTTAAGAAACGGTTGAATAACCGGTGTCGCGCGGTCATGACTGGCCCTGTACCAAAGTCCCCAATCACTATAATAATCCACTTCGCGGGTATACCAGGCATCTCCCAACCAAAGCATAAAGGCCGCTTTTTCTTTAGACATAGGTTGAAATATGGAAGAATCTTTTCCATAAGGGATACCTGGCCTGTCATAAATGGGCTCATTAAAAAAAGAACATGATCCTGTGAGGAAACTAAATTCCGGAGGGGGTTTGCGCCATTGCCACAGATCCTTTGTCGTAAATTCACCACGGCTTAATGCAGGTTTCCCGTTGATCCATATCCTGTACTCGTATGTTGTATTGAATGCAAGTCCTCCGATAGTAAAACACAACGGGTTGAAATCATTGCCCAGCGCTCCTTTATAAGTTATCGTCTTTGCAGCCGACAGGCCCTTGCGGTTATAATCGATAGATACAGATTTTACCTCCGGAGAAACCTCCAGCCAGATTTTTGCATCCCGGAGTTCTACAGGCCCCAGCATAGGTCCGGAGATAATACGGGGTTGACCAATAGCTAACTGCGAAGTAATACACAGCAATAAAAATAAAAAAGCAGACCTTATCATAACGAATTATTGGTTGCACAATTTAAGGCAGAAAAAAAGTAATGGCAATAAAAAACCGGCCCCGTTAGAGTGGGACCGGTAAATTATTGCAATGTATTAATGCAGGCTTAGGGAATGCTTAAAACCAACCCTGGCCGTTTGCAGGTATCTTAAGTAATCGTCTTACCTCATCATAAGACATATTCTTTAATTGTTCTACCGTGTATCCAGTTCCGCCGACACCATTGGATCGGCCACCCAGTACACTACCGGGAATTACGATCCACCGGAATTCATTTCCGGCTCCTGGCGGTATTGTTCCGGGTGCTACTGTTGGCGCAGTTACACGGAACCATCTTATGTTTAATCTTCCAGCTATTGGTGAAGGGTCAAATAAGTATCCACTGGAAGGTTCAAGCCAGGGCAATAAATGTGCTTCGGTAGGATAACCGTTTGCTCTCATATACACCAGCACCACTCCGTTTGCGATAATGCCTGCGGATATAGATGTAACGGGATATGATACGTATTTATAAAGAACCCCAAATAAAGTAGTATCGCGTTGATTTGCGATAGGTCCGATATCAAACCATGCAGAGTAGATCACATTAGTGGTGCCTTGCGGACCAGTTGGACCAGTGGGACCAGCAGGGCCAGTTGGACCGGCAGGACCGGTGGGCCCAGCGGGACCGGCACCGCCAGCAGGACCTTGCGGACCAGTGGCTCCGGCAGGACCTTCAGGACCTTCCTTGGTACAATTAACAAAAATGAATGTAATGGCTAAAAGCAGAAGGGAAAGAAGTCTGAGCTTTCTCATAGCGTTAAGTTTGGCTGTTATTTTGGTTTCAGTTTTAAAAGTAAAGGGAAAATTCTGATTCACCAAGAGAAATTGAGGGTAATAGGAAAAAAGGTATTCGAGCCGGGTTTTAAGAGAAAACCCGATGTAGAGGGTTGTAAGGTAACCATTATATTTGTCCGTTAAACAATATTAATTTATGCGACAACGATTTGTTTTTTTGGCAATAATGAGCTTGGTAAGTTTCCAGATAAATGCGCAATTTAAAAAGGGTGACAGGATGGTAGGAACTTCGGTCGCTAATGTATTTTATAATTCCGGTAACGCCGATGTTACATTTCCATCCACTATAGGTTATAAAATAAAAAGCAGCAGTTATGGTGTTCGTATCGAACCAACCATGGCCTGGTTTATTTCAGAAAATATTGCGGTAGGTGGTTTGCTGAATATCAATCCCAGCGGACAAAAAGAAACGGTCGAAGACAGGGGCACAACTTTTCAAAAAGATCAATCCAACAATTTTAATATCGGCCTGGGAGCTTTTGCCCGGTATTATTTCAGCAACGGTAATTCCTATATGCCCTTTGGACAGTTTGGTTTCAACCTCGGCATTAGTTCGTCGAGAACAGAAGGGTTCCGGTATTATGATGCGGCGATTGACTATAAAGTAAGCTATGAGGGTAACTCATCCGGTGGCTTTTTTGCAAATACAGCATTACAACTGGGCCTGACGAAAATGATTGGAGATAATGCAGGCCTTGATTTTTTTGCAGGATATTCCTATTCGTATAATAACAACACTTTCAAAACGGTCACCACTACGGATTATGGGCTTGATGGTTCAATAGATATTACCGAAGAGGATGAACCGACCACGAAATTTACCAACCATGGTTTTTTTGCCGGCGTAGGCATACAGGTTTTCCTGCGTAAGAAGAGATAGCTCAATTAGCAAGGCAACCGGCCGTGATCCCTAATTGATATAATTCGTTTAATTAGAGTAATTCGTGTCTACTTGTTCATCATTTGCTTTGCCTCGATGCTTAATGTGGCATGAGGTACTGCGCGAAGACGTGCTTTATCGATCAGTTTACCGGTTACCCGGCATATCCCATATGTTTTATTCTCTATCCGCATCATGGCTTTTTCAAGGTGATCGATAAAAGTGATCTGTCGGCTGGCCATTTGACTGAGCTGCTCTCTTTCCATACTGACACTGCCGTCTTCCATTGTCATATAACGGGCTTCATCCATATCCCCACCTTCATCCTTACGTGTGATCAGCCCCTGGAGATAAGCCAGTTCTTTTTTCGCTGCATCCAGTTTTTTCTGGATGATCTCCCTGAATTCGGCGAGGTCAGAATCTGAATAGCGCATAGTCGGCCCCGTTAATTGGTAGCTGGCTGAATCCAACACCGATTTTGTAAACTCGGGTTCGTATTTAACAGAGCTTTTTGTCGTTGTCCTGGGAATTACCAGTTTCCCCGGTTTGGGAGGCTCTTTTTTTATTACGGGTTTTACTTTCGGCTTTATTGATACCAGGGATTTAGGATCCACGGAACCCGGCTTTCTGGCCAGCGGTTTTGGGGCCTGAACTTCAGGTTTAGGAGCCGGCTTGGCCGGTTTTGCCGCAGGTTTTATTACTTTATTTACTGGTTTTTTAACGGCCACCGGGCGGGCGGGTTTTTTAATTTTCTTAGGTGCCGGTTTTTTAGGTGCAGATTTTTTCACGATTTTCTTTGCTGCCGGTTTTTTCGCAGCTGCTTTTTTAACGGGCTTGGCCACCTTTTTAGGTGTAGGTTTCTTTTTAGTTGCCATGATTCCCTTTTTTTAAAACATTGACTTTTAATGCTATATCATTAACGTCTATTTCCATTCCATATTCCAGTTCTGACACTAATTCGAATTTATCTGCCAGAATTTCGGCGCAAATATAGTCTTTATACTGAGCCAACGACTCTTTTAACCCGTTAGGCGCAGATACTTTAACTTCTATCCTGTCCGTAAGATCAAAATTGCTGTCTTTCCGGATCTTTTGGATCCTGTTCACAAATTCCCGGGCATTGCCCTCGGCTTCCAGTTCAGGGGTTACCGTGATGTCCAGGGCTACGGTCAGGTTTCCTTTATTGGCGACAGTCCAGCCCGGTATATCCTCGCTGCTGATCTCGACTTCGGCAATCTGTAATATTACAGGTTCGCCGTCAATTGACAAATTATATTGGCTGTCTTTTTCAAAGCGTGCAATATCCTCCTGGCTGAACTTTGCCAGTGCTGATGAAACGGCTTTCATTTTCGAACCCATTTTCTTTCCAAGGGCTACAAAATTGGGTTTGATCTTTTTCCGGATAAAGGTATTATCTGTGGCCAGGTATTCGATCTCCTTTACATTCACTTCAGCCTTCACCAATCCCTCCACTTTTTCCAGTTGTGCTTTCATGGATGGGGTCTGAACAGGTATCAATACTTTTTGTAATGGCTGGCGGACTTTTATATTCATTCTCTTCCTTAAAGAAAGAATAAGTGAAGAAGTATCCTGTGCCAACTGCATCCTTTCCTCGAGAAGAGGATCGATTATTTTCTCATCAGCCTCCGGGAAGTCGACATGATGAACTGATTCGTTATTGAATCGCTTTGTTACATTATCAAGTTTGCGGAAAATAAGATCACTAAAGAATGGTGATATTGGTGCAATAAGCCGTACAATTGTTTCCAGGCATTCATATAATGTCTGGTAGGCGCAGATCTTATCCTGTTCGTATTCACCTTTCCAGAAACGACGCCGGCTTAGCCTTACATACCAGTTGCTCAGGTGTTCATCCACGAAATCTTCTACTGCACGCCCGGCCTGTGTAGGTTCGTAATCATCCATGTATTCAATAACCTTTCTTATGAGCGTGTTCAGGCTTGAAAGGATCCAGCGATCAATCTCCGGTCTTTGTTCAACCGGAATATATTTCTCTTTAAAGGCAAAGCCATCTACGTTAGCATAGAGTGCGAAGAATTGGTAGGTATTATATAAGGTACCGAAGAATTTACGCTGCACTTCTTTGATCCCATCGAGATCGAACTTCATATTTTCCCAGGGCGATGCATTTGTAACCAGGTACCAGCGGGTAGCATCGGCGCCGAAAGTTTCGATGGTTTTGAAAGGGTCCACAACGTTTCCGAGGCGCTTGCTCATCTTGTTGCCATTCTTATCAAGCACCAGTCCGTTCGATACACAGGTTTTATATGCGACGCTGTCAAAAAGCATAGCCGCAATTGCATGCAGGGTATAGAACCATCCTCTGGTTTGGTCAACACCTTCCGCGATAAAATCCGCCGGAAATGATTGTTGGAAGATTTCTTTATTCTCAAAAGGGTAATGCCATTGAGCATAAGGCATAGCACCGCTATCGAACCAAACGTCGATTAGGTCAGGAATTCGCTTCATTGGTTTCCCGGATTTACTTACCAGGATGATCTCATCTACATATGGTTTATGCAAGTCAAGTTCGTCAGTCGTGAGCCCCGCATCCTGAGTAAGTCCCAGAAATTTTTCGGCTTTCTTTGCTTCGTTGATAAGTTCATTTATACTACCGATGCATTTTTCTTCTTCACCGTCTTCAGTTTTCCAAATGGGTAGCGGTGTACCCCAGAATCTCGATCGGCTTAGGTTCCAATCCACCATATTTTCAAGCCAGTTACCAAACCTGCCCTCGCCGGTGGATTTCGGTTTCCAATTGATTGTTTTATTTAGTTCCACCATCCTGTCCTTCACCGCGGTGGTCTTAATAAACCAGGCATCCAATGGATAATAAAGAATAGGCTTATCTGTTCGCCAGCAATGCGGGTAATTATGCTCGTATTTCTCAACTTTAAATGCGCGGTTCTCTTTCTTTAATTTCACCGCGATGTCAACGTTTACATCGACGTAGTTCGGGTCATCCTTATAATTTTTCACATAGCGGTTACTGAATTCACCCAGTCCATCTACAAATTTTCCTTCCCTGTCAACCATTGTCAAGATTCCTATCCCATATTTTTTTCCAATTCTAAAGTCATCCGCACCAAAGGCTGGTGCCGTATGAACAATACCGGTACCGTCTTCGGTTGTGACAAAGTCACCGAGTAGCACACGGAAGGGATTGGCTCCTGGCGTGATCTCCTTTATAACATCTATGGAATTTGCTTTATAAGGAAGTAATTGTTCATATTGAGCATTTTCAAATTCCTTACCCTTCATCGTACCAATAACTTCCCAGGGAATAGTTTTATCCCCGGCCTTATATGAATTCAGATCAGCTCCTTTGCCTTCATCTTTAAAATACTTTAGCAAAAGGTTTTGCGCCAGTATGACATTTACTTTTATATATGTATAAGGATTAAATGTTTTAACAACAACATAGTCGATATTAGGTCCTACAGTCAATCCTAAATTCGATGGGAGTGTCCAGGGCGTGGTCGTCCAGGCGAGAAAGTATAATTCTTCCTGATTATCTCCTCCCAATCCATCGAGTAATCCCCTGGCGTAATCGTTTGTTGCCTTGAACATTGCAACACAACTTGTATCCTTTACATCCTTATAGGTACCCGGCTGATTTAATTCATGAGAACTAAGACCCGTCCCGGCTGCCGGCGAATACGGCTGGATACTTACACTCTCATACAGTAATCCTTTTTTATATAATTCACTTAATAACCACCAGACCGTCTCGATATATTCATTCCTGTACGTGATATAAGGATCATCGAGATCGACCCAGTATCCCATCTTTCGCGTAATATCATCCCATTTGTCTTTATACCGCAATACAGCTTCCCGGCATTTGCGGTTATATTCTTCCACTGAAATTTTCTTACCGATATCTTCCTTGGTAATACCCAGTTCTTTTTCGACACCCAATTCAATGGGCAAGCCATGCGTATCCCAGCCACCTTTTCTTTTCACCTGGAATCCTTTCATGGTCTTATATCTGCATACGAGGTCTTTTAATGTACGGGAAATGACATGGTGAATACCAGGCAAGCCATTCGCACTTGGAGGCCCTTCATAAAATACGAAGGGGGTTGCCCCATCACGAAGGGATACACTTTTTTCAAAGGCTTGTCCTTCAGCCCATTTGGCCAGAATTTCCTTTTCTTTAGAAGGTAAATCAAGCCCGGTGAATTCGTGGTATTTTACGCTATTAGCCATGATAAAAAGAGTGCAAAGTTAAGGAATAGAGCGTTGCCAGCTAATGGATGCTATCCGGGTGGTGTCTACGCTTGAATTTTCACTTGCAGGGCTTGGATCACGGTGAACACAAAGAAATCACAAGGAACACGAGGTTGTTGCCTTAGTGATTCGTAGTGTTTGCGCCGCGGTATGCGGTGGTTCTTTGGGCTCAATGGTCAAAGGCTAATCACTTTTTAAATAAGTTTAGTCAGGTGAATGGCAGTACCCGACTTAAAACTTTGCACCAATACTCAGGAAGAATGTCCTTCCATCAGCCGGCAGTACACCTGGTCCGGGATATCCACCTGCGCGACGGGTAAAATATCTTTCATCAAAAAGATTATTGATACCGGTCTTTAAGCTGAGGCTTTTCGAAAATTTATAAGTCGCCGTCAGATCCGCAATTGTATAAGCCGGGATCATCCCGTTTTGTGCATTAGCTGTTGGTTGCAATGTATTATTGGCATCGCTGAATGATTCACTTACACAGCTAAGCTGCCCGGTGATTAAAAATGGCTTATACCCCGCCGTTAGACCACCTCGGAAAATATGCTCCGGAGCATTTTCCACTCGTTTTCCCTTTGTTGCTGCATCTTTATGGTCCTTGGAATATTTTGCGTCGGTATATCCGTATGATCCAAATAAAATAATATCACCGTTTTTATTTTTTGAAAGAGCCCGCAGTGGATTAAACTCAATATATCCCTCAAAACCTTTACTGTCACTGCTGCCAACATTAGTGATCAGCCGGTACGAAGGAGTTCCGCTTACGGTTACTGTACCTATCCGGTCATTATACCGCAGATAGAAGCCACTCAGATCAAACTGTAGCCAGTCCTTTATTTTTCCCCGATAACCCAGATCAGCATTATATCCTTTTGCATCCCTAAGATCCTGGTCCACCACGTCAGTGGTAGGCGGGGCCTGGAGGTTTGCAAATTGAATGGGACGATATGCCTGTGATACATTCGCATAAAATTCCGTTCCCGGGGTTATATGATATTCCGCACCCAGGCCTGCCAACAGGAAACTCCGGCTACGGGTGATCTCCTGCAAGTGAATTTCCTGCCCACCGGATGTATAGCCATTTCTTCCTGAAGCGGAGCCTTCCAGCCATTCGTAGCGAAGTCCCGGTAAGATTAAGATCTTTTCGTTGATACGGAATATATTCTCGATGAACACGGCGGCATTATAAGAACTGAACCTGATATCTCTCGGGTAATTTCCAATGACGGCCATATCATAACCTGCTCCTGTCGTTCCTTTTCCATCTGCCTGGCGATACGTGGTTCCGGTATAAAGGCGAATGCCACCGGCCATCGTGTTATCGCTTTTACCCAATGCATAATTCATGCTGATCCGGCTTTCCAATCCATAATTCCGGTACTTGTCGGCAGTGAGTACACGGTTGCTATATTCATGGGTCAATGCGTTTATCGTGTCCTTAATGAGTATGGATTGCAGGAACCCCACGCTGTTACGGTCACCGATCGTGGCAAACAGCTTCGTGTTCCATTTTGTTCTTTTGTTTAGTTGATAATTCAGGATCAGGGCCGGGGTGGTCCATTTAATATCAAACCAGTTGCGTGAACGTAAACCCTGGCGTGCATCCACGAGCAACAACGAATCAGTAAGACCGCCCGCCTGCTGGCTACGGATATGCGAATGCATTATTTCTGCAGTTAGCGATAATCCGGGTTTAAATAAATAAGTGAGTGTTCCATAACCGGCATTGGTATAGTAACGGCTGTTCTGTCTCCACCCATCCCCATTCCGATGATCAAAAAACGAATAGTAATGCCATTTGCCGGTTTTACCACCCATTGCATTATAACTATTCAATAAAGCATTACTCCCGGTTGTTTGCTGGGTTTCAAATTCCAGTTTTCTATTTATCTCGCTGCCATTTCTAAGAATATAATTCACCAAACCGCCAAACTGGGGACCATATTGCAAAGAGCCCTGGCCTCTTACTATTTCGATCCGTTGTACTGCCTGCAATTGCGGGTTATAATATGCTTCTGGATAACCAAAAGGATCAGCTGAAATATCATAACCATTCTGCCGGACATTAAATTCCCAGCTACGGTTCGGACTAAGTCCTCTTGCCGCTATCCCCACCTGGATACCACTGGGATCACTTTCCCAAACATGTATGCCGGGGATCTTTGCCATAACCTGTCGCATGGTATTGGTCACCACATTCCCCTGCACATTATCAAGAATAACGAGTGCATTCTTTTTCCCTGCATAAATTGAAGTACCTACAACCTCGGGCAATTGCTGGTAATCACTTTTACTGTAACGACCCACCACGGTGATATCAGGCAGGTATTTATGTTCCGGTTTTGTAGAATCATCTGCAAATACTTTAGGCGATCCGGCTGTCGATTCAGTCCTGCCCTGTGACATCGATACTCCAAAAAATCCCAATGCGATTATTGCCATTACCAATTTTCTATACATATTTTCTGTTTATGCCGCAAGGTGGACATGATTTAACTAATGCGATTACGGAAGCGGGAAAACGGTTTACGGGAAAGGGAAAAAAAGGAATTGGGAATTGGGAATTAGGAATTGGTACGAAGAGTTCCTCTTGCCCAAGGCATCACAATCTCGACCCAGTAATGTCTCCCCAACCTACGGAACCTCCTAATTCCAAATACCTAATTCCTAATTCCAATTTCTTATCGTATTAACTCATATTTAAACTCAGGCCTTCCGCGAGTACCTCCCTCATCGCTGTGAAAACTCAGGCATTTCAGTTTATATACATTCCCGGCAGGATCTTTAATGATATAAAACCTGTCTTTCTTGGTTCCGGAAGCGCCGGGTGTGGGAGAAGCCGTTCTCCAATTGCTGCCAATGGTCCATCGACCAGCCACCAACGTAGTATTGTTTACACTATCCCTGTTAAAAGCTGAGTATGCCGCCGCTGCTGTCGAGGCGTCAGCATATATTTTTTCTTTGACATGGACGCCGGAAAGATGGTTAACCATGATCAGGTCTGAAAAATTGTAGGGAACAAGACCGGCTCCGAAATTTGTCTGGAAAACAGAATATCCCCAGGCAAGATCCCATTTATCTTTTTCTGGCTGCACCGGGATTATACCCGTCTCGAATGACACGAACCTGAAATGATATGCAGCATCTTTGGATACCTGGAGTGTTCTGAAACTTGTCTCGGTAATTCCTGCGTACTGCACCGTATATCCGCCACTTGTATTTCTTAGAACCCGTAACTTGATCCAGGGCCTGGCTGCAATGCCTCCACCATTACCGCGATTCACTATCACAACATTATTAGAAGCATCTGTCGCAGATATTGCCGGGATCACGGTAATATTGATATTGCCGCCGATATCATCGAAATAAACCATATCGGTAGGTTGAGGGTTAAGTTGATTTACCGACAAGCTGAGGCCCATCGTATCCGCAGCACCTACAGTGTTGAGATCATTTTTCGCAAGGACTTTTGCACCGGCACTGGTGCTGTTATTCAGAACAACCCTGAAATCAGCACCGGAGTAAAATCCCAGGTCCCAGCTCGCACGTGCTACAGCAGTTGTTTTACTTGTACTAAGATCAAGAAATACAGTATTCCCGGCAGCGCTACCCGGTTCGGAACCGATAAGCCCGTCGAATTGTACCTGTGCTCCTGATGTAGGTTGAATAATTATCAGCGGGTCAGTATCTTTTTTACAAGCAGTAAATAATGATGTTATACAGACTCCGAGGATTATTTTTTGTGAACCGATCATAACTATTGATTTTTGATTTTGAATGATTGAGTTTAATTATTTTTTATTCCATTGAAAACCCAGGCCAAGGAAATAAGAACGACCATACCCCATGGGCACCGGGCCGCCTGAAGTATGAATACCACCAGCAATAGAAGCTGTGTTCTTTAACCCCGTTATATCGAAAATGTTTTTCACTCCGCCTGTTGCCGTAAAATGACGGCATATTGTTTTTGTAATGGCCAGGTCAGCCCAATTAAATGAGCTGATTTTTGACACGCCCACTTCTTCCTTCCCTGTAACGTTATTATAGAATAATGCGTAGCCGCTGCGTGAACCATTATATTTATAGAATAATGCAAAGGAGGTAGCGATCTTCCGGGCTGTATAAATAAAGGTTGAATTAATTTCAGGCGACCAGGTGAACTCGGGAAGGTTTTCATCAACATGAGCGGGGTCTGACGAAAAACTGTTATACCTGCCGATATAAGAAAATCCAAGCGAGGCATTGAAGTTTTTTCCTTCCAGTTTATTTTCCATTGTAGCCCCGGTGGTTTTGAATTTATCAATGTTAACCGTCATATACTGGTTGGAGTTAACGGGATTCAATGCGTAGTTGATCAGGTTCCTGAATACATTGTAAAATCCACCCAGCGTTGTGTTTAGACGCCATTCACCCATTTGCAAAACCGTATAGTTTAAAGAACCCGAAAAACTGTGTGAATACTCGGCTTCCAGGTTGGGGTTGCCAATAATATCATGATTCGTATCATGGAAATCAAAGTACAATTCCCTCAATGCCGGCGAGCGAAAACCATAGGCATA
>JGI10216J12902_105575852_pt1 | contig 12521 bp, 13 predicted proteins | sample KanNatreferecore_FD_12902 | JGI IMG/M metagenome (IMG submission 12902)
GAAAAGGAGACTAATTAAAGAATTGTGATACCAAAAAACCCGACCGATCTAAGGATCTTATTTCTAAGCAAGAAGGATAATGAATTTGCGCGAAGGGCAGCCGATTTTGTGCGGGAAAAATTCCGTGACCCGCTGATCTATTCAGGCGACAGGAGAAAGCCGCTTCCTGAACAGGTGCTGAACTGGCAGGGTGACCTGCTGATCTCCTTTATATCATCATGGATACTCCCGGAAAAATTACTGGCAGCAGCAAAATGGGCAGCGATCAATTTTCATCCCGGAAGCCCTGAATACCCCGGCACCGGATGTACTAATTTTGCTATCTATGAAGGAGCACAGGAATACGGCGTGACCTGCCATCATATGAGTACACAGGTTGATGCGGGGACGATCATCGATGTAAAAAGATTTCCCCTGGAACCGGGTGCATCGGTTTATAATGTAACCCAGCAATGTTATAAACTGATCGAGGAAATGTTCTATGAGATGATAACGGGTATTTTGAATGGAAAAGAATTACCTGTCTCCGGGGAAAAATGGAGCAGAAAACCTTTTACCAGGAAACAACTGGATGAGCTCTGTCATATCAGGCCGGAGATGGAACCGGGCGAAATTGAAAAAAGGATAAGGGCCACCACGTATAAAACACCCTGGGCGTTTACTAAAATAGGCCCGCATATTTTTAAATTGCAGGCATAATATCATATGATGACCGAACCGACAAGCAAAAATATCTCCAGGAGTACCGTTACCGGGATGGAATATCCAATTCCTGCAACGCTGGATGATAAAGCTGGGATCGACGCTTTCATGGCATTGCACCCGGGAAGAAAAGTAGTGGTTGTACAGGGACTCGGTTTTGTTGGATCAGTGATGGGACTTGTAGTAGCCAATGCACTCACAGAGGAATATGCCGTTATTGGTATTGACCTTCCCACACCCGGCTCATACTGGAAGATACGTTCGATAAACGAAGGTGTTTTCCCCGTCGTCGCCAGTGATCCCAAGATCGAACAATATTACCAGCATGCCCGCCAGAAAAAAAATTACTATGCTACATTCGATCCATATGCTTACAGCAAGGCAGATGTGGTAGTCGTGGATATCAATCTTGATGTAAAAAAATCATTGAACCCAAGAGACCCGGAAGAATATAGTGTGGACCTGGCTCCTTTTTGCAAAGCGATCGAATCGATAGGTAATAACTGTAAGGATGATGTATTGGTGCTGGTTGAAACAACAGTGCCACCCGGTACTTCACAAAAAGTTGTTCGGCCTTTGCTGGAAGAATGCCTGGCCACCCGTGGTTTATCGACAGAAAAATTAAAGGTTGCTCATTCCTATGAGCGGGTGATGCCCGGTCCACGTTACATCGATTCCATCCAGAATTTCTACCGTGTATTTGCCGGTACCGATGAAAAAAGCGCTGAAGCGGTTGAAACTTTTTTGAGGACAGTGATCCGAACAGATGAATATCCCCTGACACGCCTCGGCAATACCAATGCAACAGAGATGGCAAAAGTGCTGGAAAACTCTTTCCGCGCAATGAATATTGCTTTTATGGTAGAGTGGAGCCGGTTTGCTGAAGAAGCTGGTGTTGATATTTACGAGGTAGTAAATGCAATCCGTATGCGGCCTACCCATAAGAATATCATGCTTCCGGGACTCGGAGTGGGCGGGTATTGCCTTACCAAGGATCCACTCCTCGCCAGTTGGGCCCGCCAGCATTTATTTGGAAGTGATACCCCATTGTTCCAGAGTGAGAAAGGCGTATATATCAATGATAAGATGCCGGTCTATGCTTTCGAATATCTTCGCACACAATACAATCATGATCTGAAGGATAAAAAGATATTATTACTGGGAGTCAGTTATCTCAACGACGTGGGTGATACCCGGTACACGCCCGTGGAAGGATTTTATGATCAGCTGGCTGCCGCCGGTTGTGTGATCACGCTTCATGATCCGCATATTATGTTCTGGGAAGAAAAAAATGTATGGGTGAACCAGGACCTGGATAAATTACTGGAAAACCAGTATGACCTGGTCGTGATCACGACAGGGCATAAAGAATACAGGAATAATAATTCGCTTATACATCACTTAAAAGAGCAGGCTTCCTGTTTTGTATATGATACCATCGGTGTATTGACCAATGAAGAGATAAGGTCGCTCTCGGCAAAGCACCCCGTTAAAGTAATTGGTCGCGGAGACCTCTGATTAAAAAAGATCGCATGAGTAAAAAAGTTTTATTACTGGGAGGCGCTGGTTTTATAGGATTCAATATCACAAAATACCTTGCGGAGAACCGTGATTATGAACTTACCATTGCCGATAATTTCGCAAGGGGAAAACAGGATGATCATTTTACCGAATTGGTCCGGTCCCATGACATCAATGTGATACCTGGCGATTTCACTGACCCGCAGGCTTATGAATTACTGGAGAAAGCTTATGACCAGGTTTATATGCTGGCTTCGGTAGTAGGAGTAGACAATGCCAATTCGATCCCGCATGAAATAATCCGCATTAATACTGCACTTATTTATAATACACTTGAATGGATTCGCCGGTCAACTATTGGCAAAGTCCTGTTTACGTCTACAAGTGAATGTTATGCAGGCACTATCGAGGCCTTCGGCTATGTTACACCTACGCCGGAACAGGTCCCATTATGCATCCAGGATATCGGTCATCCCAGGTTTACATATGCCGTCACAAAAATGCTTGGTGAGTCGGGCTTTCTTAATTATGCCCGGATACTGGGATTTGAAACAACTATTGTCCGGTATCATAATGTATATGGCCCCCGAATGGGTTTCAAACACGTGATACCTCACCTGGTTGTCAGGTTCAGGAAAAATGAGAATCCATTTAAAGTATATGGTCACGACCAGACCAGGGCGTTTTGTTATATCACGGATGCGGTTGAAGGAACTGTGCTGGCGATGGAAAGGCCGGGAACAAATGGTGAGATCTATCATATCGGTACACAGGAGGAGATATCTATCGGGGAACTGATCCACTATGCCGGTGAATTGATGGGTTATACAGGAACATTTGAAAATGCCCCAACTTACCCGGGCTCCGTATCCCGGCGCTGCCCTGACATCACAAAAGCAAAAACACAATTAGGTTTTGAGCCCAAAATAGGGTGGAAGGACGGACTTAAGCAAACAGTTGAATGGTATAACCAATATCTCGAATCAGGAAAACTAGTTTATGAGTAACGAGAAGATCATCCCGTTGAGCGTACCCAATATTGCGGGTAATGAATGGAAATATGTAAAGGATTGCCTGGATACCGGATGGATATCGTCCGTCGGTTCTTACGTTTCACAATTTGAACAAATGGTTGCCGATTTTGCGGGAGCTAAATATGGGATAGCTGCTGTGAATGGAACAGCCGCACTGCATATTTCATTATTGTTAAGCGGGGTGAAGCAGGATGATTACGTGATCCTGCCCAACCTTACATTCGTGGCATCAGCCAATTCGATTGCCTATCTCGGTGCGGAACCCTTGCTGATCGATGCTGACCCGGATCTCTGGCAAATGGATCTCGATCTATTGGAGGAATTCCTGGAAAATGAAACCGATGAACGGGACGGCAGCCTGATCTGTGTGAGGGATGGCCGGCGTATAGGCGCCATTATGCCCGTACATATACTCGGAAATATGTGTGATATGGATCGTTTTCTCTCTATTGTAAAAAAATATCCATTGCCTATTGTTGAAGATGCAACCGAAGCATTGGGTACACGCTATAAAGGAAAAAGTGCAGGGGGATTCAGCCCCCTGGCATGTTTTAGTTTTAATGGCAATAAGATCATTTCCACCGGTGGTGGTGGTGTAATTGTTACCGATGATGAACCCCTTGCAAAACATGCCAAACATTTAACCACAACGGCAAAAGCACGTGTGGACGAATACTACCATGATGAAGTGGGTTATAATTATCGTCTTGTAAATGTGTTGGCGGCCATTGGCGTTGGGCAGATGGAATTATTACCGGGATTTATAAAAAGAAAAAAAGAATGCGTCGGGTATTATAAAAAAGAACTGGCTGGGGTGGCTGATATCCGTTTCCAGCAGGAATTACCGGATGTAGAAACGAATGGCTGGTTATTTACGATCCAGACCGATAAGCAGCAGCAGTTACTGGATCACTTAAACGCCAATAAGATCCTGAGCCGGCGCTTCTGGATGCCGATGAATAAACTCCCGATGTATAAGGATTGCATATACATCCAAAAGACCGATCATGCGGACTATATCTATAATACCTGTCTTAGTATACCCAGTTCCACCAATATCACCGATGAAGAGCTCGCGATCGTTGTAAAAACGATAAAGGAAGCTATCGGGTAATTCAACTGCTATGTACAAACTGGTCAAACGTTTTTTCGATATTATTTTCTCCCTGCTTGCAATAATCATCCTGATGCCTTTGTTCATACCGATCATCATCCTGTTGTTGTTGACTGGTGAGCACGAAGTATTTTTTCGCCAGGACAGGGTAGGTTATAAGAACAAGATCTTTAAGATCTTCAAATTTGCCACCATGTTAAAGAACAGCCCGAATATGGGGCATGGCGATGTTACTGTGAGGAAAGATCCCCGCATCACTCCTGTTGGCAGGTTCCTCAGGCAAAGTAAATTGAACGAACTACCCCAGATATTGAATATACTGATCGGCGACATGTCCTTTGTGGGTCCGCGCCCGCTTATGAAAGTCGGTTTTGACCGGTATTCTGACGAGATGAAAACTAAGGTATACAATGTTCGTCCCGGTCTCACGGGCATTGGTTCTATTTTGTTCCGGGATGAGGAACTGATCATTACAAATAGTAAACTTCCGCCGCATGAGTGTTACCGTGATATTATCCTTCCTTATAAGGGAGCGTTGGAGATCTGGTATCAACAGCACCAACATTTTTATACAGATTTTATGATACTGTTTCTCACCGCCTGGTATGTTTTTTTCCCGAAAAGCAACCTGGTGTACAGGGTTTTTCCTTCCTTGCCGAAAAGAAGTTTCTGAACAGGCTGATTCATGTAATTTCGGGAACACTTTCGTTTCAATATGTTCAAATTATTTTCCAAATCAAAGTCTTCACCACCTGATTACAGTCTACTGGGTACAGATATGCATTCACACCTGTTACCGGGGATCGATGACGGATCACCTGACCTTGATACTTCCATTCACCTGGTCAGGGGGATGATGAAACTCGGTTATACAAAGCTTATCACGACTCCGCACATCATGTGGGATATGTACAGGAACAGCAGGGAATTGATTTTGGAGAAACTGGACGTGCTGCGGGAGCGTGTAAAAAAGGAAGGACTTGAAATAGAAATACATGCTGCTGCGGAATATTTTCTGGATGATCATGTGGCTGGATTGGTAAAAGGAACTGAACCTCTTCTCACATTCGGCGGGAACATGGTATTGGTGGAATTCTCGATGGCGCATCCCTCCATGAGCCTGAAGGATATCCTTTTTGATCTGCAGATGCAGGGTTACCAGCCGGTGATCGCCCATCCTGAACGATATATCTACCTGGAACATAACAAAGAATTTTATGAAGAACTGAAAATGATCGGCTGTCTTTTTCAATTGAATTTACTTTCACTTGGAAATGGTTATGGCAAATCAGTACATGAACTTGCACTCCACCTGGTCAAAAAAGGCTATTACGAGCTGGCCGGTACCGATCTTCATCATACCCGTCACCTGGAAGCCTTACAAAATCCTGCTCTGGCTGGCCCGCTACAGAAATTGGTTGAATCAGGGAAACTTAGAAACAAAGAACTTTAAGAAAGTCAGTGAGTCAGTAAGTCAGTGAGTCAGTGAGGGATTCTTAAAATACAAGGTTTTCCTTCTGACTCGAACTTTTAGAAGCAATTTTCAGATTAGTGGTGTCCAAACGAGTGTATAGGAAATTCTCGTTCTTTCAAACTCTCTCACTGACTCACTGACTTAATGACTTACTGACTTTCCAAACAATTTTTACACTGAATTGTAATTTAGTAATATGTCAGCCTATACGATAAAAGACCTGGAAAATCTTTCCGGTATAAAAGCCCACACCATAAGAATCTGGGAACAGCGCTATCGTTTCCTGAAACCTCGTCGCACTGATACTAATATCCGCTACTATTGTAATGATGAATTAAAGACCATATTGAATATTGCATTGCTTAATAAGTATGGATTCAAGATCTCACATATTGACCGTATGGATCCCGGTGAAATAAATGAAAAGATCCTTTCCCTGAATGATCCAAAGGCGATACAGGAGAGAATGGTCAACGAGCTTGTCCGGGAAATGGCAGAGCTGGATATGGATACATTTGAAAGGATCATTGGAAAATTCAGTGCTGCTAAAGGTGTGGAGAGAACGATCAACCAGCTTATCTGTCCTTTCCTGGAAAAGACCGGGCTGCTCTGGCAAACAGGCCATATCAATCCTGCACAGGAACACCTGGTAACTAATATCATCCGGCAGAAACTGATGGTGGCAATCGAAGCTGGCGGATCACGCTTAAAATCAGATAAAACATTCCTTTTATTCCTGCCCGAAGGAGAACATCATGAGCTCGGCCTCCTTTACACGTATTATTTATTAAAAAGCCGTGGGGTAAAAGTGATCTACCTCGGTGCGGATGTTCCGCTTAAAGATGCAGCATATGTAGTAGAGCATAAGCGACCCGATATAGCTTTTATCCATCTCACGACTAATGCACAGCCATTTAATTTCGATGCATTGGTTCATTCCATACAACAAACCATGAGCTCGATCACTACTGTAATCGCGGGGCAGGTCACCAATGATTATCATCGAAAACTTCCCGCATACATTCAATTAAAAAAATCCCTGCCTGAGGTGGTTGGTTTTTTAAATTCTGTTTGATTTTTTTAATCCCCATGCTTTCACGCAAAGGCGCAAAGCCTGATGGACGCTAAGGCGCAAAGTTTAATTTCACGCCACGGCGCAACGCTTATGTATTCCCTGTAACGTCGTTGCGATGTTGCGTGATATTTTTTCTTTGCGTGAAACTTCTCTTTTAATGTTATAACATTGAAAATCAATCACCTGAAAACCGGCAAAATTTATTGGGCAAAACCCTGTTTTTTGTTTAATTTTAGTACAAATTAATTAAACAAAATAATGTCTACATTGGAGTTTAACGAGATGCTGCTGACAAATGCGGATTTCCTTAAGCCTTTTGCAATAAACCTGACAAGAGACACTGAGGCGGCGAATGACCTGTACCAGGAAACGCTATATAAAGCCCTCGCCAACCATGAGAAATATAGTGCCGGGACGAATATAAAAGCATGGTTGTTTACGATCATGCGAAATATTTTTATAAATAATTATCGCAGGAAAGCTAAACAGAAAACGATATTCGATCATACCCCCAATGAATACCTGATCAACCTGGGACAGGCTACCGTGAGTAACAACGCTGAAACGGTAATGCGTACCAAAGAGATCAATATGGCGATCCGACAACTGCCCGAAATATTCAAAACCCCTTTTTTATTGTACTTTGACGGCTACAAGTATCACGAAATAGCTGAACTGCTCCACGAACCGCTTGGAACGATCAAAAGCAGGATACACTTTGCCAGGAAATTATTGAAGGAGCAGATCAGCCGTTATTAAAACGTCTTCAGTGGCCGGAAAATCTGTGATCGTAATCGGTAGTGGTTTTGCCGGTCTATCGGCCGCTTCTTTTATGGCAAAGGAAGGATGGAACGTTACCGTTATAGAAAAAAACAGTACTCCCGGTGGCCGGGCCCGGCAGCTTAAAGAAAATGGTTTTTGCTTCGACATGGGTCCCAGTTTTTACTGGATGCCCGATGTGTTTGACCGATACTTTGCGCAGTTCGGAAAAAAAACTTCTGCTTATTATTCCCTGAAACGATTGGATCCTTCCTATCGCATTTACTGGAACGATGGATTTACAGATATGCCGGCTTCCTATGAAGCCCTGGAAAATGTCTTTGAATCGATCGAACCGGGTAGCAAGGGAAAACTCCGGACCTATCTGAAGGAAGCCGCTTATAAATACGAAGTGGGCATGACAAACCTGGTTTATAAACCAGGTTTATCCCTCACTGAATTCATAGATTGGAAAACGATCAAAGGTATATTCAGGCTTGATGTTTTTACCTCGATCAAAAAACATATTCATAAATATTTCAGGCATCCAAAACTCCGCCAGGTAATGGAATTTCCGTTATTATTCCTTGGTGCATTACCGGAAGATACACCTGCTTTGTACAGCCTGATGAATTATGCTGATATAAAGGGCGGCACCTGGTACCCTGGTGGTGGCATGTATTCAGTTGTACAGGGCATGTACCGGCTTGCACGCGAATTAGGAGTGGAGTTTTATTTTAATGAGGAAGCACAGGAGATCATTATTGAAAAAGGATTGGCAAAGAAATTAAAAACAGATAAAAATTTTTATGAAGCTGATGCTATTATAAGCGGGGCCGATTATTATTTTACAGAAACCTCATTATTGCCGGGTGAGTACAGGAGTTATAAAGAATCCTGGTGGCGAAAAAAACTTATGGCTCCTTCCTGCCTGCTCTATTATGTCGGCCTCAATAAAAAACTAAAACAACCGGTGCATCATTCCCTGTTCTTCGATGTATCGTTCGAAAAACACGGGGAGGAGATTTATAAAACCCCGGGATGGCCATCAGATCCTTTATTTTATGTCAGTAATTCTTCAGTTACGGATAAAGATGCAGCACCTCCCGGCCACGAGAGCCTGGTATTCCTGGTACCGGTTGCTGCAGGGTTGGAGGGAGATTCGGAAAAGCTCCGCGAAAAATATTTCCGCATGATTGTGAAGCGAATGGAAGATCATACAGGTGAATCCATCTTAGATGCCATTGTATTCATGAGAACCTACTCGGTTAGTGATTTTACAAAGGATTATAATTCATATCGTGGGAATGCATATGGCCTGGCCAATACCCTAAGGCAAACTGCAATCTTCAGACCGGCTTGCCAGAGTAAAAAAGTAAAAAACCTGTTCTATACAGGGCAGCTGACAGTGCCCGGTCCCGGTGTTCCGCCAAGCCTTATCAGCGGTGAAGTAGTAGCGAAGCAGGTGATCAGGAAAATCCGGTAGCCGGAAAAAAATCAAATTAACCCTCAAACGAAAACCAGATAAATTAAGTATATTCAGATAATGGTACAACTATTTCACACTACCAGTGAAACTTGTAGCCGCATCGTAACTCAAAATTACAGTACATCCTTTGCTTCAGCGATCCGGCTATTACATAAGGACCTTAGAAACCCGATTTTCAATATCTATGGGTTTGTACGGTTCGCTGATGAGATTGTGGACACCTTTCATGAAAGCGATAAAGCAACACTGTTACAGGAATTCAAGACTGCAACATATGATGCCATCCGGCGCGGGATAAGCCTTAACCCGATACTCGATAGCTTCCAGCTAACCGTGAACGAGTATGCAATTGATCAACGCCTGGTGGAAGCATTCTTTCACAGTATGGAGCTGGATCTTTACCGTACTTCCTATAATAAAGAAGGCTACCAGGAGTATGTATACGGTTCCGCGGAAGTAGTAGGACTTATGTGCCTGCATGTGTTTTGCAGTGACAATAAAGACCTGTATAAGAAATTAGAAAATTCCGCTCGCGCACTCGGCGCGGCATTCCAGAAAGTGAATTTCCTGCGTGATATCAAAGCTGATTATAATGGTTTGTCGAGGGTATATTTCCCAGGTTGTGATTTCAATAATTTCACCACCGCGGACAAAAAAGAAATTGAAGATGATATAAACGCCGATTTCCGGGCGGCCTACCAGGGTATCCTGAAACTACCACTGAAGGCGCGTTTTGGAGTGTATGTAGCTTACAAATATTATTTGTCCCTATTCAAAAAGATAAAAGGAATGCAACCTGCCAGGATACTGGAAGCAAGGATACGGATCCCGAATTACCGGAAGGCAATGATCATTTTCAGGGCGGGGGTTAAAAACCAGCTAAAGCTGATCTGATATGGATTCACAGCAAGTGATTTTGGTTGACGACCGGGACCAGGCCAATGGAATGATGGAGAAACTGGAAGCGCATGAAAAAGGTTTGCTGCACCGGGCTTTTAGCATTTTTATATTCAATGCAAAGGGAGAAATGCTCTTGCAGCGAAGAGCGTTGAACAAATATCATAGCGGGGGTTTATGGACCAATGCCTGTTGCAGTCACCCGGCACCGGGTGAGGAAACCGGGGTAGCTGCCCATCGTCGTTTACAGGAGGAATTGGGTTTTGACGCACCGCTGGAAAAGATATTTGATTTCGTATACAGACAGGAATTTAAAAACGGGCTGATCGAACACGAATTTGATCATGTGTATGCGGGTTACTACAATGGCGAACTGAATATTAATCCGGCCGAAGTAATGGATACCTGTTTCAAAAGTGTGCGGCAGATACGCTATGATCTTCGAATCAACCCGGAACAATATACAGCCTGGTTCAGGCTTGCATTTCCAAAAATGCAGGCATGGTGGAACCGGGACGAATAAATAAAATGAATAAAGAATAATGAACTATACTTTTTCATGTTCTTTATTCTTTATTCAAACGGGGTATCATTAATTTAGAGAAGATGCAAGTTGTCTATTATGTAATAGTATTACTGGCCACCTTTATCGCCATGGAAGGCATCACCTGGTGCACCCACCGCTTCGTGATGCACGGCTTTCTCTGGTACCTGCACCGGGATCATCACCAGGTAGAGCCGGGATTTTTCGAAAAGAATGATGCTTTCTTTATCATTTTTGCTGTACCGAGTATGCTGCTCATTTATTTCGGCACCTATGATCATACCTGGTGGATGCAGTCGGTTGGCTTTGGCATCATGGCCTATGGAGTTGCTTATTTTCTTGTGCACGATGTTATCATTCACCAGCGATTCAAATGGTTTACCCGCAGCAACAACAGTTATGTAAGAGCTATCCGCTGGGCGCATAAAATGCATCATAAACACCTTGACCGGCATGAAGGGGAAAGTTTTGGTATGTTATATGTCGCAAAAAAATACTGGGAAAAGGTCCGCCGTGATAAAAAACTGATGGCAGGTAACAGGAAAGTAGCTTATGCCCCGGAAGCCGAATGAGTGACATTGATTTCCCGATAACTGTCGGTATTGAAATAGCACACAGCAAATCCATGATGCGAAGACTAAACTAACCATTACCGGATATTGCTGTTTCAACTCCTATCTTTATTCTTCAATTTTTTTTGTCGGGATCAATGCCTTCCTATCACTATATTATCGCAGGAGCCGGCGCGGCGGGCCTGAGCCTGGCCGTACATATGATCCATTCGGGTCAGTTCAGGGATAAACGAATTCTTATTATTGATAAAGAGGATAAGAAAAAGAATGACAGAACCTGGTGCTTTTGGGAAAAAACTCCCGGTCTCTTTGATACAGTGGTTTATAAAAAATGGAGTTCAGCCTGGTTTTATGGAAATGATTTTTCCCGTTTGCTTGAATTGACTCCCTTTGAATATAAGCTAATCCGTGGAATCGATTTCTACGAATATGCGCTTGGGCTTATCCGCAAACAATCCAATTTCGAAATACGGATGGGTACGATCGTGGAAACAGGTACTGGTGAAGGTAAAGCCTGGGTCACGATGGATGACGAAAAGATCGAGGCGGAATATCTTTTCAATAGTATCCTTTTTGAAAAGCCCATTTTAAAAAAGCGTGATAGTTACCTGTTGCAGCATTTTAAAGGTTGGGTTATCGAAACAGCCGTGCCGGCATTTAACCCTTCACAGGCGATACTTATGGATTTCAGGGTGAAGCAGGAAAACGGGACAACGTTTGTATACGTGATGCCATTTTCGGAAAGAAAAGCACTTGTTGAATATACATTATTCTCTGAAAAACTATTGGGCTCGTCCGGCTATGAGGAGGGGCTAAAGACTTATCTCCGGGAACAACTGGAAATTGAAACCTATAAAGTAGTTGAAGAAGAATTCGGGGTGATCCCCATGACCAATTACAGGTTCCCGGAGAAAAAAGGGAATATCATTTATATCGGAACAGCCGGTGGACAGACCAAAGCTTCCAGCGGGTATACGTTTCGTTTCATTCAAAAACATTCAGCCGCCATCGTTGATGCCCTGCTGACAACGGGGAAACCTTTTACAGTCACACCAGGGGGAACAAAGCGTTTCAGATTCTATGACAGCGTATTATTACATATCCTGCAACATAATAAACTCCCGGGTCAACGGATATTCACCCGGTTATTTAAAAAAAATAAACCTGCACAGGTTTTGAAGTTCCTGGATAATGAAACCACGTTGAAAGAGGAATTGAAGATCATTTCATCCTTGCCGACATGGCCGTTTTTAATTTCTGCGATTAAAAGTCGTTAAAGTAGTGAGTCAATAAGTCAGTGAGTCATTTGGAGAGTTTGATGATTGAGATTTTCCTTTGCC
>JGI10216J12902_100215455_pt1 | contig 12519 bp, 10 predicted proteins | sample KanNatreferecore_FD_12902 | JGI IMG/M metagenome (IMG submission 12902)
GCCGCACGGCACAGCCAGGTTGGCTGTGCTACCCAAAACCAACTGCATCGTTCCGGCTTAAATGCACCGAAGCCGGCGCCACCGAGCGAGTCGGCACGAAACAAAGAATGACAAAATGAGCGCATAGCACGGCTTTCATCTATTGTTCAGGAAATGGCCGAAGGAAGTTTCGGAATTTCTTTTCAGAGGTGGTAGCCGCCAGAGCACGAATGGATCTTCAGTGCGGACTTCCCTCTCCCCTCAACGGGGAGAGGGATTGAGGGTGAGGGGTGGTCGGTTCAAGCGCAGTGGACACCGCGAGAGGCTTTCCATGTCCCACCCCTCACCTCGGTCCTCTCCCCGTTGAGGGGAGAGGGAGAATGAGGAGAGCCCTTGCCCTTACCAGGCGAGATGGAGCTTCGCCAACTGCCTCTTTAATTCAGCCAGGTCCCACTCGTAAACGCGTCCATCAAGGCGAAGCAGATAGATGCGATCACCTGCCGCGCTGAAGGTCAGCTCCCGCAACCGCATCGGTTCCGGCGGAGGCAGCGTCGCAATTCGTTCGCCGTCCGGCAGCGAGCGGAGGATGACCTGGCCTGACAAATCCGCGGTTGCAAAGAGGCGATTGTCGCGCGAAAAAGCCGCGCCGATGCCACCGCTCTGATTGGGTTCCGCTGGCCAACGGCTCTTTGGCATCCACGAAGCGGTATCCCACAACACCTGTTCCTCGCGCGTTCGGGTGAGAAGCCACCGGCCATCGGCGCTCGGTTCGCTGGTAACGTTGAGCGGTATGCCCAAACTTCGCACGCGCGCGCCGGTCTGAGGGTTCCAAAGCCACACATCGGGAGCGAGCGTGTCGGTCGTGATTCCCCATTTGCCGCCGGCCACGAGACGGTAGCCGACCAGAGGAAAATTTTCCGCCAGCACTTTCGCGCGCGTTGGATCGCCATCGGGCCAAAGCCAAATCTTCGGTGGGACGCGCTCGTTCTGGGTTTGTCGGCGATTTTCTCCGATCACGAGCGAACGCCGGTCGGGTGCGAAGCCCAGCACCATGTAGGGCAAGCCGGGGCTGATTCGCTTTGGCGTTCCCAACTCGAATTTCGAGCGGCTCGTTCGCGCGTCGAACACCTTTTTCAATTCGGCCTGCATGACGCCGAAACTCGCCCCGCTGTAGAGCAACGATTGGCCGTCGGGATGGAAGACGGTCATAATCCACCAGGCTTTCGCGGGCAGCGGCTGGATGCTGGTTTCTTCGCCGGTCGCAGTGTCCCAAAGATGAATTCCATTTTCACCGGCCGTGGCCAGCACTGCTCCGTCCGGGCTAAGACTGCTGCTGAACACGTTTTCTTCCGCCGGACCGATGGCACGCCACGCGCGGAAGGCAGCGGGTGGTGAGATTTCCGCCAATGCCAGTTCCTCATGCGTCGGAGAAAACGCCAGACGCCGTCCATCCGGCGAGAATCGCAGGGCCAGCGTCGAGGCATTGCCCAGCACGCGGAAGCCGTTCGGTTCAATCGTGCGCCAGATGAGCCGGCCATCCCACGCCAGGCTTACGAAGGAATCATGCACCGGATGGAACGCCAGCCGTTCCGCCTGCCGTTCGTGCTCCGCGAACGTGGTTTCGATGACACCGTTGGTGGCGTTGAGCAACAAAACGCCGAACTCAGGGTTACCTTTGCTTTGCTGTTCCCGGCCATCGAAGCTGACACCCAGGTGCGAGCCATCCCGCGACCACGCCAATTCGCTCACGCGATAAGCCAGCATTTGCGACCAGAGCTTTCTGCGGTCCCGCACGCGCCACAATTCGCACCGGCGTCCAATCGCAATTGCCAGCCGCTCGCCGGACGAGTCAAAGGCCATTTCATTCACACGGTCTTTCTCCGCGAGAAAGTCGCGCTCCATTCCCGTCAGTAGATCGTGCCAAATGGCTCCCCGGCCCGGAATGGAAACAATGGCGGCGCGGCTGTCGGGAGAAAATTCCACGAACGACCGTGCCACGGTCTGGCCAGTCCATTGCCGCGGCGGTGCGTTTGGTCTCAATGAATGAACCTCGGCGTGTCCATCTTGATAGGACACAGCAACCCACTGATTATCCGGGCTGAAACGAAACTGGACGGCGGGATTGTTCGTAGAACCAATGAAGTGGCGCACCGCGCGTTGATCCGCCGTGGTGCAGATCGTGAAGCCGCCCTCTTCTGCTGCGGTCACACAGCGTTCCAGGTCGGAGGTGAAAGCGATCTCCGTTTCGTAATGGGCCACGAACACAGGCCAGCGCGCCAGGATGCGCAGGTCCGGCAGTGCGAGTGCGCCGGCCGCCTCTGTGCGCAAGTCGGCCAGCCGCGCCTGAGAACCCTGCCCGGCCGGCAAGAGTCGCGCGGCGCTGCTGAGCAATTCAATGGTTTGGAAGCGCTGACCAACGCGGCCTATGCCACGTTGAAAACGAGCCTGGGCCAACAGCGATTCCCGGAGCGAACTTCGCGAGTCAGCCAGAGCTTTCTCCAGCTTGACCTTCGAGCGCGCCAATCCAAATCCGCCGCCGGCTACCGCCCAAACAAGCAATAGCGAGAGCGTGAACGTGACCGGATTGCGTTTCACCCATTTGAAAAATCGCGCGGCGGGCGTGGTTGGCCGTGCAGAAATCGGTTTGCCCGCCAGCCACCGATGCAGCTCCTCTGCCAGCTCGCGAGCCGACGCGTAACGACGCGATGGTTCCTTGCTCAAACATTTGAGGCAAATCACTTCGAGGTCGCGAGGAACGGTCTTCGAGGCTGGAGCGCGGCGGGATGGCGGAACCGGCTCTTCCTCCGCAATTCTTTTCAGTAGCGCAACAACGCTCTCCGCCTCAAATGGTGGATGGCCGGTGAGCAGTTCGTAGAGAATCGCGCCCAGGCTGTAGATGTCGCTCGCGGTCGTGGCGTGTCGCGCGCTGCGAACAGCCACTTCCGGCGCGACGTAATGCGGCGTTCCCAGAAAATCCACCGAGCGCGTCAAGTCGCTGTCGTCGCTGATGAGTTTGGCCAAACCGAAATCGCTGACATGTGGACGGGCCTGATCGTCGAAAAGAATGTTGCCCGGCTTCAGGTCGCGATGAAGCACGCCGCGCTCGTGAGCGAATTGGACGGCATCCGCCAGCGTTGCCATCAGCTCCGCAATCGCACGCCAATTTCCGATCAATTGTCCTTTGCGCTGGGCGAGTGTGCCGCCGGTGGCGAGCTTCATCGTAAAAAACGGCAGGCCATCGTGTTCGCCCATCTGGTGCACGGGCAGAATAGCGGGATGCTCCAGTTCGGTCAGCGCGCGCACTTCGAGCCGGAAGCGCTCCGCCATTTCGGGCGAGCCGAGCTGATGCGGCAGCAGCATCTTGAGCGCGACCGTGCGCCGCGGATCGAGCTGACGCGCGCGATAAACGATGCCCATTCCGCCGCGGGCAATTTCCTCCAACAACTCATAACCGTGCACTCGCATCAGCAGCGCCCCGGCAGTCAGCGGAGTGGCGGGCACTTCCTCTTCATCGAAATCGAAAAGCCCTTTCCACGTGCATGCCGGGCAAAGGCCACTCAAGCGGTTCGACGGGAGGACCGCGCCGCAGGCCGGACAGCGTTGGGTCTCGTTCATTGAAGTGTTGACACTGTTATCTCAGGAAACGGGAGGCGAAGGTTTCGCGCTCACGCCGAAGTCGCTGCCTTTGTCCATGAGCACCTGCTGCAAATGATTCATCTCCTCGTCAATTTCGTGCGGCGCAGAGACGGTGTTCGCAACTTCCTGACGAACGACGGCTTTGAATCGCTGACGCAACCGGTGCAGTTCGGACTTCAGCGCCGGCAGGCTCAGGCTGAGTTGTGCCGCCGCAGCTTCGTAGCTGGGTGCATTGACTGAACCGGGCAGGAACTGGCGCAACACCGCAAATTCTTTTGCAGCGCCGCTGGACTCAAATTCTTCACCGACGACGCGCAAGGCATTTTCCAGAATTGTCACCGCCCACTCGCGGTCAAACAGAATGTCTGCGGATTCTGAAGTGACTGCGCTGTCAGCGCCTTCGCCGTTCAAATTGACGTGCACCGCACCACCGCCACGCTTCTGCGCTTGCCGGCGGTCGCGCTCATCGGCAAGAAAACGCACGAGCGCGCCGCAGAGAAACGAACGAAAACGGCCGCGCAATCGATCCGCGCGTTGCAACGTCGAGTGCTCGATCAGATGCAGAATGAATTCCTGCGTAAGGTCTTTTGCTTCAGTTTCTCCAAAACCACGCGCACGAATAAAATGATAGAGTGGCGACCAGTAACGCCGGCACAAGTCTTCCAATGCCTGACGTGCCGCCGTTTCGCCGTTCATGGACGCTTGTGCCAGCAGCGTCCATTGAGTCGTGGGAAAATACATGAGCCGAGGCGATCATAAGAAAATTCCCACTGGAGGGCAAAACCTGCCTTTCGTCTTGAATTACAGAGTGCGGTTTACGCCGTCCTCACTTTCTCGCGCTTCGCATCCCAGAGCATGGTCTTCTGCTGCCGATACGATTCGACGGCCATCTTGATCGCCACCATCGTCGAACAACCCAGGTCCACGTTGCAGGCGAGTTGATCTTTGCCGCGCATCACGTCGATGAAGTTGCCTTCGAGATCGCGGCGCTGTTGGATGGGAATTCGCACGTCCTCCTTGCCATCATTCTTCGCTTTGAATTCCTCTTTGAACGCGCCGTTGAACTTCAGCCACGGTTCTCCGCCAAGTTCCATCGTGCCATGCTTGCCGTAAATGCGGTCGGGCAATCCCGCATCATTGGCCAGCGTGCTCACCAGAAAGATCGACCACTCGCTTGGATAATCCGCCGTCATCAAAAACGTGTCCGGGATGTCGCGCCCGTCCTTCTCCACGTAAAGGCCGCCGCTCGCGTTCACGCGCAACGGATACTCGCCGTTCGCGCCGCGCACCGCGATGAGCAATGGCGCGAGCTTGTGATAAAGAAGGTCCGTCGCCACGCCGCCGTTGTAAGGCCAGTATTTGCGGAAGCGGAAGAAATGCTCCGGGTTCCACGGGATCTTCGGCGCGAGTCCCCATTTGTGGCCGAGCCACATGTCCCAATCGATATGGTCTTCACCCGCGGCGTGCGGCCCGGCGTTCGGTTCGATTTTGTATCCCTCGTTGAACATGCAGATGCGCGCGTTGCGATTGTAGCTGCCGTGCGCCCAAGCGACTTTGCCAATGCGGCCCGCTTCAATCGCTTCGTGCGCCTTCCAGAACGAATCGCTGCCCGTGCCATTTGGCCCGACCTGAAGGACTTTTCCGGTGCGCTTCACCGCGTCGCGCAACTTGAGCGCCTGATCCACTGTGTGTGTCATCGGTTTCTCGACATAGACGTGTTTGCCCGCGTCCATCGCGTCCATTGAAATCTTTGCGTGCCAATGGTCCGGCGTGGCGATAAGGACGGCATCGACATCTTTGCGCTCCAGCAGTTTGCGGTAATCGCCGTAGCCATCACCCTGGCAAATGCCCTTCGCGCGCGTGAGGCGCTTTTGATAAACGTCCGAGACGGCGCGCACCTTGATGTTGTCCGCTTCGCTGCGTTTCACGAGGCTGCTCAAATGCCCGGTGCCCATGCCGCCGCAGCCGATGACGGCGAAGTTGATGCGGTCGTTCGCACCGAGGATCGAAGAATAACTTGAAGCCGGGAACGACAATGCACCGGCGGCAAGCGCAGAAGTTTTGAGGAAGGCCCGTCGTGAGAAATCATGCGTGATCATAACCGCATGGTGCCGTGTCGCCCGCAAGTGCGTCAACGTCGCAGGTCGCTGGCACAATCACAATTGTGTCCCCCACCCTTTCCTGCTACTCCACTCCGAGACTATGCACCGCCTGTGTTACGCCGCTGCTCTCGCCGCCCTGCTCTCTTTCATTTCGGCGTGGGCTGAGGAGCAACAGAACCCGCTCCTGACGATCTTTGGCAGCACGAATATCATCTGGCCCATCACTCCGGTGCAGCCCGTGGTTACGCTCTCCGCCACCATTTCCGTGCGCGCCGCGAAACGCCTCATGTATGAAGACTCCTTGCTGACTCCGAGCGGAGACCGCATTCCCGCGGAATTCATTCTGCGCCGAGCCGGCAACACGAACGAAACGCACACTGTTTATTTCGAACTCACCGGCACCGCCACCGTGGACGTCGATTACACTCGCCGACTCTTTCTTTGGCCCGGGGGCCAACCCACCCTCACTACGGGCGCCGTCCAGAACGTCGTCTTCGCTCCCGGCGAACAGTTCCAGTATGTGCAATTCCAAATGGCCCGCGAGGATGGCCGCGAACGCTTCGAATCCATTCGGCTGAAAATTCTTCCGCAAGTCACACTGCACGGAACTGCGTTGTCCACCTACATTCCCGGCGCGCGCCGCTGCGCGAGCATCTGGATCTCGGATCAATCTGCCTGCGTCCGCTGGGTTACTCATCCTAGCGGCGGACGAACGTGTCTGGAATATCGGCCTGTCACACCGCCGCCCGGATTCTTCGTTCCAGACCGGTGCCGCTGAACGCTCTTCAGGGCGAACAATCTTTGGATGCAGTTCATTTGATTGAGGCTGCCGCGCTTAGTCAGGCCACATGGTCGTAGAACTCCTTCCAGTCGTTTTCCTCAACACTCTCCTGGACCAACTCAAAACGCCTGGATAATGCGCGGCCGAACTCAACATCTAAAATGTAAGCATCGCCCTCGTGCGAGACAGACGCGAACGCACACTTCTTGTCCCTGCCGAAAAACGCCAGATCCTCAGGATAACTGGGAGAAAGCCATCCGAACAAGGAACCGGGCCGCTCCAGCACCTCCATCGCCGGCTCTTCGAAGCGATACGTGATAACGTCTGCCCTGTCTTTGTAAACCACTGTGCCTGGCCACCGGCTGCGGCGACGATGATGCAATTGCAAGGGCCGCAAATCCCGGCGAACGATGCGCGCGCTTTCCTGATATGAGGATGGGTATCGCCACACGAGCATGAACGTCGGAAATCGCTTCAATGCAGCACGCAAAAACAGACGGTAATCTTTTCCAGCGACGACGCTTTGCAGTGCGAAGACGGTGCGCTTCATGCCCGCCTGACTATCAGCCTCTGCCCCTCATTTGTATATCCTGTTCCCTGCATCGCCGCAGTGGTCTTGCAGCACTGCTCGAAGGCCGCCGAGGTCGGAGCATTCGCGCTGAATTCACGTCCAACCTGCATGAGTTTGTTGCGTTGCGGCGTTCTGTTGACGCTCGTTGCGTTGGCCGCCGCCCACGCGCGCGTCAATGTCGTCACGCTTCCGGACCGCGATTCCGTTCAACTCACGATTTACAACTCCGTCGATCTCACGCTGGTGAAAGAGACGCGGCACCTCACATTTCGCAAAGGACTCAACAAGCTGGAATTCTCGTGGGCCAACACGCTCATCGATCCCACTTCCGTCGAGTTTCGCGCGCTCACACATTCCGCTGAAGTCGATGTACTCGACGTGAGCTTTCCGCCGCGCGTAGCGAACACGCTGGAATGGCGCATCAACAGCGAACTGGCGGGCGAGGTCGTGGTCGAGATTCGTTACTTCACGAGCGGCATTTCGTGGGCGGCGGATTACGTGGCGGAAGCGGCCAAGGACGAGAGCGCGATGTCGCTCGCCGGAAGCGTACGCGTGAACAACAACTCGGGCGAAGATTACGAGAGCGCGCAGATTCGCCTTGTCGTCGGCACAGTGCGGCTGGTGGAGGAAATCGCGAGGTTGGCGGCGAGTCGTGGCGAAGCGGAGAGCCGCGACGACAGATATTATTTCAAAAAGGACGCTCCCAAACGCGAAGCGCAGGTGAAGCTCCTCAATGAATTGGCTGACTTGGATGCCCTGTCACTCGGCGTGCGCGTCACGAGCGGAGCGGTCGATCGCGCCAAACAAGTCACCAAGGAAACTCTCTCCGAATATTTTCTCTACACCGTCGAGGGCCGCGACACGATTCCGACCGGCTGGGCCAAACGCCTGCCCTCATTCAGCGCGGACGACGTGCCGCTCACCAGCTTCTACAAATACGAGCGCGAAGCCTGGGGCGACAAAGTCATGCGCTACTATCGCTTCACCAATTCCGAACCGGCGCGCCTCGGCAAAGAGCCGTTGCCCGACGGCAGCGTGAAAGCGTTTCGTTTCGTCAGCGATGACCTGCTCTACGCCTTCGTCGGGCGCGCGGCGGTGAAATACATTCCCATCAACGAACAGGTGGACATGGAACTCGGCGCCGACCTCGAAGTGCTCGTGAAGCCGACGATGACGAACTGGGCCAAGATCGACGTGAACTTCGACAATCGCCGCAACGTCTCCGGCGCGACGGAAAAGCAATGGTGGCAAATCGAAGTGCAGAACTCGAAAGACATTCCCGTGCTCGTGGACGTGCGCCGCAATTTCTTCGGCGATTGGGAAATTGAATCCGCGACGAGCTACGAAAAGGTGGACGCCACCAAAGTGAAATTCCTCGTTCCGCTCAAGCCGCGCGAGAAGGCCACGTTCACTTACGTTCTCACGCAACGGCATGGCACTAACGTGAGGAAGTGACTGTCATCGGCGAAGGGCGGTGGCGCAACGTGAGAAGTGCCGGACGCGTTCGGCTGCGACCTGTACTCGGGCGGGGACATCGCAGCGCGAGTCCCTACCTGCGCCGTTCAAACGGCGGAAGCCAGTATGCATCCGCAACAAGAATCATTTTACCACCTGAATGGATACGCCCTCCTGAGGACGCGATATATGATTGAGCAAGTTGCTGGCGAGGGAAGATCCGTTTGTACATGCGCTCTGAAGCCAATGGCGCGCTAGAATCTGATTCATCTCGACACCATCACCGGTCAGATATCGCTTGCCCAACTCGAACTGAAAACTCGGAAGCCCATTACTCGCTTGCTGTTGTTGGAGCACGATTACGCGCTGAAGCGTTGCGATGCGTTGTGCTTCTCGAGCTTCTCGTGCAGCGTTTGCTCGCCTCGCCCGCTCTGCTGCGGCTTGGCGTTCTCGCTCGACCGCTTGACGATCTTCCTCGGCGGCTCGTTCCTCTTCGGCTTTTTCATTTGCCAGCCGCAATCGTTTAGAGTCCGCCGGTTCTTCAATTGGAGTTCCGCAATCGTATTTGCGCAGTGTGGCGGTCGCGCCGAGCACTGTGGTGTAGCGGTGCAAGCCTATTTCCTGTGCGTGTTCGGATATGGCCTCATTATCGGCGACGGCGTATGGAAAGTTCGTCAACCAGATGGTCTCGCTGCCACTGATGTGGACGCGCATTCCTTCCGGATGCGATTCCAACACCTTTCCGGAAACAAAACGCCAGGGGGGATCCACTAGACTGCTCTTCCTTCCATTCACGACACGCCACTGGCTGGCGAGCCGTGACAAGCGCTGGCGGTTCGTGGCTTCACGCTCGCGCCGAGCGTTTCGCTCGATCGATTCACGTTCGCGGTAAGCCGCTTCTGCCGCCGCTTCAGCTTCCCGCCGCGCGCGGGCGACTGCAGCCTGCTGGTCTCGTTCGTAAGCGGCCGCCCGAGCTTCTGACTCCGCCTGCGCTCGCCGGATCGCGTCATTCGCGCGCACATTGTTCATCAACCGGTTATCCACGGGTGGGCCGATCGGGCCGTCAGCGAATGCATCTGTTAGAAACAGAAAAACCCCGCAGAGGGTTGCGAGTGCTTTCATGGCGGCATCTGAGCAAGAACATTCCGAACATGCAAGCCAACGATTCCCCACTTTAATGGCCTAGCGCTGATAAACCGACGACTTCACCTCATCCGGCACAACCTGCACCTGGATGGAGCGTTTGTATTTGTGGCCGAGGGAGTTGGTGAGGATTATTTCAGCCGTCCCTCGGCGCGCTCGCGTTCCAGAAATACGCCGGGCCTCATTACGGCCAGATGATAAAATCCCGTCCGCATCAATCCTCCGAAATCGTCCGCATCCAGAGTCAACAAAACTCTAGCCCACGCCGCGGCGGTGAAGAGCACTGGCCGATCCTTGGCAGGAGAGAAAACTGCGGGGCGATCCATCGTCCAGACGTCGCGAGCGACGGTAAGTTGCCGCGAGAGTGTTTGCCAATCACTCGGGGCCGATGGTGGAAGTTTCGGCAGGTTCCTGGCAACCTCGTCGAGGACGTAGCGGCTCACCAGCAAGCGCCAGCCGTTTCTTTCTGCGAGATCAAAGACGGCACGCGAAGCACCAGCAGGTTTCCCGCAGGCTGCGAGCACCACGCTTGCATCGAGAAATATCCTCACTTGCCGGCATTGAAACGCTGCATGTCCTGCTCGTCCTCATCCATCCATTTCTTCAGTTGGTCGGCAGAGAATTCACGCGGCTCGGGCAATGGAAGATTCGCGTCGCCGAGACGTTGCGCCAGGAAATAGAGCAACTCGGTCTGTTGGGCGCCGCTCAACTGTTCGGCAGCGCGTTCGATTTCCGCGAGCGTCTTCATTGCGAATAGAATGCCAGACGGAGCGTGGGTTGGCAATTCCGCTACTTCACCTCATCCGGCACGACCTGCACCTGGGTGGAGAGTTTGTATTCGTGGCCCAGGGAGTTGGTGAGGGTGACTTCGCCCATGAAGGCGCGGTATCCGCTCGCGGGTTTCTCGATGTCCGCGTCGGCAATGGCGCTGCCCGGCTTCACTTCCAGTTCCTTGCTCGTCCATTGGTCGTTGCGGAAATCGCGGTCGGCGGAGTCAGCGGTCCAGAGGCGCACGGCCTTGGCGCTGCGGTTCACGTGCACGTGCAGGTGCGGCTTCGCGTCGGCGCTGAGCTTCCATTCCATTTTCGGCAGTTCCTCCCCGTCGGCAATCATCTGGAAAAACGCGGCGAGCGAATTGATGGCGGAGATGCTGCCGAGCGCGCCGCCGAGATCGTGCCCGGCGTTGGGCGTCTGGAAGATGAGCTTGGGCCCCGGCAAATCGTCCCAGTAATGGCGCAGTGAATCGACAGTCCAGTAAGGGTCGTTGGTGCCGAGCAGAAGGAGCTTGGGTATGTTATAGCGCGCGCGGTAGCTGTAGGGATCGACGAATCCGCGCAACTCAACCATGCGCGGATGGTCGATCATCTCGACGAGGTTCAAGTCCGTGTAGTCGCTAATCTGTTCGCTCTGCTTGCCATAGACTTTCTGCGACCATTGCGTCTGCGCCTTCATGTTCAACATGTCGATGACCATCGGCGCCATGCCGACGACGCGTTTGTCCACGGCGGCGGTCAGCCACGTCGTCCAGCCGCGCTTGGATGCGCCGGAGACGACGAACTTCTCGATGTTTTCTTTGTGCTCCCGCTTCGCGTAAGCCTGCACGGTGTCCATGGCGCGCACGGCGCTCTTGACCATTGGGAGGAGCGCGGGCCAGGTGTCGTCACCGGACTTCAGGAACTCATTGAACGTGTAGGCGATGAGCGCGTCTTCTTTCTTGCCACCGTAGAGCGGCTGATTCGGGACCTTGGTGATCATCGCGGCCATCGCGCCGCCTTCGCTGGCGACCTTGGCGATGAGCGGAACGAAGTTGCGGCCCGAGTCGCCGGTGATGAAGAGGAACGCGATTTCGCGATGACGCATCTTATCGGGGCGAACGATGGTGACGACGTGCGTCCATGCGCTCGTGCGCCATGTTTGTGAAGTCATGGCAATGGCGACGGTCGTGAAGCCGTTGGTGTGCGTGGTGGAGCGCACCGTCCACTTGTAAGTGTCGTCGGGCGCGGTGACGTAACGTTCGAGCGGGTCGGCAGCGAGACTGGTTGCAATAGAAAAAGCGAGAAGCAGCACCACAGGCGAACAGCGAAGGAAAAGGTGTTTTTGCCGTATCATGGCGCTAAACATCCGTGACCGCACGCGGGCGTCAAGAAGGAAGGCGGGATAGGACGAGCGAGCCGCCTGTGCTACTCGTTTCACTTCGAGAATTTCTTCTGGCGCGCAAGGCACGCTCCGCTATCGTCGCGCTCTTTCTGAAACTGAATTGATTAACGAATGGAACCCAAAGGCGACATCGCTCTGATTGGCCTGGCCGTGATGGGCCAGAACCTGATTCTCAACATGAACGACCACGGCTTCGTCGTCGTGGCCTACAATCGCACCGTCGAGAAGGTGGATGAATTTCTCGCGAAGGAAGCGAAGGGAACGAAGGTGCTGGGCGCGCACTCGATTCCGGAAATGGTTTCCATGCTCAAGAAACCGCGCCGTGTGATGATGCTCGTCAAAGCCGGCAAGCCCGTGGACGACTTCATCGAGCAACTCCTTCCGCATCTCGAACCGGGCGACATCATCATTGACGGCGGCAATTCGCTCTTCGACGACACGAATCGGCGCGTGAAATATGTCGAGAGCAAGGGACTGCTCTACATCGGCACGGGTGTGAGCGGCGGCGAAGAAGGCGCGCGGCGCGGGCCCAGCATCATGCCGGGCGGTTCGCCGAAAGCGTGGGAACACGTGAAGCCGATTTTCCAGGGCGTCGCCGCGAAAGTCGAAGGTGGTGTGCCGTGTTGCGATTGGGTCGGCGAACAGGGCGCGGGCCATTACGTGAAGATGGTCCACAACGGCATCGAGTACGGCGA
>JGI10216J12902_101231291_pt1 | contig 12518 bp, 9 predicted proteins | sample KanNatreferecore_FD_12902 | JGI IMG/M metagenome (IMG submission 12902)
TAAGTGGCAACACCAAGACCTCCGCTGAAAAGTGGAGGGAACTCCCAACCGAGCATGAGTACTTTCACTCAGACTAGAACGTTAAAGCCACAAAACAGGTACGATACAATTGAAGACAATGCCCACATGCGGATACAAGCACTGTAACTAATAGCTCGAAAAAATTGCTTGACGGCCATGAATTTCGGAAATCTAATGTGATAATGCTATGAGAAGTCAAGATTTAATTTGTTAGTAATGATTGAGTTTATATCATTTTGAATTCGGGAAGGTGAACAGGATCAAAGTTGTCACATCTGATCTTATCGAGTTATCCGCTTTACTATCGAAGGAGGTTGCATCTCCTTCGTGTAAGGTGACAGCATCACCGTCAACAACAACCTCGCAGGATCCGGAAAGCAAAACATAAAAACGAATGCTATTCCCGTGGAAATTTTTCCACTGTCTCCTCCGGCGATCGAGAGGAGCGAGGCCTCCATCGTAGAGTCGGGTATGCTTTGCAAAAGAATATGATGAAGATTGATCCCTGACTGTCCATTTTTATGTTGATCCAAGTAATGCTCCCTCTTTATTAATTGATAGCCCTTTCCGTCGGTCATAGGCAGATCTTTGAAAAAATCCCTGAGCGAAATATCCAATGATTGAATCAGTGTGACAAAGACCGGCAGCGAAGGCACAGTCCGCATGTTTTCGATTTTCGAAAGCAGCCCCTTGCTAACGCGGGTCCGATTTGCCAACTGCTGGATGGTCAGTTTCTTTTAACCGGGTAGCGCGGATCTTTTTGGCAATCCGCGTCGCTGACCGCAGAAAGGAGATGCTCTCCGAACGAGAGCATCTGAATTTTTAGCCGACAACGATGAAGACTTATGGAGTGCCCAGACTGAATGTAACCGGTTGTACCAAGCGTACCTTTACTGGCCGGCCGCGTTGCTTTCCGGCATTCCATTTTGTTAAAGCGATAACCCTCGCGGCCTCTTCGTCACAACCGTAACCGATACCTCCTTCGATGGAAAAATCTTTTAAGACCCCGTTTTCATCCACGGTAAAGCCTACAAAGACCTTTCCCGTTACATTCGAACGTTGTGCCTGCCGGGGGTATTTCATATTCTTCGTTAACGTCTTTACAAAAGTTTCCCATCCCCCTTTGGGTTCCGGCATCTTCTCGACAACACGAAAGACTGTATCGGTGTTTATCTCAGTGCTCTCAATAACCATCAGCGGAATTTCAACCATAGGATTATGATTTTGATCAAAAACATCTGGCGCAATTTCATCGATCACTTTTTTGTCACTTACTGCCTTAATGTTAATTGACTCGAGAGAAGGCTTTGGTTCTGATCTCTGGATCGGTTTCGGGGCGATTACTTCCTTTTTCCTTTCGTGGACAATCGGAATGTCAAGTAGTTCAATTTGTTGAGAAACGTCGATTCCCTTACAAACAATTCGTTCATTTGTCTCTACACTCCAATTGAATGCGGTAATCACCACCAGCAGGCTGATCGAAAGGCTAACATTAAAAATAATACTCCGACATCTGTGGACGTCGTATTTAGGATTCTTCTTCGGTTCCATAGTTTTAAGTTTAGTGTATTTTTGGAACCGCGCGGCACGACGTTATCCGTCGTAAACATGTTTGCAGTAGAATGCGCGAGGTGTCAACAAGTCACAATTTTTTACATCCATAAAAGTTGTGGAGGGTTGATGCCCGGATGCACCTTTTGTTCAATTTATCTTATATTGAAAATGTGTTGAAATGGAGTTTGTTTTTGATTTCTAATCCAATGTTGACAAGAAGAGCGTGCCGGCTGGTATTTGCCATGCAGATGTTCAGCACGGTTTCGTTTGGCCAGAGCGTGGATTTAGAAAAGCAAGTATGGATGCACGGATCACTCAATTGTGGCCAAAGCAAAGACCCGGGTTTGCAGATAGTGAAATACAATGAGACGACTTACGTTCTGCGTCAGAACAAATGTCTTAATTATGAAGCGCCGTTCCTTTACCTCTTCATTGGAACAGAAAAGGCACTACTCGTTGATACCGGTGCCGAGGCGCGGGATCAATCATTCCCTCTATATGAGACCGTAAAAAAAATTCTCACTGATAAGAACGGTAAAACGCTGCCCTTACTGGTAATTCATTCCCACGGCCATGGCGACCACCACGCGGGTGACCATCAGTTTCAGAACAAGTCAAATGTGCAATTGATCCCTCCATCAAGAAATGCAATTGTCGATTTTTTGCAACTGAAAGGTTGGCCAGAAGGTGAAGCACAAATTGGCCTCGGTCAGCGTAATCTTACCCTGATTCCTATTCCCGGGCATGATGTGATGTCGATTGCGATTTATGATCCACAAACACAATGGCTTTTGACGGGAGATACTGTGTACCCGGGCAGGCTATACGTTCGGGACGTGGAGGCTTTTTGTTCGAGCATTGCGCGATTGAAACGTTTTAGTCAACTGCATTCCGTCAAGTATTTAATGGGAAACCACATTGAAATGACGAAGACCAAAGGAGTTGATTACCCGATGGGGACAATGTATCAGCCCGAAGAGCATCCGCTACCGCTGGGCTTGAGCGTACTGGAAGAGCTTTCTGTTGCCTGCGAACGAATCCGTAGCAAGTTTATCCGTGAGATTCACGATGAATTCATCATTGTGCCGAAATAGTATTCTATTTATAAACAGAGGTTAAATCTCAATAACAAATAAATTTCATGAAAAACGTTATTACAATATTCGTCGCTGTGCTCATGGTTTCGTGCTCAATGGAACCTGATTCTGTCTCTAACGCCGACCTTGAAAAAAAAGTCGATGCGCTTGTCCAACCATATTTTGACGGATCCAAAATTGCCGGCATCGCCATAGGGATCTTTAAAGGTGATGAAAAACTTCTATTGAAAAGCTATGGATTTGCCGATCTGGAATTTGATGTAAAGCTTCCCACGGATGCTTCTTTCGAAATCGGCTCGGTGACGAAACAGTTTACAGCAGTTGCGATTTTGCAATTGGTACAAGAGGGAAAGTTATCACTGGATGATGATGCGACAAAATATGTAACGTTTGATACAAAGGGAAAGAAGGTTACAGTCAGGCAACTACTAAATCATACGTCTGGAATCAAAGGATATACTGAGCTTCCGTTCTTTGAAGACTTTATGATGAGGAAATACAAACGCGATACATTGCTCCGGATGGTAGAGAAAGAACCATTTGATTTCGAACCTGGTGAAGTACTTATTTATAATAATACTGCGTTCTTTATGCTCGGACTTATTATAGAAAAGCTATCGGGGCTATCGTACGAAGAATATCTTTCAAAAAAATTGTTCACTACGGCGGGTATGAAGAATACGTATTATTGTAGTGAAAACAAGATTGTGAAGAATCGAGCCCATGGCTATGAGCTTAGGGATAGCACTTTAGTACGTGCGCCATATCTTGATCACACCTGGCCTTACTCGGCAGGTTCATTGTGTTCGACCGTCGAAGATCTGGTTAAATGGAACAATGCAGTGCACAAGGGCAAGATGCTCGACGATGCGACCTATAACGAGTTTATCAAGCCCACAGGACTAAACGACGGCACGATCACGAAGTACGCTAAGGGGATCACGGTCAGGCAGAGGCATGATAGAAGAGTGTTCGAACATGGCGGGGCGATTCCAGGATTTTTGTCTGAAAACAGCTACTACCCTGACGATGACGTGAGCATTGTCGTTTTGGCAAACACGATGGGTCCCGTTTCACCGGAACAAACAGGAAAGGAGATCGCGGCAATTGTGTTTAAAACCGCAGCGGAAGAAAAACATAGATACAATGGAAGCCTGGACCAATACCTGGGCACTTTTAAAGGGCGAGCACGAGGCACGGACCTGGTTATTCATGTAAGTAAGAACGATACTACTATTCTAATTCAGGAAGGAGACGGCAAACCGTTCGGACTATCTTTTGTCAATGACGACGCGTGGACTAACGGCTATGCAACTTACAATTTCACGAAGCGTGGTGATGCGATCGATGAACTAAGGATTGACGAAATCTATAATTATTACATTCTAAAAAAGGAAAAGTAAAATGTCCTGTCCTTATTGTGATTTGCCCCTGGCAAGTATCGGCAGAATGGATTCAACTTTATCCTTTCGAATTCCATATATAAAATCGTAAAGGTTGACTACCGGATCACAATGCGGTATTATAACCTCGAGCTTGTCGCCTACTTTATAGGTCTTATTGGAAGATGTAAACGTTATCGTGCCATATTCATCCGAACCCGCGACATAATCAAACGTGGGTTCACCGATAACCATCGCATTCGGTTTGTTGAGTGTTAGCGCTTTTGTTCCTGAATCAGTTATCAGCCGTCCTGTGTAATTATTATTTATTACGGTCGTCATGACGGTAAGCGAGGGAGCAAAATCATCAAATACATTTTCATTCTTAGCCCCACCGATTATAATGTACTGACAATCCATAAAGACATAACTACCGACCTGAACATCGGTAAATCCTTTTACAGCTGTCATGATATCATAAGTCCCGGTGCCTCCACCACTAAAGATCTCCAGGTCCAGTCCGCTTGACTTCATCTTTTCGTAGCTGGCGACGACAGGTTCAAAGTTCTTCATCGCCGTTTCCTTTCGCGCTTGAAAACCTTTCACATGCTGAACTCCGCCGTCGTAGGCAAGGATTCCCCGGAATTTGAGATTCGGGCTTTTGTCCACCAGTTGTGCTAACGCTAGGGCTGGATCACCAGGAAGAACACCCGATCGTTTGATGACGTCGATATCCACCACAACGTCGGCCCTAATACCGGCAGCTTTTGCCGCATCCTGAAGGTCTTTTGCATTTTGTGGATTGTCAACTGCCTGGACAAATCCGCTATATTTCTTCCGGAGTTCCATCGCGTGTTTGATTTTCGGCGCGGTAACGTTCACGCCTGTCATCAATACGTTGCGGATTCCATTTTCAAGCATTACCTGCGACTCCGATAATTTTGCCGTGCAGATACCAATTGCACCGGCTTCGATCTGCATCTTTGCAATAGCCGGACACTTATGCGTTTTCGCGTGAGGTCGCGTTGCAACTCCGGTTCCTTGCAAACGCGATTGCACGGACTTAATATTTCCCTCCATTTTATCAAGGTCAACGCACAATGCCGGACTATCAAGATCCCATTTCGATTTGCCGACATCATTCAATACCTTTTCAAGATTTGCACCTTCGCTCTTTGACGGAATGAAGGATGTGATTCCGGCAACAGTTCCGGCTTGCAGGAATTTTCGACGACTGAGAAATGCTGACATATTGCTGTTAATGAAGGACACCTAATTTATCAAAAATACCGGAGAGATAACCAAATGACCTCCCAGCTGGCTCCAATTTTATTGTATATTTAGTTTGCTTTCTTGTTCGTCGATTTTGCGATTCAATCAACAAGAAAAATAGTTCTCCAGTCAGACAATGTCGCGACAGGGCTCAGCACAAAACACTAAATGATCATGGATGAGGACCTGCAAAATATGAGCATAGACCAGCTAATTGAAGAGGTAAAGAAGCTGCGACACGGCATTCGGGTCCACCGGGATAGCACGGGTCAGGATTTATGTTGGCACCATCCCAAGCTTTGGTCTCTTCTTCCAGAGAAAACAAAACCTGAGATATCGGTTCCACCCTGGCCGGACTTCCTTAAGGGCTGTGTCCAGTATCGGCAATCCCTCGACTCACAAACACTAACTGAATAAGGACGAGGTGAGACATACCAATTTTACAGCCGGCATATTAACTTATAATCGTTCCTCTTATATTGATCACTCAAAAAACAGAATATTAAAATGAAGAAATCATACGTATTTATTTTGTGCGGCCTCGTGCTAATTGCTGGAAACACGGCCAAAGCGCAGTCAAATCCCGATATCGCTGTCACCCTGAATCACATTGGGATCTATGTGACCAACTTGCAGGTGAGCACTGCTTTTTACGAGACTATGTTGAGCCTGAAGCAAATACCCGAACCATTCCACGACGGTAAGCACACTTGGTTTACGATGGGAAAAGCCGGTCACTTGCATCTCATTCAAGGCGATCCAAAACAGTATGAACGCGACAGGAATGATCATCTCTGCTTCAGCGTGAAATCCATTGAAGGATTTATTGCAAATCTCGATAAGCACAAGATTGAGTATACAAATTGGCCGGGCACGGCAAAGGAGCCGACCATCAGACCTGATGGCGTTAAACAAATCTATTTCAAAGATCCCGATGGCCACTTGATCGAGATTAACAACGATACTTCAGTAAAACAGTAGTTCTTTTAGTTACTCTTTTCCACTAACCTCAAACCAACGCCATGAAGTTCATAGCGCTCTTCATTGTTATTCTATCAATCATGACCTCGACTCTTGCGCAGAATGTCGTCAACTTATATTCCGACAAGATTCCTAATGAAGTACCCGTTCCCGACGGAGAAAAGAAAACCGATGACGGACACATCAGCAATATTTCAAGACCTACATTAAGCGTGTACCTTCCTCCAAAAGAGAAAGCTACTGGGACAGCTGTTGTCATTTGTCCTGGCGGAGGATATGGCATCAATGCTATAAAACATGAAGGAATTGATGTGGCGGAGTTGCTGGTTTCAAAAGGTATCGCAGCCTTTGTCCTTAAATACCGCCTTCCAAATGATAAGACCATGAAGGATAAATCCATTGGTCCGCTTCAGGACGCGCAACAAGCAATACGAATTGTCAGGCAGCGGGCTAAAGAGTGGAATGTGAATCCTACCAGGATAGGGATCGCAGGATTTTCTGCCGGTGGTCATCTCGCATCGACGGCTGGCACCCATTTTCAAAAAACCCTCGTCAACAATCCTGACAATGTCAGTGTGCGACCGGATTTTATGATCCTGCTATATCCAGTCATAAGCTTTACTGATGACATTGGACATATTGGGTCTCGTACAAATCTGATTGGAAAGAGTCCTTCGCCCGAAATGATTCGCCAATATTCCAATGAACTTCAGGTTACGAAAGAAACACCTCCTACCTTTCTCATGCACGCAGGAGACGACGAAGTTGTGAAGGTAGAAAACTCTCTGCGTTTTTATGAGGCCTTAAATAGTAACAAGGTGTCTGCCGAGCTTTTTGTTTTTCCGAAAGGAGGTCATGGCTTTGGCTTGGTCAATCCCACATCTCCCGATCGTTGGATGGATCGTTGTTTGGACTGGATGAAAAGCAATGGATGGTTATAAGTCCGCTACTCTTTCCCTCCTGGTGATCTGACGTCTTAAAACGAACCGCAAGTGAATTGACATATCATCACAACTGCGTTAAATTGAGAACGTTTCCGGCATCGTTATTTTAAAGCAACAAAGAGCTGTGTTGGGATTTATTTGAACATGCTTCTTTACTTGGAACACAAAGCTGCAACATCAATCAATTAGGTATGAAGAAAACGCTCATTGCAATTGCATTTATTCTTATTACACACATTGGCTTCGCACAGCAGGGGGCTTGGAAAATTGTTGAAGGAAAGATAAAAACTCCCTGGACTGAAAAAGTGAATCCATCCAGCGTGTTAGCGGACTACCCGCGACCGCAAATGGTACGTGATCCGTGGCTATCGTTAAATGGTCTCTGGGACTATGCGGTGAAGCCAATGGGCGACATGACACCTACAACATTTGATGGTAAGATACTTGTGCCGTTTGCGATAGAATCCGCGCTCTCTGGTGTCGGTAAGAATGTGGGGAAGGAAAATCACCTTTGGTATAAACGTACCCTGGCTGTTCCATCGTCAATGAAAAATAAGACCATTCTTCTTCATTTTGGAGCGATTGATTGGCAAAGCGACATTTATATCAATGGCAAAAAAGCAGCTACCCATCAGGGAGGTTATGATCCCATAACAGTTGACATCACTCCATATCTGAAATCCGGTCAGCAAGAGATCGTGGTCCGCGTGTGGGATCCTTCAGATGAAGGGCCGCAGCCAAGAGGCAAACAGGTGAACAAACCTCATAGCATTTGGTACACGCCGGTCACAGGTATCTGGCAAACTGTGTGGCTTGAAGGCGTTCCTAAAACTTATATCAAAGGATTCCGCGAAACTCCGGACATCGATCGTCAAAATCTTTCAATCGTAACTGAAGTGCACAATGCACAACCAGGTGACCAGATTCGGGTAACGGCATTCGATGGCGCTCAGCGTGTGGGCGAACAGTTATTTGAGGCTGCTGGTGGGACCCTCAACATTCCCAATCCAAAACTTTGGTCACCGTCAAATCCGTTCCTGTACGATTTGAAAGTCGCCGTAGTTCGAAAAGGTAAGGTAGTGGATGAAATCAAATCCTATTTCGCCATGCGGAAAATTTCGATGGCGCCGGATGAGAAAGGTATCCAACGTATGCTGTTGAACAACGAGTTTGTTTTTCAGTTCGGACCGCTCGATCAGGGATGGTGGCCGGATGGTTTATACACTGCGCCCACAGATGAAGCGTTGAGATTTGATATTGAAAAGACAAAGGAGATGGGCTTCAATATGATCCGTAAGCATGTGAAAGTCGAACCTGCACGGTGGTATTATCATTGCGATAAGTTGGGAATGCTCGTTTGGCAGGATATGCCGAGCGGTGATATGGGTAACCGCTGGGATTCAAGACCGGGTATCCTCGGGATTGCGTCTTCCAAAGATCGTACTCCAGAATCTGAAAATATCTTTCGCACTGAATGGAAGGCAATCATGGATGCAAACTATAATTCTCCCTCTATTGTAGTTTGGGTTCCTTTCAATGAGGCTTGGGGCCAATTCAAGACGGAAGATATCGTGAACTGGACGATGAAGTATGATCCTTCCAGGTTAGTGAATACGGCGAGCGGCGGAAATTTTCACAACGTCGGCCATATAATTGATATGCACAACTATCCAGAGCCGGTAATGCCTGATCCACAGATCTACGGAAAAGATCGTATCGTAGTGCTCGGTGAATTCGGTGGACTAGGCCTACCGTTGGAAGGTCATACGTGGCAGTCGAAGGATAATTGGGGATATCAAAGCTTTCCGAACAAAGAAGAGCTTCTAAAGAAGTATGAATCTTTTATCGATCGATTCCCGGCGCTGATTACTCAAGGGTTGTCCGCTGGAGTATATACCCAAACGACGGACGTGGAAATCGAAACGAATGGTCTCATGACGTACGATCGGGAAGTTGTTAAGATGCCCGCCGCAAGACTCCATGAAGTTCATGCTAAATTATACCAGGCTGGCCTGGTCAAACTAAAATGAGCTGAGTTCCTATGAAAGTTGCCTTGGCATTTGTCGTTTGTTGCGCTGTTACCCTACGCCTGTGCGCAGGAGCAATTGATGTCCTTGACGTGAAGGCTGATACGCTAACTGATCCGTATGTAGAGATTCCGGCCTCAAACATCAAACCCAAGGGCTGGTTGCTTCATCAGCTGCAAATAATGCGCGATGGATCTACCGGGCATCTTGATGAAGTGCATCCAAAACTGAAGAATGACAACGGCTGGCTTGGGGGTAAAGGTGACGGATGGGAAGAAACACCCTATTGGCTGGATGGTGCCGTGCCATTGGCATATCTACTCGATGATCCTCAACTGAAAACCAAAGTACTGAAGTACATTCAGTGGACATTAAACAATCAACGTCCTTCCGGGTATTTTGGGCCGATCACAAAAGAGGAGAGGGAAAAAGGAATCAAAGTTTCAGCGGACAATTGTCAGGCCGGTGAAGATTGGTGGCCGAAGATGGTAATGCTTAAAGTGCTTCAACAGTACTACCTGGCTACCAATGATGAGCGCGTCATTTCGTTTATGACAAAATATTTCCATTACCAATTAAAGACCCTGAAACAATGCCCCATCGGGAAATGGACGGAATGGGGAGCGTCAAGAGGAGCGGAAAATGTGATGATGACGCAATGGCTTTATAGCATCACACGCGAGAAATCCTTGCTTGAACTTGCTTCGTTGATTGAATCTCAATCTTTCGAATGGAGTACCTGGCTTGGTAACCGTGACTGGGTTATGAATGCGGCAGCTAATCAAACAGACAAGGACTGGATGCGGCGTCACGCTGTGAATCTTGGAATGGCTTTAAAATCACCTGCTATTAATTATCAAAGGACCGGACAAAGAAAATACCTCGGAGCTTTGCAGACCGGCTGGAATGACTTGATGACGCTTCACGGTCTGCCTATGGGTATTTTTTCGGGTGACGAAGATCTTCATGGAAATGATCCCACGCAGGGAGTTGAATTGTGTGCGATTGTCGAAGCAATGTATTCGCTGGAAAAGATTTCCCAGATAACGGCCGATACAAAGTACATGGACGCGCTGGAAAAAATCGCCTTCAATGCGCTGCCGACTCAGACGACGGATGATTACAATATGAAGCAGTACTTCCAGATCGCCAATCAGGTGCAGGTTTCGAGGGGAGTGTTTGATTTTTCACTGCCATTTGATCGTGGTATGAATAACGTGTTCGGTTTACGGAGTGGATACACATGCTGCACTTCGAATATGCATCAGGGATGGACAAAGTTTGCAAGTCATCTGTGGTATTCGACGAATGATGGTGGTTTGGCAGCGCTTCAATACAGCCCAAATGAATTACAGACGAAGGTCAATGGCAAGGTAGTGACCATTAAAGAGGTTACCAGTTTCCCGTTTGATGAAACAGTTACCTTTGAATTCAGTGCGAAAGATTCCGTAAAATTTCCCTTGACGTTAAGAATACCATCCTGGTGCAAAGCATCCACAATTTCGGTGAATGGTCGGCGGCTGGATCAAGTGCAGGCAGGTCGCACCGTAACGATTACCAATTCATGGAAAGAAGGTGACAAAGTTATTCTGAACTTGCCAATGGAGCTTACAACTTCAAATTGGGGAAAGAATTCGCGAGCGATAGAACGTGGTCCATTGGTTTATGCACTTAAGCTTGAAGAACGTTGGGAAAAAGGAAATGAACCGAATGAAGGAGATTACATGAGCGTGTATCCCACCCAACCCTGGAACTACGGACTGTTGAAACAAGTCATTGACAATCCATCAGCTCATTTACAGGTTACTACCCGGCCCCTGACTGATAAGTTTGTCTGGAATATTCATAATGCGCCTATCGAAATAACAGCGCCGGCAAAAAAGATCCCAAACTGGAAGGTTATAGATGGTGTGGCGCATCAACCAGTGACGGATCGTACAGGCATTTACAAAGGAGAAGTGAGCGACACAGTTGAAACGATCAAACTCGTTCCGTATGGATGCACGAAAGTTAGGATAGTCGCGTTTCCTGTAGTGAAATAATATTGAAAGTATCCATTATCACAATTACATCTAAACAATAACATTCAATGAAAAAGATTTTTTCGATACGCTACATTGTCTTTTCGATTCTTGTGATTCTCTCGGCTTCATGCGTAAAGCAACAGCCGGTACAAACCACATCAACTGTTGACACCGTAAAGATCATCAGAGATGTATGGAGTAAAGAAAAGGCTCAGGAATGGTACAAGCAATGGGGGTGGCTTCGTGGTTCGGATTTTATCCCCAGCACTGCGATCAACCAACTGGAAATGTGGCAAGCGGAAACTTTTGATACCGCTACAATCAACCGCGAGTTGGGTTGGGCTGAATCAATTGGGATGAATTCCATGCGTGTATATCTTCATCATCTCGCGTGGGAAGTTGACCCGGCAGGATTTAAGCACAGGATGCAACAATATCTTGAGATTGCGGGCAAGCACGGCATCAGCACTTTGTTTGTGGTCTTTGATGATTGCTGGAATCCTACGTATCAGGCAGGAAAACAACCTGAGCCGAAACCTGGCATTCATAATTCAGGATGGGTGCGTGATCCGGGCGATAAGATTCACGAAGATTCAACTCTGAATCTAACATTGGAGCGATATGTAAAGGACGTCCTGACACATTTTTCGAAGGATAAGCGAATTGTCCTTTGGGATCTTTACAACGAGCCGGGTAACAGCGACTATGGCAATAAATCAATGCCTCTGTTACAGGATGTGTTCGAGTGGGCCAGGGAAGTAGATCCGTCACAACCGCTATCGGTTGGCGTCTGGAACAAGGATCTTGTGGATTTAAATAACTACCAATTGGCGAACTCCGATGTAACTACGTACCACAACTACATGGATCCGGCTACACACAAACAATGGATCGACAGCCTTCGCACCTATGGACGACCGTTGATTTGCACCGAATATATGGCGAGAACCCGCGGCAGTCTTTTTAAGGACATCATGCCCATGCTGAAAGCTGAAAATATTGGTGCTTATAACTGGGGACTTGTCGCGGGAAAGACGAACACCATCTATGCCTGGGATACTCCGATGCCCGACGGCAAGGAACCCAAGGTTTGGTTTCACGATATTTTTCGAAAGGATGGTACCCCATACAAGAAAGATGAAGTGGCGATTATTACGTCGCTAACAAAAGCAAAGAAATAGAACGCTAATTTGACAGGCGTGCGACTTTCCTTTTT
>JGI10216J12902_102954775_pt1 | contig 12518 bp, 13 predicted proteins | sample KanNatreferecore_FD_12902 | JGI IMG/M metagenome (IMG submission 12902)
ATCTTCGCGTTCACGTGGTCGTTCAACAACTACGAGATCAGCGCGTTCACCCTCGGCTTCCAGCAGACGTTCCCGGTGTGGGTGTACTCCTCGGTTCGTAACCCCGATCACACCGCGGTGGTGAACGCCATCTCCACGATCATCTCGGTGGCGCAGATCGCCATCATCTGGTTCGCGCTGCGGCTGCTCCGGTCGCGGTCGGGCGATGAGGGCGCCAAGAGCCTGATCGCGGGCACCGAGGCGATCGCGGCGGGGGCGAAGACCTGATGGCGAGCGTCGGCGAGGTCCTGGAGATCCCGAAGGACCCGGAGGGCAGGCGTCCGAAAGGGTCCGGCACGAGACAGAGCCGGGGAGCGCTGGGCATCCTGTTCGCGCCGATCACCCTCCTGGTGCTGTTCTTCCTGCTGCCGTTGCTGATCATGGTGCAGATGAGCGTGATCAGATTCCCCCCACTGGTGAGCAGCGGGTACACGCTCAGCCACTACACCGAAGTGCTCACCAACGACCTCAATCCCCACATCGCCTGGACCACCTTCACGATCGCAACGACGGCGATGGCGATCATGTTGGTGATCGCCCTGCCGCTCGCCTACTTCATGGTCTTCAAAGCCGGGAAGTGGGAACTGCTGCTGCTGCTGTCGCTGGTGCTGGCCGACGAGCTGGCGCCGGTGGTGAAGGTGTACGCGTGGCAGGTGATCCTGGGGCGCAACGGGATCTTCAACTGGCTGATCCCGGGTCCGCCGGTGGAGTGGCTGCTCTACAGCCGCTTCGCGGTGATCCTGACGCTGGCGACGACCTACATCACCTACACGACGATCCCTATCTACGCCGCGATGAAGGCGATCGAACCCTCGATGTTCGAGGCCGCCACGGACCTGGGAGCCGGATGGTGGCAGCAGTCCCGAAAGATCCTGATCCCGCTCGCTGCGCCCGGCATCTTCGTGGCGATGATCCTGGTCTACATCCCCATGCTCACCGACTTCGTCACCTCCGACATCGTGGGGGGCGCGGGGTCGTACATGATGGGTCAACGCGTGCGCGACCTGATCCTGGGCCAGGGTGACTGGGGCGCGGGCTCGGCGCTGACGTTCCTCCTCCTCGCGATGTCGGTGGTGCTGTCACTGATCGCCTACCGGCTCGCCCGACTGAACAGGATCGACGCATGAGTGTGAACGGCGACAACACGGCCGGCGTGGGTCGGGAGGGCGAGATCGAGGTCGAGCGTGTGACGAAACGCTTCGGCGACGTCACCGCCGTCGACGACATCTCGATCACGATCCCGGGCGGCGAGTTCTTCTCGATGCTCGGGCCGAGCGGCTGCGGCAAGACCACGACGTTGCGCATGATCGCCGGCTTCGAGACCCCCGACGAGGGCAGGATCCTGTTGCAGGGCGCGCCGGTCACGCATGTGCCGCCGGCCAAACGCAACGTGAACATGGTGTTCCAGGCCTACGGGCTCTTCCCGCACATGACCGTGTCCGAGAACATCGCGTTCGGGCCCAAGATCAAGAAGTTGTCGAGGACCGAGACGTCGGAGCGGCTCACCGAGATCCTGCGTGTCGTCCGCCTGGAGGGCTACGAGGACCGCCGGCCCGGCCAGCTCTCCGGCGGCCAGCAGCAACGGGTGGCGCTGGGCCGCGCACTCATCAACCGGCCCGCGGCTCTGCTGCTGGATGAACCGCTCGGTGCGCTCGACCTGAAGCTGCGCAAGGAGATGCAGCTGGAGCTGAAGGACCTGCAACAGCGCACCGGGACCACGTTCGTCTACGTCACGCACGACCAGGAAGAAGCGATGACGATGAGCGATCGCATCGCGGTGATGAACGGGGGCGTGGTCGAACAGCTCGCCACGCCGCGCGAGCTCTACCAGCGGCCCGCCAGCGCGTTCGTCGCCGGGTTCATCGGCACCTCGAACCTGATCGAACTGCGGGTGGACCGTCGCGACGACGGATTGTTGGTGATGGACGTCGGCGAGGGTGAGCGCATCCTCGCGGTGCAGCCCGACAGCGGTGCGGGGGCGGCCGACCGGGCCACGATCACCGTGCGCCCGGAGTGGATCAAGCTCGTGAGCGGCGACGCCGGACCGCGCGCCTCCCATGTCGGCGGCACCGTGATCGATGTGGTCTACCTCGGGTCGGTGACGCAGCTGATCGTGCTGCTGCGCACCGGGGAGAAGCTCACCGTCCACCGGCTCAATGACGAGGTTGGCTCCACCGACCCACGCCCCGGGGAGCAGGTGACCCTGCACTGGGCCGCCGAGCACAGTTACGTCGTGGGTTCGTCCCCGCAGCCCGACACCACCGCGAACGATACGGAAGCGACCGCGCGCGCAGGAGCGTGAAGGCGCGCATGAGCGAGACGAGAGAGGGAACGACCATGGCCACCGACATCGGCTCCATGAGCGCCGAGCAGATCGTCGCCGATTCCAAGCGTTACACGCTGTACGACTGGCAGGCACAGTCGAAGGCGTCGCCGCTCGCTATCGACCGCGCCGAAGGCGTGTACATGTACGGCGCCGACGGCCGGCGCTGGCTCGACTTCAGCTCCCAGTTGATGGGGGTGAACATCGGGCACGGCGACAAACGCGTCACCGAAGCGATCGCACGCCAGGCTGAGAAGCTCCCGTACATCTCGCCCTTCCAGGCCTTCGAGGGACGCGCCGTCCTGGGCAAGCGCCTCGCCGGGCTGTGGCCCGGCGACATGGAGAAGACGTTCTTCACTTTGGCGGGGGCCGAGGCGAACGAGAACGCCGTGAAGATCGCGAAGCTGGTCACGGGACGGCAGAAGGTGATGGCTCGCTACCGCAGCTATCACGGTTCGACCTACGGCACGATGATGCTGACCGGCGATCCTCGCCGCTGGCCGAACGAGCAGCCGCCCATGCCGGGCGTGGTGCACGTGCTCGACCCCTACCACGGTCCGCAGCGCGGCATGGACGACGCGCAGACCGCCCTCGCGATCCTGGAAGAGACGATCGAACTGGAGGGACCGCAGACGATCGCGGCCTTCATCCTGGAGACCGTCGTGGGCACGAACGGCATCCTGATCCCGCCCGACGGGTACCTGCAGGGTGTGCGAGAGCTCTGCACGAAGTTCGGCATCGTGATGATCGCCGACGAGGTGATGTGCGGCTGGGGCAGGACGGGTGAATGGTTCGCCGTCGACCACTGGAACGTCGTGCCCGACCTCATCACCACGGCCAAGGGGTTGACCTCGTCGTACGCACCGCTCGGCGCCGTGGGGCTGTCCCCGGAGATCGCGGCGCACTTCGAGGACAACGTGTTCTGGGGCGGCCTCACCTACAACACGCACCCGCTCGGTGTGGCCGCGGCCATCGCCGCGATCGACGTGCTGGAGGACGACGATCTGGTGGGCAACGCCAAGCGGTTGGACCCGGTCATGCGTGCGCACCATGAGGCCCTCGCCGCGAAGCACCCCAGCGTCGGTCTCACGCGGAACATCGGCTTGTTCGGGATCATCGAGATCGTCAAGAACCGCGAGACGATGGAGCCGATGTCGCCCTACAACCAGATGAACGACACGATGCAGCAGCTGAACCGGTTCCTGATCGACAACGGGCTCGCGACGTTCATCCGCTGGTGGAACGTGATGACCAACCCGCCGCTGTGCATCACCGAAGAGCAGCTCGGCGAAGGGTTCGAGATCATCGACCGGGCGCTCGAGATCACCGACGCCGCGATGGAGGCCTGAGGATGGGCGATCGCATCGGGTTCATCGGCCTGGGCATCATGGGCAAGCCGATGGCGCGGAACCTGCTCGCCGCCGGTTTCCCGCTCACGGTGTACTCGCGCTCGGACGGCCCCGTCGAAGCGCTCGTCGAAGCCGGTGCCGCCAGAGCTGCAGGCCCGGCCGCCGTGGCCGAGGCGAGCGACATCACGATCACGATGTTGCCCGATACGACCGACGTCGAACAGGTCCTGACCGGCGGTGGGGGTGTGCTGGAAGGAGCCGCACCCGGATCGTCCGTCATCGACATGAGCTCGATCGATCCGGGCCCGACGCGCGTGATGGCGGACGCGTTCGCCGCGAAGGACGTCGCGATGCTCGATGCCCCGGTGAGCGGCGGGGAGAAGGGCGCGATCGACGCGGCACTCTCGATCATGGTCGGCGGGACCGACGATGCGTTCGTTCGGGCCACGCCGGTGTTCGAGGCGTTGGGCAAGAACATCGTCCACGTCGGGCCGAGCGGCGCCGGACAGGTCTGCAAGGCGTGCAACCAGTTGGTGGTGGCGGCCACGATCGAAGCCGTCGCCGAGGCGCTGCTGCTGGCCGAACGTTCGGGTGTCGATGCCGCGAAGGTGCGTGAGGCGTTACTGGGTGGGTTCGCGGGTTCGAAGATCCTGGAGGTGCACGGCCAGCGGATGCTCGACCGGACGTTCGACCCGGGCTTCCGGATCCGGTTGCACCGCAAGGACGCTCGCATCGTCGAAGGTGCTGCCGCAGAGGCGGAATCACCGATCCCGTCGTTCGCCGTGGTCACCGAACAGCTGCAGAAGGCGGTCGACGCCGGTGACGGTGACCGCGACCACTCCGGATTGTTCGCGGAGCTGGAACGCGAAGCCGGCAGCTGATTCAGTCGAGCGAGTTCGACAGCTCGATGCTCCATCGCCACGAGCGTTCGTCGTCGGCGTTCCACCATGCCGTGAGGATCCCGGCTTCTCCGCCAGGGAGGATCACGACCGTTCCCAGATCGGCCTCGGTGGGCCAGATGTTCTCGCGCTCGAAGCGACCCTCGTTCAGCGTCAGTCGCGAGATCGGCGTGGCGCCCTCGGCCGCGAGGTCCCGGCCCTGGGCGACGAGCCCGCCGGCCTCGTCGTAGATCTGGACGTCGACCCGTTCCGGCGCCGCGTGGAGCAGCACCCGATCCACGATCCCGATCTTGGCGCGCGCCCATTCCAGGCCCGTCGGGCCGCCATCGGGGTTCCGGAGTTCCCAGAGTTGAAAGGGGTCGCCCATCGCGTGAGGAACCTACCGAGCTGTGGCGGCGGGTGCGTCGGCCCAGCGTTCGGCCCACTGACCCAGCTCGTCCATCACCTTGGACAGGTCCATGCCGCGGTCGGTGAGTCCGTAGGTGATCCGCACGGGGGTGGCCGGCGTCACCACCCTGGTCACGATGCCCTCGGCTTCGAGTTCCTTCAGCCGCTCGGACAGCATCGCGTCGCTGATCTGGGGGATCCCCGTCTTCAGATCGGAGAACCGGGTGACCCCCGACTGGAGGCCACGCAGGATCTGCGGGTTCCATCGCCGGCCGATCAGGTCGGCCGCACGCTGGAAGTGCTCGCAGATCGGCGATTCCGCCGCGGGTTCGGTCATCTCGTCGTTCATCCTTCCATCCACAACCATCGGATGCTGGGTTTTGATTCCTAAGCGACTCTGGAATAGATAGGGACTCCGGTTCTGTTAGTGATGATATGAGCACCGTCGCGAGGGGCGACGGGCCGAGCACCAGGAGGTCGGAACCATGGCAACGGAACAGCGCGAGATCGACGGCGTCACCCTTCCGCCCGCAGGCAAGTACGAGCTCGACGCCAGCCACACGGTGATCGGGTTCGAGGCGCGGCACATCCTCACCAAGGTGCGGGGTCGTTTCGACGAGTACAGCGGCACGATCGTGGTCGGGGAAACGCCCGCGGACTCCAGCGTGGACGTCGAGGTCAAGACGGCGAGCGTGACGTCGAACTTCCAGCAGCGCGACGACCATCTGCGCAGCGCGGACTTCTTCGAGTCCGATGAGTACCCGGTGATGACGTTCCACAGCACGGCCATCCGACACACGGGCGGCACCGGGTTCGAGCTCGACGGCGACCTCACCATCAAGGACGTCACCAAGCCGATCACCTTGACCGGTGAGTTCCTGGGCTGGGGCACGGACCCGTTCGAGAAGACGTTCATCGCGGCCGAGGCCAAGGCGAGCGTCGAACGCGAGGACTGGGACCTCACCTGGAACATGGCCGTCGAGACCGGCGGCTGGTTGGTGAGCAAGAAGATCGACATCGTGATCGACATCGAGGCCAAGCTCGTCTGATCGATCCCGTTCCCGACATGCCCGTGCGGAAGCCGGCCCCGGTGGGGCCGGCTTCCGTCATGGAAGGGGCGAAGCGCCCGAGGCGCCGGCCTCGTAGGTCTCCAGGGTGAACAGCCGGTCGTAGTGCACCACCACGTCGCCGGCCACCCACAGATCGCTGGTCCACCCTGTCTCGATGTCGGTGAACCGCCACCGCGTCGCCGCGAACCGTCCCGCCGGGGTGTCGACCTCCTCGTCGCCCACGTGCTCGTACCGCTGACGCACCCGAGAGGGTTCCAGGGTGACCGGTTCGAGGTAGACGACGTCGATCTCGGTCGTGTCCGTCACCAGCCGTTTCGTCGTGATGGCGTTGGTGGTGGGCGTGAAGTAGTCCAGATGCAGATCGGGTCCCCACGCGATCTCGATCGGCCGGCGGTCCCGGAAACCGGTGAGGACGTCACCTCGTGGCTCGAGCAGGATGTCGTGCTCACCGGTGTCGATGCGCACCCGCGCGATGCGCCAGTCGTTGTCGACCGCCACATCGACGATCTCGTGGTGGGGAGCCGGGGCGGCGGTATCGATCTCGCTGAACGAACGCCAGCCCATCGGCCCGGGGGCGCACCGGAACGACTCGGTGCCCACCGGAGGGCCGTCGTCGAGGACCGTGTAGGTGCCCTGAGGCATGCGTCCGTCCTTCGCCTCAGGCGCTCGGCGCGCCGAGGTCCTTCGCGATGACGAGCCGCAGGATCTCGCTGGTGCCTTCGCCGATCTCCAACACCTTGGCATCGCGGTAGAAGCGCGCCACCGGGAACTCCTCGATGTAGCCGTACCCCCCGTGGATCTGCACCGCTTCGCGCGCGCACCACACGGCGGCCTCGCTGGCGACCAGCTTGGCGGTGGCGGCCTCGGCCACGTGGGGCCGGCCCTGATCGCGGAGCCACGCCGCTCGATGGGTGAGGAGCCTCGCGGCCTCCGTCTTGGCCCGCATGTCGGCGAGCTTGGCCTGGATCAACTCATAGGTGCCGATCCGCTTGCCGAACGCTTCGCGCTCGCCGGCGTAAGCGAGGCTGTGATCCAGGCAGGCCTGCGCGAGGCCGGTGGCGATGGCCCCGATCGCGATCCGCCCGCCGTCGAGCGACGACAGCGCTTGAGAGAAGCCTCGTCCGCGTTCACCGAGGAGGTGATCCTGGGGGACGCGGCAGCCGTCGAACGCGAGCTCGTGCGTGTCTCCGGCGTGCCATCCCATCTTGCGGTAGGCCGGACCCACGGTGAGTCCTTGGGTCCCGGCGGGGACCAGGATCGAACTGAGGCCGCGCGCCCCCTGTCCGGGGTCGGTGACCGCGGCGACCACGTGGACCGACGTGATCGGCGTGCCGCTGTTCGTGATGAACGCCTTCGAACCGTCGAGCACCCACTCGCCGTTCTCGAGCCTCGCCGTGGTGTGCGCCGCGGCGGCGTCGGAGCCACCGCCCGGCTCGGTCAACGCGAACGAGGCGAGAGCGGTGCCCGCGGCGAGGTCGGGGAGCCAGCGCTCCTTCTGCTGGTCCGTGCCTAGGCGCGCGATCATGCCGCCCGCCAGGCTGCCCGACACCGACACCGTGACCGCCACCGACTGGTCGGCGCGGCCGAGTTCCTCGAGCACCACGGCGAAGCTGAGCGTGCCGGCGTCCGAACCACCGTACGCCTCGGGGAGCGTCAATCCGAAGAAGCCGAGCTCGGCCATCTGGTGCACGACCTCGAGCGGGAACGTGGCCTCGCGGTCGTGCACCTCGGCCGCGGGAGCCACCACTTCGTCGGCGAACGCGCGCACGACGGCGCGGAGCTCCTGCTGCTCTGCCGACAGATCGAAGTCCATGGACGGCCAGCCTACGGCACCCTCGCGAGGTGGGTGAGCAGCGCACCGGCGGCCGCTGGGCTAGGGTGCCGGGACCGCGGATCGAGGAGGACGGAGATGGCTGAGATCCACCCCGGCGTGTTCCTGTCGCACACCGACACCGACGAGTGGGAGTTCGATCCCGAAGTGGGCGGTGATCTTCACGTGCTGTGCGCCGAGGTGGGGATCGATGCCGGGATGTCGCGCTTCGTGGGGGCGACGCCATCCGAACCGGTGGTCTACACGCCGCCATCCCGGGAGACCCTGATCGTCCTCGAGGGAGAAGCTCGCGTCGAGATCACCGGCGGTCCCATGCTGGAGCTGCGACCTGGCGTGCTCGCCTCGATCCCGGCCGGAACCGAAACCACCTGGCACGTCACGCCGCCGTTCAAGGAGTTCTGGGTCATCGGCTGACCCGGCGTTCCATCTACTCCCGCTCGAAACCCTCGATGTCCAGGATCGAGGCGGATCGTTCCGCCTGCGGGCGCAGCCTCGCCGTCACGCGCATGCCGACCGCGGGTGACTCGATCCCGAGCAGACGGTGCATCAGGACGCTGTCGGCGTGGTCGAGGCGCACGAGGGCGACCGCGACGGGTTCGTCCAGCGCCTCACCGTCGATGCCCACATGCCCGATCGTGAACGACTCGACCGAGCCGCCGGGTCCGCACTCGACGCCGGGCGAGAGTTCGGCGAAGCAGCGCTCGCAGAACATCCGGGCGGGCACGGAGGTGACGGAGCACGCCTCGCACTTCGAGCCGAGCAGCACGCCTCGGTCCCGCAACGCCTCGAAGAACGAGGTGTTCGCGACGCCCGGCGTGTAGCGGAACCGCACCGGGAGGTCGCCGTGGATCGCTCGGCTCATCGGTCCTCACCTCCATGGCGGGGGCGGAAGTACGCGATGTCCAGGATGGATCCCGTTCGTTCCTCGACCGGCTTCCAGACGGCCTCGACCGCCATCCCGATGCTGACGTCGTCGGGCGCCACCTCGTCGAGCTTGTGCAGGAACCCGCCCGAGCTGGCGCCGTCCAACCGGATCACGGCGGGGATCTCGGGGGGATCCAGCGCCACCATGTCCCATCGGACGTGGCAGATCGAGAACGTCTCCACCGTGCCCACCGCCTCGACCTCGGTCCACCCGTCCGTGGGTCGGAAGCAGCGTTCGCAGAACACCCGCGGCGGGACCAGGGTGCGTTCGCACTGCGCGCAGGTGGTGGCCACCACGCGCCCGTCCCGCATGCCCTCGAGGAAGGCGCCCATGGCCTCGCCGGTGTCCCACTCGTAGGTCAGGTCGAGGGGCTCGTCGACCGCGCCAGCCGCGCTGCGGAACGCCTCGTCGGTGAGCGGCGTGGCACGCGGGCCGATCGGCGGCGTGCCCTGGCGCGTTGCGGTCGTGGACGGCCCACCGTCGGTGCCCATCACCACGACCGTGCCCACCTGCATCAGGTCGCCCCACGCCTGCGCGACCCCTCGCTCGGGGGTGCCGGGAACCTGGCGCGCTCCCGCTTCGCCGCGCAGCTGCCAGAAGAGCTCGGCGATCTTCATCAGGCCGGCAGCGGCGATCGGGTTGCCGACGCCCAGCAGCCCGCCACTGGGACACACCGGCAGGTCGCCGTCGCGTGCGGTGACCCCGGCGGCCGCCGCCTCGGGGGCCTTGCCCTTGTCGAAGAGCTGCAGTCCTTCCAGGTGGTGGAGCTCCTTGTAGTCGAAGGGGTCGTAGGGCTCAGCGACGTGGATCTGTTTGCGCGGTTCGGTGACGCCGGCCATGTCGTACGCCATGCGGGCGGCGTTCTCCACGTACTCGGGGTAAGCGAGGTCGCGGTTGGTCCAGTAGGTGGAGTCGAGGTTCCAGCCCACGCCCTGGACCCACACCGGGGAGTCGGTGAGCTTGGCCGCGGCTTCCTCGCTCGCCATCACCAGCGCGACCGCACCGTCGCTGATGGGGGAGACATCGAGCCGCTGCACCGGGTGGGCGAGCACCTCCGAGGCCAGGACGTCTTCCACGGTGATGTCGGCCTGGCCGAGGAGCGCACTGGGGTGGTCGGCGGCGTTGCGCTTGTTCTTCACGGCGACGGTCGCGATGTCGCGCTTGTCCAAGCCGTAAGCCTGCATGTAGCGCTGCATCTCCAGCGCGAAGATCCACAGCAGGTTCGGGCCTAGCGGGCGTTCGATCACGTTGTCGAAGATCGTGAGGAACGCACCCTGGGGGTGCGGCTGGCAGCTCGACATCTTCTCTTCCGCCAGCACGAGCACCACGTCGGCCATGCCCGACGCGATCGTGTACCAGGCCTGGATCGGCACGAACACGCCGGTGCCGCCCCCCACGAACGTGCGGATGTAGGGTTTGCCCCACGCACCCGAACCGTCCGCCAGGTAGTCGCCCTTGCGGTGGACGCCGTCGAACGCGTCGGGCGCGGTGCCCGCGCACACGGCGTCGACGTCGGCCAGGGAGATCCCCGCGTTGTCCAAGGCCGCCCGGCCCGCGATCCAGCTGAGCTCCTTGCCGGTCTCCTGGGCGCGCCGAACGAACTTCGTCATGCCGGCGCCGATCACCGCGACCCTTCGCGCCATGCTCAGGCACCGCCTCGGGTCAGGACCGCGACGGCGGCGCTGCTGCTGGGCACCCCGCGCCAGGACTGGGCCACCGCGGTGGAGGCCTCGCCCGCGCGCAACTGTTCGATGCAGGCGAGGGCGCGCGCGAGGCCGTTGCCTTCGTGCAGGTACCCCTCGCCCAGCGCGCCGCCCGAGCGGTTGACGCGGGCGGGATCGAGGTCCGGTAGCCCGAGCGCGTCGAGGTGCTGGAGCTGCTTGTAGGCGTAGGTGTCGTCGACCTCGGCGGCGTCGATGTCCCCAGGGGTGACGCCCGCGCGCGCGTACGCCTGCTCGGCGGCGCGAGCGGTGGCTGCCGCCCGGTCCCAGTCCCGGCTCTCCAGCGACGGTGCGTCCTGGTTCCAACCGACGCCCTGGACGAAGACGGGATCGGCGCCCGCACGGTCTTCGGCAGCCAGCACGATCACGACGCAGCCGTCGACGCTGTCGGCGGTCTGGCCCACGGTGAGGGGCTCCCACAGCGGATCGTCGGCGCCCGCCGGCGCCTCCGCGTGGGATGCGCGACGGTTCGAAGCGGCGTGAGCCCGGTTGCGGTTCGCCACGTCCTCGCAGTCGACGGCCGTGTGACCCGACGCATGGAGGTAGCGCTGCATCTCCAGGCCCGCGACGGCGAGCGCGGGGACGCCGAGCGGACGATTCAGCACCGGATCCAAGGCGAAGCGGGCCACCCTGCCGTGCGAGACGACGTTCGAGGCCTTGGAGTGCGCCTCGACCGCGACCACCGAGGCGATCTCGCTGCGGATCAACATCACGCCGGTAGCCAGGGCGAACAATCCGTCGGAGGCCACCGTGTGCACCGGCCGCTGCACGGCGCCGAGCTGATCGGGCAGGTACTCGTCGAAGATGCTGGTGCCCTCTTCGAAGTCCTCGGAGGCGCAGACGAACGAGTCGACGTCGGTCCTCGGGTTCACACCGGCTTCCAGGTATGCGGCCCGGGCGGCTTCGAACATCAGCTCCTTGTAGGAGACGTTCGCCGTCGTCGGGGTGAACCCCGACCAGCCGACCCCTGCGATGCCTACCCGCGGTTCCACGGACACGGTTATACCGTGAAGCCGTGGACGTCGTATGGACCCCCACCCGGGACGACATCGAAGGCGCGAACGTCACGCGGCTGATGCGCGCGAACGGCATCCACACGTTCGCCGAACTCCGCGCCCGTTCGGTGGCCGACATCGCCTGGTTCTGGGACGCCGTGGTGCAGGACCTCGGGATCGAGTTCATCGATCCCTACGTCGACGTCGTCGATCGTTCGCGAGGGCCGGAGTGGGCGACCTGGTTCACGCAAGGGACGATCAACCTGGCTCATCAGTGCGTCGATCTGTGGGGCGAACGCACCCCCGATGCGGTCGCTGTCGCCTGGGAGGCGGAGGACGGCGATACCCGCCAGGCGACGTACGCCGAGCTCCGCGCGCTCACCGATCGGCTCGCGAACGCGCTCACCACCCTGGGGGTACGTCCCCGCGACACCGTGGGCATCTACCTGCCGATGGCGATCGAGACCGTCGCCGCCATCATGGCCTGCGCGAAGCTCGGCGCCATCTGGGTGCCCATCTTCAGCGGGTTCGGCCCCGATGCGGTGGCGGCCCGGCTGGCCGACGCCCGCACCCGGGTGGTGATCACCGCCGGCGGAACCCTGCGGAAGGGTTCGCCCGTCGCGATGAAGGAGGTGGTCGACCATGCGCTCGAACAGGTGGACGGTGTGCGCCACGTCGTGGTGTGGGATCGTCTGCCGGACCACCCGACGCCGATGACACCGGGCCGCGACCGTTGGTGGCACGAGCTGATCGCCGGGGAGGAACCCTGGTTCGAGACCCCGGCGCTCGCATCGGAGCACCCGTTGTTCATCGGCTACACCAGCGGGACGACTGGCCGGCCGAAGGGGGTCGTGCACGTCCACGGCGGGTTCGTGGTGAAGATCGCCGAGGAGGTCGCCTATCAGGTGGATCTGCATCCCGGCGAGGTGCTGCACTGGGTCACCGACCTCGGCTGGATCATGGGGCCGTGGGAGATCGT
>JGI10216J12902_102135327_pt1 | contig 12500 bp, 10 predicted proteins | sample KanNatreferecore_FD_12902 | JGI IMG/M metagenome (IMG submission 12902)
GGGCGCGGGCAGCCGACTCGATCTGAGCGACCGGGCCCACGGCCACGAAAAGGCCGGAGTCGATCAGCGCTGCCGAGGCAAAACGATCCGAGGGTGGAGCCGAGGCGTCGGTGAGGATGCGCCCGTTGACGAGCAACAGCGGTTCCGATGCTGCCGAAGTCGGCGCAAGGAGAAGCAGAAGAAGAAGGCCAACGCCACGCATTGCGGAAGTGGCTTTAGTCCTTGTTTTCCCGCAGCCGGTGGAAGGCTTCGATCAGCTCCGACCTTCGCGGGTTCGTCACCCTGGGGCGCGGCAGCCGCTCGAGGGCATCAAGGGTGATGCGGAGCTGGTCCAGGTAGTTTCGGCAGGCGGCACACTCCTCGAGGTGTTCGTCGAAACCCGCACGCGATTCCGGCGCCAGACATCCCTCGAGGGCATCCCCCATGAGGTCGATCGTCTCGTAACAGTTCATCGGATTCCTCCCCCCGCACCGCGTCCGGCTGGGGATGGCGGCCTGGATCCGTCCTGCATGTATCGATCGAGTGCCTTGCGCAGCCGCGCCCGGCCCCGATGAAGAACGACTCGCTGATTCGTCTCGCTGAGATCGAGAACATTACACACATCAATGGCCGGCAGGCCTTCCACGTCGCGCAGCAGGACCACCTGACGCTGTGTCTCGGGCATCGCATCGAGCGTCGACTGCAGCACCTCGAACGCCTCCTGGCTCTGGTGAATCATGGCCGGATCTTCCAGCGCCCACGGCACCGGTGACTGCTCCCACAGGCCGCGGCGCCCCTGGCCCGGCTCCCACTCCACCTCCGTAGAGCCATTCGTGTGCGGGCCACTCTGGCGCGCGTCACGCGCAGCCATGGTGCGCGCACGTCGTACCAGGATGCTGAAGACCCACGTTTTGATCGACGAGCGCTCTTCGAACGCGTGCAGGCCGCGGATCACCGCCAGCCATGTCTCCTGCACGATGTCTTCGGCCAGCGCCGGCGACGACGTGAACGTTCTCGCGAACGCCAGCAACCCGCCGTGGAGGTCGTCCACGAGCGCGGCAAACGCGGTCTCGTCTCCGGACCGCAAGCCGGCCAGCAGAGTCCCTTCCGCGTTTGCACGACGTTCGGGCATCTCGGTCTCCTCCGTTCGCGACATGGGCACGCATCAACGTTAGCAGACCGAGCACGATGCAGGAACGGGTGTTCGGCAGTCCGGACGTCTTTCTCCTGGCCGGCGCAAGCGTGTCAGGGTTCCCGGTGTAACGAACGGAGCTTCGGCGCGACCAATGGAAGGGACTTGGGACCGGGCCAGCCTGGGGAACCGCTGCGCCCGCGTGGCGGGGGTTGCTCACTGATTTACGAGCAACCCTCGACCCACCGCACCTCGGGCATTCGTCCCGCGCGATAACCGGTCACCTTCTGGCCGTCGGTCTCGAAGATGATCCGGAAATTCGAATCTGCCGGCGCGCGCACGATGAGATAGCGCCCGTCGGTGTATTTGTGCGGCTGCACTTCGATGAATTGCGGGTAGAGCGAGCGAATGCGGTCCTCGGTATCGCCGATCCTGGCGCCTTCGGAGGTCTTGACCGAGCTCTCGCGATTCACATCGACCCGGGCGATCTTGCCGTCGATGACCATGAACGCGACCGGTCGGCCTTCCGGTGCCACGTAGTGGCAGGGATCCATCGACGGACCCAGCAACGGAAGCTTGATGTTCTGCGCCTGCTCCGCCTCCGCGATCGTCATGCCGGCGCGCACCGCACCGTAGCCCATGTAGTTCACCGTGGCGCCCGATGTGTTTTCGGAACCACTCGGCGCAGACGGCTCGATGACGATCGCCGACGCCGTCGCCTGCACGGGATAGGACTCGGCGACCGGCCCGGTGAACCACGCGCTCACGATCGCGCCTTCGCGGATGTCGGCGAGTGTGCGCTCGGGGCCCGAGCGATCGAGGATTGCCGCACCATCAGGAACTCGCACCTGCGCCTTCGCGCCGCCCGCGTCGAGGCCCGGCTTCTCCTCGATCCGCAGCGACGCACCCGGCCCGATCGCGGTGACGATGCCCGTGATGGATGGGGCGTTCGTGGGGAAAATTGCGGTGGTGGCGCCGTGAGTGGACGTGCTCGAGGTGTCCGACTGTTTTTGAGCGCAGGCGGCGATGAGGGCGGTCGCAAGAAGCAGGGCGATCGCGAGCGCGAGTCGTATGGGGGGTCGGTTCATGACGAGCATCGTAACCGACCGACACACTCGAGACTATCGGCCTTGCACCGACTGAATCCCAGCGGCATCCTGCGCGCATGAAGACTCAGTACTACACCGCCGCCAGCCTCGATGGCTTCATCGCCACGGTCGACGACTCACTCGAATGGCTCTTCCCGCTCGGCGACGTCGGGGCCACGAGCTACCCGGCCTTCATTCGCGACGTCGGCGCGCTCGCCATGGGATCGGCCACGTACGAGTGGATGCTGCGGCACGCCGTGGGCCCACAGGCCAGTCGCCCGGAGCCCTGGCCCTATCAGCAACCGGCGTGGGTTTTCAGCTCCCGCACGCTGCCGCCGGTTCCCGGGGCGGACATTAGATTCGTCCGCGGTGACGTCCGCCCGATCCACGCACAGATGGTCGAAGCCGCGGGCGGCAAGAACGTCTGGATCGTCGGCGGCGGCGATCTGGCTGGCCAGTTCCATGATTGCGGCCTGCTCGACGAGATGTTCGTACAGGTCGGCTCGGTGACGCTGGGATCGGGAAAGCCGTTGTTGCCGAGGGCGATCACCAGCCCGCCGCTCCGTCTGATCTCGGCGAGGGCGGTCGGAACCGGATTCGCCGAATTGCACTACGAGTTCCCGCGGCAGCGGCACGACGATGAGTGAGCAGCCGGCGTCCGAATCCATCACGCTGTTCCAGCCCCGCATCTCGACGTCCGATCGTGCGGACTCTCACCACGGCTGGAGTCCTTCACCCGAGCTGCGCCGCCAGATCACGAAGCGCCTGCAGCTCGTCGCCATCACATATTCGCTCGCGTTCTTCTTCGCGGACGTCGTGGCGTCCGCGCTGATGGGGGGCGATGTCGCGGCGCGTTTCAAGGACCTGTCCGCGTGGATCCCGACGTTCGGCTCGATTCTGCTCGGGATCGCGGTGGCGATCATCGCGACCAGCTCGCGATTGAGGTGGCAGTCGAAGATCGATGTCGGGCTCGCGTTCGAGGTGCTGGCGTGCTACGGCATCGCGATCTCCCAATACGTATTGCCGCCGGATCTTCGCAGCCAGCCCATGGTGCTCCACGTTCTCTCGCCGTCATGGGTGGGGATCTGGATGATCTTCTATTCGGTCGTCGTCCCGGCGCCCCCGCGGAAGACGCTGATCGCGCTGCTCGCCTCGGCGTCCGCGGCCCCCGTCATCATCTGGCTCTCGCTGCGCGCGGCGCATCTCACCGATCTCATGACGACCCCGATGTTTCTCGCGCACCACGTGCTGCCGTATCTGATCTGCGCCGGGATGGCGTACGTGGGAGCGCGCGTCGTCTACAACCTCGGCAAGGACGTGACGCGCGCCCGCGCGCTGGGTAGCTACGAACTGGTCGAGCGGCTCGGCCGCGGCGGAATGGGGGAAGTCTGGCGGGCCACCCACCACTTTCTCGCGCGTCCCGCGGCGATCAAGTTCATCCGGCCCGAAGCCATCGCCGGCGTCGACAGCAGCGAAGCGCGGACGATGCTCAAGCGCTTCGAGCTCGAAGCGCGCGCCACCGCCTCGTTGACCTCGGCGCACACCGTCAACCTCTACGACTACGGCATGGCGGACGACGGCAGCTTCTACTACGTGATGGAGCTGCTCGATGGTCTCGACTGCGACGATCTCGTGCGCCGTTTCGGCGCCCTTCCTCCCGCTCGCGTCGTGCATCTGCTCACTCAGATGTGCGAGTCCCTCGACGAAGCCCATTCGCGTGGCCTGATCCATCGCGACGTGAAGCCCGCCAACATCTACGTATGCCGCAGCGGAAACCGGTTCGACTTCGTGAAGGTGCTCGACTTCGGGCTCGTCACGCAGCACCACACGCGTGATCACGACGACACGCGGCTCACGCTTCCCAACCACGCCATCGGCACGCCGCAGTTCATGCCGCCCGAAGTGGCGCTGGGAAAGGAGATCGATGGGCGAACCGATCTCTATGCGCTCGGGTGTGTCGCCTACTGGCTCGTGACCGGTCGCGCGTTGTTCCAGGGCGAGAGTCTGCTGGATGTGATCTCGAAGCACTTGAACGCGAGCCCCGATCCGCCGTCGCGTCACGCGCGGCACGAGGTGCCGCCGGAGCTGGATGCGCTGATCCTCGCGTGTCTCGAGAAGGAACCGGCGCGACGTCCGGGCACGGCACGCGAACTCGCGGCCCGCTTGCGCGCGATTCCGCTGGCCGATCGCTGGGGCGATGCGCAGGCCGAAGCGTGGTGGGAGGACCACGGGCTCTCCCACCCTCCGGCCTGAGCTTCGCGACCGCGTGCGCGGTTCCGGGCCGGTAGATTTTCATTGCTCCGATTCGGATCTCGTTCGAAACTCATGGCCGTCCTGATCGCCGTCGTTTGGATCTCCCTTCCAACCGCGAGCCTCCCATGACCGGTCGCACGGCCCGAATCCTCTCGGGTATCGCATTCGTCTCGATGTTCCTCCCCGGGCCGACCGGGGCCTTCGATGTCATCCACTGCCGGCCGGCCTCATGGGGTGCCATCCCGGTCATCAGCGTGACCCCGCCCGATCGCGGCGACTACGGCACGATCTACGATGCTCCGCGCCGTCGCATGGTGGTGTTCGGCGGATCTTCGGACGGGACGATCTTCGGCGACATGTGGGCGCTCACGCTCACAGGAACGCCGGCGTGGACGGAGATCACTCCCGGCGGCGCCAGCCCGGGACCTCGCACGGGCCACAGCATGATCTACGACCCGATCGGCCAGAAGATCTGGATGTTCGGCGGATCGAACGGCGCGGCGAACCGGAACGATCTGTGGACGCTGAACCTCACCGGCGCCCCGGCGTGGACACAGGTATCGACTTCGAGTTCCCCCCCGGTGCGGCGCGGACACACGGCCGTCTACGACTCGGCGGGCCGCCGCATGATCGTCTTCGGGGGCACACCGACTCGCAACGACGTGTGGTCGATCAACCTCGATGGTCTGCCGTCCTGGACGCAGCTCCTGCCGGGTGGCGGTCCTCCTGCCGGCCGCCAGACGCACACCGCGGTCTACGATCCCACCAGCAATCGGATGATCGTCTTCGGCGGCGAAGGCGCGGGCGCGAGCCTGCTGGGCGACGTGTGGTCACTCGGGCTCACCGGAGCACCCGCGTGGACGAACGTCACCCCGCCCGCGGCACTTGCGAGCCCCGGCTTGCGGAAATGGTGCGCCGGAACGTGGGACCCGGCGACGCAGAGCATGCTCGTCTTTGGAGGAGAAGGCGCCACGGGAACGCTCGAGGACGTCTGGTCGCTCGCGCTGCCGCCTGGGCCCCCGCCGTCGTGGAGCGACGTGACGCCGACCGACGGACCGAGTCCCGGCCCGCGCTCGCGGCTCGCCGCGATCACCGATGCCGATCAGCCGCGGCAGATCCTGTTCGGCGGCCGGGATGGCGAAGGGGGGTTCCATTCCGATCTGTGGGCGTTCGGAATCGGCGCGGTCTGCGACACCGCCGACACCTGTGACGGCGAGGGCTGGGTGCAGGTCAGCTCGGTCGGGCCCGCGCCGCGCACGTTCTCGGCCATGGCGGCCGACGACGCCCGCGCGATGACGGTGCTGTTCGGGGGATTGGTGAACGGCCTGCATGTCGCCGACACGTGGGAGTGGGACGGCACGTCGTGGTACGCGATGTCCCCCGTGACCATCCCACCGGGGCGCAGCTCGCACGCGATGGCGTACGACAAGCAGCGCCGGCGCGTCGTGATGTTCGGCGGCGAGACGAACGGCCTGCGTTTCGGCGACACCTGGGAGTGGGACGGCGCCAACTGGACGCAGAAGTTCTCGCCCTCGTTCCCGTCACCGCGCTACGGCCACACCATGGCGTACGACGAGAGCCTGAAGAAAGTGGTCCTCCACGCCGGCTACGATGGCGCGCTGCGCAACGATACGTGGACGTGGAACGGCACGACCTGGACCCCGCTGCTGCCGCCGACTTCGCCGCCGGTGCGCATGTACGGCGCGATGGCGACCGATCCGCAGCGCAGGCGCATCGTCCTGTTCGGCGGGCGGTCGTCGCCGAGCCCGGCGAGCGCGCTCGACGACACGTGGGAGTTCGACGGCGCGACGTGGACGCCGATGGCGACGGTGGTCAAGCCCACGGCGCGCAGCACGCATGGGATGGCATGGGGACCGGGCTGCAACCGCATCGTCGTCTACGGTGGCATCGGCGTAGCGCCGCTCAACACCACGTGGCGCTGGGGCGGCTACGCGTGGCACGAGGAAGCGTTCACGGTCGGCGACCGCATCGCGCCCGCGATGGCGACCGACGTGCCGAACGCGCGCGCCATGCTGTTCAGCGGCGGGGATCCGATCACCGCGACGCCGAGCCGCATCACCTCGGAGCTGTGCTGCGAGTGCGATGACGAGGTCGCGCTGCTCGATTCGCTCGGCAACGTGGTGTTCCCGCCGACGACGGACTTCTCCGATCCTCCGGTGTACACCGACGTCGACTCGCTCCTGGGAGACGTCGACGACCTCTATCCCGACGAACACACCAGCACCGATACGTGGTACCCCGATTTCCCGTGCGACGAGGCGATCGGGGGAACGGTGCCGGATGGAGCGACGAATCCCGCGGTCGACGACAGCCTGAACGCGCTCGGCGTGAACGCGACCGAGCAGGAGATCGCCGACTCGCTGGCCGTGTGGGAGCAGGAGATCGAGCAGATGATCCAGAACGACCCCGACCGCCTCGCGACGGCCGGGCCGGTCGGGCCGGCGACGCCATACATCGATCCGGCGGAGCCCTACTGTCCCCCGCGCGAGTGCAAGTACGTGTTCGGCGGCCGCGACATCGTGTTCATCCACGGGCTCAAGCTGAAGCACGTGTTCGACCGCATGCTCGGCACCGATCCGCGCGCCAACACCAACTGGGTGCAGCCGACAGTGTTCCCCGGCAGGACTCAGAACCCGGAGTTCTACAACAGCGGCGGATACTACCGGGACATCGCCTATTCGAACTGGATCCCGCATTTCCAGAAATTCCTGTCCCAGCGCGGCTACTGCAACCGGTTCGTGGTCGTGTCCTACAACTGCGGCGAGCGGCTCGACGTCGCCGCCCGCTCGGTGCTCACGCAGATCAGCGACGCGATGCGCTACGGAACGAACGTCGAGGACCTCACCGGGCGCGGCTACAAGGGCAAGTTCGGCACGCCGAGCTTCGTCATCGTCTCGCACTCGACCGGCGGCCTGGTCGCCGACGCGGCGCTGTGGGCGGCGCAGAGCTACCCGAACCTCCAGGCCCAGTTCATCGCGCGCCGCTGCAAGGCGCATTTCGCGCTGACTTCGGCGTTCGGCGGCTCGCGCCTCGCGAGCGCCGGCATCGTGCTGGCCGGGATCCTCGGCAACGTGCCGCCGCCGTGGCTGTGCCCGCTGATGCGCGCGGGCATGCAGCTGCTCGACGACACCGGTACCACCCTGAACCCGCCGAACTGCCCGTTCGGATGGGGACCGGCGCTGACCAGCATTCTGGTCGACCTGTCCCCGGTGGTGACGAAATACAAATGGGGAACCGCGATCGACAACACCAACGTGCCGACGGTCACGCTCACCGGAGCGCACCCGACGCATCTGGTGCCGGTTGGAACCGTGCTGAACGCGGGAATGGACGACGCCGTGCTCACCCTCAACAGCACGAGTGCGAACCCGAATGCGCCGTTCCTGTGGCCGAGCGGCTTCATCGCGAAGTTTCCGGGCGGACTGGTGAAGACGTTCGACATGGGGATGTTCCAGACCTACCCGGCACGCGCGATCGGCTACTACGTGCAGCAGGTGCACGAGCCGCGGCGCAATCCGCTGACCTCGCTCCCGAACTACATCGCGGCGGGGGCGATTCCCTATCTGTCACCCACCGGAATGCTGCAATCCGTCGGCCTGGAATTCCCGCTCAACGGCGGATACAGCCCGCTCGCAAGGCACAACCGCCACCTGTCGTTCGTCTCGAGCGCGTCGGACCACTTCGTGTGGCGCGCCGTCGACCATGGCGATGACTATCATCCGACGTATGGCTCCGCGCGGAACTACGAAGAGACCCGCACCATGCTGCAGAGCGACGAGCCGCAGTGGTACGCCAACTACACGCCGGGGCCGACGTTCTACCCGCAGGACGATCAGCCGCTCATGACCGCGAGTTGTCTGCCGAATGTCGTGGAGACGATCAAGGGCAGGAAGATCGAGTTCAAGATCAAGTTGTTCAAGAAGAAGATCAAGAAAACGTGGTGGATCTGGAAGCGGCGCTACCACAACCTCGACAACATGGGCAGCAAGATGGCCGCGGACTACATGTACGACTCGATTCTCAACACGGCGTGCTCGGGACTGATCCGCGACTGCGATCCCACGCCGGTGGGCGTCGAAGTCGAGACCCCGGTGCGGCGCTTCGCCGCCAGCAGCCATCCGAACCCGTTCCAGGGCACGATGACGCTCGCCTTCGACCTGCCGGCCGACGGCGTCACGCAGCTCACGATCCACGACGTCAGCGGCCGCACCGTGCGGACTCTGGTCGAGGGCACGATGAAGGCGGGCGCGCATCGCGTCGAGTGGACCGGCAACGATGATCGCGGCAACGACGTCGCGCCGGGGATCTACTTCTGGAAACTGCGCCTCGGCGAGCGAGAGATCGCGCGCAAGGTTTTGATGGTGCGATAGGTCAGCCTCGCCGTAGCGCTACTTCGCCAGCTCATAGAGGTACTGGACAAACGACATCGCTGCGCCGTCGAACCCTTGCACGTTCTTGTTCGCCGACTCGATCACGTAGTACTCGTCGGGTGCGTGGGCGCCGCCGCCGTGGCCGAGACCGAAGTGGCCCGAGGGGAGCTTCAGTGGCGCGCCGGTGAATACGAAGCCGGGGTACGAGCCCGCGTTTCGCGGCCACATGACGGGATCGATGCCGTCACGCTTCAGCACGGCGACCTGCGCCTGGATGAGACGCGCTGACGCCACGGTGCTCGTCGGGTCGTAGCCGCCGGTGACGTTTACCTCGAGATCGCCGAAACCGTGGGCCGCGAGGTGCGCCTTGAGCGCGGCGACGGCGGCGTCCTTCGTCATACTGGGGACGAGACGCAGGTCGAGCTTCGCGGCTGCGCGGTGCGGCAGGATCGTCTTGCCCCCCGGACCGGTGTATCCGCCCACGAGCCCTTCGATGTTGACGGTCGGCTGCGACTCGAGTCGCTCGTTCGCATGCACCCACGACAGGTCGTCGATCCAGTGCGTGACGGAGTACTGGCGCTTGGCCTTCTCCTCGCTCCTTCGTCGTGAGGCCTCGGCAATCATCGCGCGCTCTTCGTCCGAGAGCGGGCGTGGCTTCGGATAGTTGTCGATGGTGATCGTGTTCCCATCCGCCGAAACCAGCGTGTCGAGTGCCTTGATCAGGTGCCACGACGGGCTGTCGACCATTGCCTTGAGTGAGGAGTGGATATCCTTAGCCGGCCCGCGGCCCCACTTCTCACCGCTCGCGACCAACTCGAGCTCGACGACACCTTTCGCGCCGAGACTCACCGTCACGATGCCGTCAGGGTCCTGCATCGCCGAGGGCATGAAAACGCCGACGCAACGCCGCAGGGCTGCCGCCACTTCCGGCCGGTGGACGATCTGCCCTATGTGCGGCGATCCGATCTCCTCCTCTCCCTCAGCGACGAGCACGAGATTGACCGGCAGCTTGCGGTGGGCGCCGCGGATGGCGTGCAGCGCGGCGAGGAACGCAGTCTCGGGCCCCTTCTGATTGACGGCGCCACGTCCGACGATCACTTTGCCGAAGCCCGGCTTGTCCACGAGGCGCGCTTCGAGCGGCGGCGATGTCCACTCGGCCGGGTCGAGTTGCTTGACGTCGTACATGAAGTAGAGCCCGACCGTTTTCGCGGCACCCGCATTCAGGGTCGCGAAGACACCCGGCTTGCCCTTGGTCGGAACGATCGTCACTTTTTGGAAGCCGGCCTCGCGCGCCAGTTGCGCCATGTACTCTGCCCCTTCAGCCGAGTTCAGGCTTTCGGCGGCGATCGAGGGAAGCGCGATCCAGTCACGGAGTCGCTTCACGGCTTCGTCGTGTCGCGTCGTGATCTCGCGCCGGATGTCTACGAAGTCGTCGGCCGCGCGAGCGCACGTTCCGGGGATCGCGAGTGCTGTCGCCAGAGCGAGCATGGTCACGGCGGTTCTCGTGCGACGGTCATGTCGGGACATGGAATCCTCGGTGGGTCGGTACGTTGGGCGGCAGGCTCCCGCCGGTTCATTGGCAATGGGTGACTTCGATGCGGCCAAAGCGAAATCTACGCCGCAGAGACTCGCCATCCAAACAGCGTGCCGCAGGCCAAATGCAGGCAATTGCGCGCAAGGAATCCCTGCGGCATGTTTGGCGACATGAAGACTCCCCGGCCGCACTAGGCGACACCACGCGATGCCACATCCGTCGACCATCCTCGAAATCATCCAGGCGCTGGACTCGAACGCGCGGTCCATCGTGGAGTTCTTCTCGCGGATTCCGGATCGACCGTTCTTCGACGGCACGCCGGAGCAATGGTCCCCTGCGCATCACCTGATCCACCTGACTGCGGCCAGTCGCTCGGTTCAGTCGGCGCTGCGCTCGGGCAAGCTTCCACTCCATCCGACCGGAAGCTCACGCACGTACGCCGAGGTCCGCGATGCCGCCGCGGCTTCGCTGGGCGCCACGCCCAGGGATCGCCTCCGTGACATGGGACGTACGGTCGTGATCCCGTTAGGAGCGAGCCAGGCCGATCTCGTGAGCGCGTTCGTTTCGACGAGCGCGGAGTTGAGAGCCGCGGCATCGAGCTGGACCGATGACACCTTGGACCGCCATGCGATGCAGCATCCACTCATCGGCCAGATGACGGCGCGGGAGATGCTCCTGTTCTGCGTGGTGCACGAGCGACATCACTTGAGACTCGTGCAGACTCGGGTCGGCAATACGTGATGCTCGAGGAGCTCGAAGAACGGGAATTCCAGCCCGTCAGCTTCGCGACCACGCCCCGAGCAGGCGCCGCAGCACAATCAGCTCCGCGATGTGATAGCCGTTGTGCTCGGAGAGCACCATGGCTTCGCGCGCCAGCGTGTGATGCGCCTGCGCTTCGGGATGATCGATCATCGCGAACAGGCTCTGATCAGGATCCGCGATCAGCTGCTTCATCGCGGCGAGCTCGCGCTCGAATTCCCGCACGCTTTCATCCCAGGCGGTGGCGCTCGGCGGCTCGGGATCCTGAGGCCAGTAGCCCGCGGGCCAGGTCGGCGACTGGTGATCGCGATTCCGGCAGAAATCGACGATGTCCCATTGAGAGATGCGCATGTGCTCGAGCACCTGCCACGGCGAGTGCGCGGTCCCATCGGGACGAACGCCACGAACCTCGGCCGGCAGGTCCTTGATCGCGTCCGCGAATGTCGCGTAGGCGTGACCGCCGTCGAGCTGGCGAACGAGCAGGTCGCGCAGCGCGCCATCGCTGGCGCCCGCCTGGCGGGCCGACGATTTCGTCATGATGGCCTCCTTTGCCCGCACGGCGGGCAGAAGTTCACGGCACGGCGTCTAGCGGCCGAGAAGAACCCAGAGGATCAGCCCGACGACAACGAGGATCGCCAGCGACACCGGGATGTTGCGAATTCTCGACTCCAAGGTGGATTGCTCGATCGGCAGCGGCGCAGACGTTGGGGACCCGCTCAAGTCACCGAATCTCTGAGTCTCCGGCTCACCCACGTTGACCGACAGGTGCACGCTGGTCTTGGGACGAGTCTTCTCGGCAGACGAACCCTGGAGCGCATCTTCGTACATCTTGCGCACGTCCGGCGGCAATTCGTCAACGCTCCCGTAGGTGTGTTCGTTCACGGTCGTGGTCCGGTTCACCACCAGGCTGCCCCCAATGCCCAGACCGGCGCGGCCCGTGAGAATCTGCGTGCGCCCATCGCTCGGTTCGCTCGCGAGCGTCGGTCCCACCATGCGCATCGCTTCCTCGTAGGTGCGCCGCACATCGGGAGGCATCGCTTCGGGACTGTCGTACTGCTGCCCGTTGATCGTGATCTTGGCGCTGGCCATGAAACCTCAGGAGGCTCGCGCGGCTACTGCCTTTCGCTGCGCGGAGGGAGTGGAACGACTGCGACGTCGCGGAGGGTCCGACTCCTCAGCAGCATGTCGGCCGCGGCGGCGGCGCGCTCGTGCGAGCGGTAGGCGCCCAGCACGACCCGATAACCTCCGTTGAACGCGGGCACGACCCATCCCTCGAAGCCCGTCAGGCTCGACTTCCGATCCCGCTCGCCCAATGCGGTTTCGAGGTCGAAGTATCCGCCCGCGTCGATCGTGTAGGGCCCCTT
>JGI10216J12902_114242797_pt1 | contig 12499 bp, 13 predicted proteins | sample KanNatreferecore_FD_12902 | JGI IMG/M metagenome (IMG submission 12902)
CTTGCGCAGCACCGTGGTCCTCCTGGTGGATGGCCGCGTGGCGGTCAGGGCGGCGGTTCGTGTGCCGGATGGGAACGTTCCGAAAGGGCCCGGATGGCCGCTTCTATGTGCTCCGGGCCCGTGCCGCAGCAGCCTGCGTAAAGGCGGACGCCCGCATCCTGGAACTGTATCGCGGCGTGCGCGAACCCGTCCGGCTGGAGGGAGTATACCGGACGCCCGTCCACGAGCGTGGGAGCCCCCGCGTTCGGCGCCGCCAGCACCGGAGCCAACTCCGCCGCCACGAGCCGCCGCGCGGGCCCCAGCAGCGACTCCGGTCCCGTCCCGCAGTTCACCCCCACGACGGCCGCTCCGGCCCGCACCCACTCCTCGGCCGCCGTTTCCGCGGGCGTGCCGTCCAGCAGGTTTCCGTTCGCTTCAGGCGTGAAGCAGGCGACCACGGGTCCGCCCTCCGATCCCACCGCCGCCCGCACCGCCGCCAGCCCTTCTTCCAGGGAGGTGATGGTCTCGACGACGAAACCGTCCACGCCTGCGCCTGCAAGGACGACGGCCTGGTCACGGAAAAGCCGTTCCCAGCAGCCTCGCTCCGGGTTTCCGGTCGGGCCGATACTCGCGAGCACCGGCAGCCCGGGAGCAGCCGCCCGCGCCAGTTGCACCGCGAACTCGTTGTAACGGCGCGCATGCTTTTCCATGGTGTGGGTGCCCAGGAAATGCACCAGCCGCCCGACGTTGCCGCCGAAGGTGTTCGTCTGGACCCACGCCGCCCCTGCCTGCGCATACGCGGCGTGTACGTCCATCACGGCGTCGGGCCGCTGCTGGGTCCACTCTTCGGGACAGTGGCCCAGGCCGAGGCCCGCACGCTGGAGCATCGTGCCCATCGCGCCGTCGCCGACGACCATACAACCGGATGACCGCGCGCTCTCGATCAGACTCCAGAAGTGGGATGCCATCTCACGCTCGCCTCGGCCGAGAATCTCAAGGGGAACCCCCAACCCCCAACCCCCAACGCCCAACGCCCAACGCCCAACGCCCATTTAAGGTTACCGCGTGCATTCCAAGTCCCTTCGAGTCCTGCTGGTCGAGGACAACCCAAGTGAAGCCGCCGCGCTGCGGGAGACCCTGCGCGAGGCGAGCGAGTGGCTCGACCTGGTGCAGGTCGGGACGCTGCGGGACGCGCTGACCGCCGTCGCCTGCGGCGGCATCGACATCGCGCTGGTGGACGGTTCTCTGCCGGACGGGGAGGGGCTCAACGCCGTCCGCATCCTCCGCGATCAGGCTCCGGCCGTTCCTCTCATCATGCTCGCGGAGGGGGAGGACGAAGCACAGGAGCTGCTCGCGATCCAGCAGGGGGCGCAGGACTTCCTCATCAAGCGCAACCTGAACTGCCACCTGCTGGTGCGCGCCATGCGCTACGCCGTGGAGCGCCATCGGATGCTGGAGCAGCTGGAGCAGGCGCGGCGCGTGGAGCACTACGTCGCCACCCACGACGTGCTCACTCAGCTTCCGAACCGGCAGCTCTTCCACGACCGCCTGTCCCAGGCGCTTGCGGACGCCCGCCGGAATCACCGGAAGCTGGCCGTGTTGTTCCTGGACCTGGACCGCTTCAAGCCCGTCAACGACACTCTCGGCCACGCCGCCGGAGACCGGCTGCTGCGGGCGGTGGCCCAGCGCCTCACCGGCTGCCTCCGCCAGAGCGACACCGCCGCGCGCCTGGGCGGGGACGAGTTCACCATCATCCTCACGCGCGTCAACGAGCCGGACGACGCGGCGCGCGTCGCGGCCAAGATCCTGGCGTCGCTGTCCGAGCCGTTCGTCCTGGACGGCTTCGAGCTCGTGGTCACGGCCAGCGTCGGGATCAGCGTCTTCCCCGGCGACGGGGCGGACAACGACACGCTCATCAAGAACGCCGACGCCGCGATGTACCGCGCCAAGGCCAACGGGAAGAATGCCTACCAGTTCTACCTGCCCGCCATGAACGACAAGGCGCAGGAGCGGATGGAGCTGGAGCGCAGCCTACGCACGGCGCTGGACCACAAGCAGTTGGAGCTCTACTACCAGCCGCAGATCGATATCGCGAGCGGGCGGATCATCGGGATGGAAGCACTCGCACGGTGGAACCACCCCTCGCTGGGGCTGGTCGGCCCGGAGCGGTTCATCCCGCTGGCGGAGGAGACCGGCCTCATCCTCCCGCTGGGCGAATGGGTCTTGCGGACCGCCTGCTCGCAGAACCGCGCCTGGCAGGACGCCGGCCTGCAGCCCATCAGCATGGCTGTCAACATCTCCGCGCGGCAGCTCCAGCAGAGCCTCGTGCCGACGATCGTCCGGATCCTGCGCGAGACGCGCCTGGACGCCGAATACCTGGAGCTGGAGCTGACCGAGAGTGTGGTGATGGCGGACGCGGACGTGGCTATCGCCACCCTCCGGGAGCTCAACCGGCTGGGGGTCCTGATCTCCATCGACGATTTCGGCACCGGCTACTCGTCGCTCACCTACCTGAAGCGGCTGCCGCTGGATAAGCTGAAGATCGACAAGCACTTCGTCAGCACGCTGACCACCGACTCCAACGACCGTGCCATCACCGCCGCCATCGTCGCCATGGCGGACAGCCTCCAGCTCAAAGCGATCGCGGAAGGCGTGGAGACCGCTGAGCAGCTGGAGATGCTCCGCACCATGCACTGCGACAAGATGCAGGGCTTCCTCTTCAGCGAGCCCGTGGACGCCGCCGCCGCCACGCGGCTGCTCTCGATCCAGACGGCCCGCCCGGTGCGAAATGGCGGTGGGAAGCGCCCTTCTGCCGTGACTGATTATGCGGTGGCGGTCAACTAGACGCGGGGCTGCCACACCGCCGGGTCGCGCTTCCCGTGGAAGACGGCAAGCACCACGATCCTCGTCTTCTCAACGAGGTACCGCCGGACCACGCCTCGACGGACCGGTTTCATCACCTCTTCGTACATGAAGGGTCGCTCCGCAATCCGGTCGAAAACTTCTTGAACGTGCGCAGCGAAGTCGGCGCCGAGACCCGGACGCTGCTCCTCGTACCAGTCGAAGGCCTCGTCAAACTCGACCTGGGCCGCAGGTCGCAAATGACCGGCAGCCTTATCGGCGGGATCTGGCTTGGGCGCGAGCCTTGACGTCCTCCCAGGGAATCCCCGCGTCGGGTGACGCGGCATGGTCAGCCAGACGGCGCTCCAGCTCTCGCCTTTGGGCCTCGGTTATTGCCGGCTGGCCCGGCTCCGTGGCGATGCTTTCCCAGATGACTTCCATCATCTGGAGCCGGTCATCAACGCTGAGTGACTTGATCTGATCGATGGTGATCGGGAGTTCCATAAGCCTCTCCGGCCGGGTGTGTTCCCATTTTACCCGGGATCCGGCGGGCGGTGCTAGCGCCCGAACAGCCGCCCCCAGAACGAGCGCGGCTCGGGCTCTTCGGCTTCTCCGCCCTGGGGGACCAGGAGCATGAACTGGCGGCGGGAGTGCATGCTGGGGGTGCTGCCGGGCCAGGTGCGCACGTCCGCCTCGAGGAGCTTCCGGCCGGGGTTCCAGTCCTTGTTGTCCAGGCGGCAGGTGGCGTCGATGGAGCCGTCCGAGGAGCGGGACGCGAAGCATTCCAGCCAGTGCTTCCGCCGCCGCAGCTTCGCCCCGCGGAGGGACGGCCCCAGCATCTCCAGGTAAGCTCCCACAGTCGGGTGCCCCGCCTCACCGCCGTCGTGCTCGCCCTTCTCCAGCACCGGCCCCTGGAGGACTTCGAAGCTCACGCCGGGCGAGCCCGGCACCTCCAGAGTTGCGGTAGAGACGTAGCAGGAGTGATCGCCACGCCACCGCGCTAGCACCGGAAGTACACTGAGGGCCCAGGTGGCGGCGGCTTCCCTGGCGGCGCTCTCCGCGTCCGTGCCGAGGCCGACGCACGTCACGCAGATTCCGGTCTGCCCCGGTCCGTCCGCAGTATCGAAGAGCCCGATGTATAGGCCGACTCCCTCCCGCGCCATCACCTGGATCTGGCGGACGCGGAGGAACAGGGAGAGCTTCCCAAGCTGAAGCAGCTCGTCGCCCACCAGCCGCGCGCCGTAGTCGGCGGCGGCCTCGGAGAGCGGCTGCAGCGCCATCAGTGCCTGGCTCATGGCTTGCGCGTCACACGGGGCGTCGGCTTACTCTACCTGAATCGCGTAGCTGACCATCCAGAGCTCCACCTGCTCGAAGCGCAGTTTCCAGCGCTCCTTGAAGTCCCTCATCCACCGGCGCTCCTGGGTAGAATCCGGCGCGTCCACCACCATCCGGACGAGAGTATCACGATACGTCACGCCGCCCTGCCGCCAGTGGCCCTCGATCCTTTGCGTCTCATAGCTCCCAGCGCCGAAGTGCTCCACAATCTCCAGAACGGCCTCCGCGAGCCACTCAGGCGGTACTTCGCGCCCGTCATTGAACTGCAGGGGTAGCAGCACCTCGTATCGCCGCCACCTGCTGCTCATACGTGGCCTTCCCTTCCACAGTGAATGGGATGTCCTGGCTCGCCAGGGCCTCCAGGGCGGCCTCTGGCACGAGATGCTCGCCCGTCTTGAGGACTCTGCCCGAGAAGCGCCCAAGCAAGTAAGCGAGTGCGCGCTTTTCGGTCTCGCGGTCCTTGAACCTGATCGTCACCATGCGTACCTCCCTACTCATCTTACCATCGTCAGGGTTCTCCGGAGATGAGCGCCGAGTGCAGTGGTGGTGGCCGACGACTCCATCGGGCGCGGGTAACGCAGAGAGATCGGCCACCTTGCAGCGAAGGTCCGGGAGCGACTTCGGGGGCGTCGACTAGTCCCGATGTAGCTCAACGCCGTCGCCGCTTCGGAACGTTAGCGGCGCGCAATCGTACCCTGCCGTGGTTCGGCACGGAAGTAAGTCGTCGTGCGTGTACGCGGGTTCTGACACCACTGCACTCATTGTTCGATCGTGGGGTCCGCAATGATCGAGAGGGGGTACTCAGACAGCACTTCGACCCCGCTCTCCGTCACCAGGAAGTTGTTCTCCACGCGGACTCCCGCGTTCAGCTCCGGGGAATAGAAGCCCGGCTCGCAGGTGAAGACATTCCCCACTTCGAAGACGCCGCCGCGGTCGCGGTTGATGTCCGGGAATTCGTGCGCGTGGAGGCCGATGCCGTGGCCGCCGTGGTGGGTGAGGCCGGTATCCGCCATGTGCGGGTGCTCGCGGATGCGGGCGTCCAGCTCGAGGAAGAACTCGATGGTGGAGCGGCCCGCCCAGGCCCTTTCGGGGACGCTGCGCAGGATGCCCGCGAGGTGCTCGTACACGCTGGCCTGTAGATCGGATGGCTCCCCGCCGACGACCCAGGTGCGTGCCATGTCGGCCCAGTAGCCGTGGACGTCGCTCCAGGCGTCGATGATGTACAGCTCGCCCCGCTCGATGGGGCGATTGCGGGCCCCGCCCCCGGGGGCGGCGCTGCGGAAGTCGCCGGAGTAGAAGTGGGGCTCGCCGGTCCGGCGTTGGGCCGCCGCCTGGCATTCAGTGAGCACCTCCAGCTCGGTAATACCGGGGCGGATCACCTGCTGGGCCCGCGTGTAGCCTGCCAGCGTGGCGCGGATGGCAAGGCGGATACAGGCGACCTCGTCCGCGTCCTTGCGGAGCTGGAGATTCAGAAGGATCTCATCGACCTCCGCCCAGTCGCGGGGGGCGCCGCCGTCCTCCAGGGCCCGCGCGAAGGAGTAGGGGAGGGCCTCCCGTTGATAGCCCAGGCGCGGCAGGTTGGGCGTGCTGCGGACGATGTCGCGGATGCGCTCCGCGGCGCGGCGGTGATTGTCCGGGTTGGTGGTGGAGCCGACGTTGGGCGAGTAGCGTATGGTCTCGTCCACGACGGCCTCGCCGTCGAAGCCGGTAATGAGCCACGAGCGCACGCCCGGACCGAGGAAGAGCAGGCTGGGCGAGCCGTAGGTGTGCTCGGCAAGCAGGCCCGTCAGGTAGTAGATATCCCGCGGGTGCGAGACGGCGGCGGCGGCGATGCCGGCCTGCTCAAGCCTGGCGAGAAAGCGCTCCTGGCGTTTGCGGCATCCGTCGAGCGTAAGCATTGCTGTCCTCCCTGCGGCCAACCCAAGTCAGGCCGACCAGTCCTCCGCTCGGAGGCCCGGCACCTTCCCGAAGTCGGACAGGTTGCGCGTCAGCAGAGTAGCGTCGTTGGCAATCGCGATGGCGGCGATGCGTAGATCCATCGTGCCGATACGGACGCGGCTTGCCTGCAGCTTCCGGAACTCCGCGGGGATGGAGCGAAGACGCTCGCGGATTCGCAGCCCGGGGCCTTCGCCGCGCTCGAGCAGGCTCATGTGGTCCGTGTCGGGGAGGTACATCAGCGACCGTCACTGCGGCCCTTCGGCCGCAATGACTCTCTGTATTCGCGCCCAAGGCGCATCGCTTGCTCATATTCCTCATTGTCCCGGAACGTACCGAAGATCGTCTCCCACCACGGCACCTCCCGGTCTGGAGAACTGTCCAGGCGCTCTTTGAGGCGTTCGAGCTCGGCTTCGACCGCGGAGAGCCGGTCTTCCAATGACGTGGACGGCATGAAGCTTTCTCTCTCGACGGTGCTCGACCTGACCGCACTATCGACATAGGTATTCTACACAGTCGCAGCCCAGCGGGCAGACCGTCTACCGAAACCCCACCAGCCCTACCTTGTCCAGCGACATGAGCGTCAGGTAGGCACCCAGCAGCAGCAGCACGCCCCCGCTGACGGCGGGGAGGGCGCGGACGATGCGGCTCTCCTCGCCGCCGGCCAGCCGCGCGCGGACGAAGTCCTTTGCCGTGACCATGACCACGCCGAGCGCGATCAGGGTCAGCGCCATCCCCACGCTGAAAGCGGCGATGACGGCCAGTCCAAAGAGGACGCGCTGAAGGTTTACGGCGGCGATCAGCACGGCCAAAGCCGCGGGACAGGGGACGATCCCGCCGGCGATGCCGAGCGCAATGACGCCCCAGCGGCTGTACGGCGCTGCTTCGGCGTCGCGCTCTGGGTCTTGCGGAGGGTCCTCCCGCGGCGAGTCCGATGGAGGCCTCCGGAAGGTTGAATCGCCCGCCCCCGCGGCTGCAGGGTTGGCGTGTGCATGGGTATGTGAGTGCCCGTGCCAATGCGAGTGCCCGCCGCCGTGGGTGTGCCCGTGGACCCCTCCTTCCGCCTTCATCCTTCCGCCTTCATCCTTCGCGCCCCCTTCGTCCCGCGGAAGGATCCCGTGGTACCAGAGGAGGCCGCGCTGGAAGAGCCAGAAGCCCATACCGAGGACCAGCAGCCCGGAGACGATGCTGAGCCAGCGGGAGACGACCTCGGCCTCGATGCGGGAGGTCAGCCACAGGCAGAGGAAGCCGAGGACGTAGACGCCCACCGTGTGCGTGATGGTAACCGTGATCCCGAGCAGCACCGCGTCCCAAACCGTCCCGCGGCTGCCGACCAGATACGCGGCCACCATGCTCTTCCCGTGCCCTGGCTCCAGCGCGTGCGCCGCGCCTAGCAGCAGGGCGGTGCCGAGGCCCAGCAGAATGAGGGCGGGGGTCAGGGGCCGGTCCAGGAACCCTTTCAGCCGGGCGCTCTCCCCGTCATCCCCGCCGGGGCTGGTATACACGATGCCGCCCCGGTCGGGGAAGAGGGGCGCCTTGTTCGGGTCGATGCCGGACAGGGGGTCGGGCGTTGGGCGTTGGGCGTTGGGCGTTGGGAAGAGGGACCGGTCCGCCCCGGGAGTTGGGAGGCTGGGATCGAGCCGGAGGCCCGGCGTGTTCAGCCGGGGGCTACTTCCATCCAATCTCGGGTTCCCCTTCTCTGTGTCCTCTGTGTCTCTGTGGTGAGTCCGTCCCCCGCCCGAGTTGCCGAAGGGGATATCGGTGATACGGCCGTCGTCGGAGATGCGCAGCTCGCCCACCTTGAGGCCGGGGGCCCTAACGGCGGGGCGCGGGAAGACCGCGGTAAAGCGGGGGAAAGTATCGTCCCGCAGGCGGAGGGTGTGGTTGTTGGCGCCGCCGGCGGGGAGACGCGCCAGCAGGAGCAGTTTGGTAGGAGTCAGGCCGCCGGCGAAGAACTGCGCGTGGCTGGGGAACTCGTAGCGGTCCAGCTCCCACGGCACCGGCTTCCCGTCCACCTCCAGCGACACCTTTGCAGCGAGCTCCCGCGCCGCCTGCTCTTGCTCCGCATCGGAGAGCTGCTTGTCGCCGTCGAGATCGAGCATCGGCCAGACCACCGGGGTGATGAGCCCGCCGACAATGGTTGCGTGCTGCAGGGAGACCTCGGCGCCGTCGATTTCCAGCCAGAGGTAGTGGTAGATCCGCGATTCGTCGCCGGGATGGGCGGCGGCGGGAAGGGCGGCCCCAAGCAGGATCGCCAGGGCAACGAGAGCGCCCAAAGGGCCATGCAGGCGGGTTCGCCCCCGCTCCATTTTGCGGCGCGTTGTCTTCATGGCACTCGCGGCTGGTAGTCTGTGCGTAAGATACGATGAACCGCCGCGCTATCGTTGCGGGGTGAGGCCGCGGCTCCCTTTCGCGTTTCGCCGCGCGGCCGTGACATGATTCCGGAGGGGGAATGCTGGAGATCTCGGGACTGACGAAGCGGTTCGGCGCCTTCACGGCCGTGCAGAACCTGAGCTTCGTGGTCCGGCCGGGGGAGATCGTCGGGCTGCTCGGGCCGAACGGCGCCGGGAAGACCACGACGCTGCGGTGCATCGCCTCGATCCTCCAGCCGTCCTCGGGGAAGATCGCCCTGGACGGTCACGACCTGGGAACGCAGCCGGAAGCCGCGAAGAGGCGCCTGGCGTACGTGCCCGAGGTCCCCAACCCCTATGAGATGCTGACGGTCTACGAACACCTCCGGTTCATCGCCGCCGCCTACGACTCGCCGATGGACCTGCCGTGGGCCGAGGAGCTGCTGCAGCGGATGGACCTCTGGGGCAAGCGGCACGAGCTGGCCGCGAGTCTCTCCAAGGGGATGCGCCAGAAGCTTGCCTGCGTCTGTGCCTTCTTCCACCGCCCCGCGATCTACTGTTTCGACGAGCCGCTCATCGGGCTCGATCCGAAGGGCGCGCGCGAGCTGAAGAACCTCCTGGCGGAGCGGCGTGTCGAGGGGGCCGCCATCCTGGTTTCGACTCACATGCTCGATACCGCCGAAAGGTTGTGCGACCGCGTCATCATCATGCACCGGGGCGAGATGCTGTTCCAGGGGACCGTGGAAGACCTGCAGGAGCGTTCCTCCCTCACGCACGCCGCCACCCTGGAAGATCTCTTCCTGCACCTCACGGGCGAGGAGGTCTGATGCGCGCCATCGGGCTTCTTGCGGTGATGCAGCTGAGGAACGCCTTCCGAACCACGTTTACGGACGGCCGCAAGCTGATGCCCCTGCTGTTCTTCGCGGCTCTGTTCGCGCTGCAGATCTGGGGCACGTCGCTCATCCAGGGGCTCCGCGCCCCCATCCGCGCGCAGGCGGCGGACTTCCTGCTCGCCAACCTGCCCACCGTCCAGTCCTCGACGTTCCTGATCTTGCTGCTCATGGCGGTTGGGAACCTGGACTTCGGCTTCAGCACCGGGTTCCTGCATTTCAACATGGCGGACGTGGACTACCTCTTCCCGTCTCCCGTGCGCCCGAAGGCGATCCTCGCTTACCGCCTGGCATCCAAGACCGTGGTCACGTTCTTCCAGGCGGCCTTCCTTTTCGCCTTCTTCTTCTGGGGGCCGATCCAGGCGGTGGCGGGCGAGCGCACCTCGTGGCTTGGGGGCGCCATCGCGCTGGGCGCGATCTTCCTGTGCCTGGGAGGCTACGCAAACCTGGCGCTCTGGCTGAAGCTGGCGTTCGGGTTCGGGGGATTGGTCCGTCTCCGGCCCGCGCTCCTCGTGGCGGTCACCCTTTTCGGCGGCTACCTGCTGCTCACCTACTGGCAGCAGGGCGTGGAAGGGATGCTCGGAATCGCCCGCAGCCCCACGGCGTCCGTCCTCTTCTTCCCGTGCCGCGTGGCCGCAGACGCCGTGGTGGCGCCGCTGCTGGGGAGCGGAGGGGCGGGACTGGTGGGCCCGCTGGCGGCGTTTTACCTGGTCACGCTGGCGATGGTGTTCCTTCGCAACGACGCCTTCTACGAAGCGTCGCTCGAGGGCTCGGAGAAGGCCGCGCGGCTGCTGCAGGCCGCGCGCGAGCTGAACTGGGGGGCGATCCTTCACCTCCCCGAGTTCACGCGGCGGTCCTCTCAGTCGGACGACGATCTCCGCGGGGGCGCCACCGGGTTCGGGAGGGGGGGGTGGACCGTCTTCCTCGCGCACGTCACCGCGGCCGGACGCCGGCCCGTGGCAAACGTGGTCCTCCCGGTGCTCGGCGGCGTGCTTCTCTCGACCGCCTGCACGCTGGCGTTCTCCCCGCGGATGTCCGCCGCGATGGTCGGCGCCCTGGGCGGCTATCTGCTGTTCGTCTTCACCATCGGCGGCATCACCACGTTCCGGCAGGCACTGGCGCGCCACCCGCTCATCCGCCCGCTCCCGCTAAAGGACTGGCAGGTGGTGGTCTCGGACGTGGCCCCCCGGATCGTGCTGCTCTCGCTGTTCGCCATAAGCGCCGCCTTCGCCGTTCTCATGACGGACGGGCGGCAGGCGCGCCAGGTGGCGTTCTCCCTCGCCGTCTTCGCGCCCGCGGCCCTGGTCCCGCTGAACCTCATCCAGTACGCGCTGGCCCTCTGGTACCCGAACGCCCAGGACAAGCTGCACCAGCTCGTGGGCGGCATGATCGGCGTCTTCGTCACGGGGATCGCCATCGGGTTCCTGGTCCCGCTGGCCGTCATGCCGCTGGCCATGAGGCTGCACCCGGCGGCCGCGGCGGCGGTTTTCGGCGTGCCCTGCCTGGGCGCTTCGGCCGTGCTGCTGGCGCTCTCAGTCTGGCTCTACGGCCGCTTCGAGGACCGGTAGCACGCATCGGGCCGGCGGTGCGGCGCTCGTGAGCGGCTCCGGGGAATGGTTCGTGCCACGCGCTCTTAGCGCGTCTCGGGCCGCTCCTAGAGCGCTCCTGCGTTGCCGCGGGGCGGGGCGAGCGTCCGGTTCTGTCCGGATCTGCCGGTGCTGCTTTCGTGTTCTCGACCTGCGCTCTGCGAATAACCCCGCGGCGGGAGGCCTACGCCCAAACGCCCAACGCCCCAACGCCCAACGCCCCAACGCCCAATGCTCCCATGCTGATGCTAGCACCCGGCCGGCGGGTGAATGATCGAACGGAGTCGCGGCAACAGTGGTTGATCCCTCTTAATCGAGCACGCGTCGCAGCCATGCTGAGCAGCAGGCATCTCCTCTGCAGGCACGGATTTAGCGATTCTGTTGCGCCTCCTACGCCATACCTCGCTCCGAAGAGGTTGGTCGGGTTCGCCACGAGGAAGATGCGCGAAGTTCGGCGTACCGCCGGGAAGAGTAGGACCGATCTGTTTCCGCGACGCGGCTGTAGGGCCTCCTAAACCGACGGCACGGCAAAGGGCGTCGAACACCACGCCCCGCGCAATCCTGAGCGCCATTCCCGTGTCCCGCCCGTCGCTTATCTTGGCTGGGTGCGCGGATTCCGAGGCGCTATTCAGTTGCTTTCACGCCTGTTTGGCAGCAATCCGTAGATCGCGATCCCCCCAGATGACTCCAAGGCCGCCAACCCTGCTTCAGCGTGCCAGGCCAGTCCGCCCCACTGGATAGGCTTCTCTAAACGCAATACATTCGTTGCTTCACTCAGATTCGGGACAACAACCATTAGATCGTATCCCTGGTCGAAGATGATGCGGCCATCCACGGTTGTGGCGACGGCTCGCGCCAAATCCTTCGTAGCCAGTTGTTCAACTTGCTGTACGGTGGTTGACATCCGTTGTATCGCCTTTCCGTTGATAGCTGTCACCACGACAGCGTCAAGTCGTGTATCCCAGGCCGCAGGGTACCTGGGGATTGTGTAGTCCACGTGTGGATCTTCGCGCAGAACCCTTCGCTCTGCTAGCGTGGAGACATCCCAGAGCCGTACCGTATGAGTTTGCTCCACACTCACGAGTCTTGATCCGTCTCGGGACCAGAGGACGTTCGCAACTGGCTCTGTATGCAGCAGCTCTTGAGGAGATCCCGCTCCCGTTAGATCCCAAATCAACACAAGCCCATCCGCCCCGCCCGTAGCCAGCAATCGACCGTCTGAACTCCAAGCGACGCACCTGACTTCTCGTGTGTGCTTGCGCAATTCGCGGATTCGCGTTTTCGTACCAGGACGCCACAATCTAACGACACCGTCATCACAACCGAAGGCGACCACATTTTGCTTGGGCTGGTAGGCTGCTGCTTGGATTGGCCCACCATACCCTTTCCACTCTCTCGACAATTCACCCGTACTGGGATTCCAAATCCGGGCTACCGAATCCCGCGTCCCACGGTCTGATCCCACGGAGAGCAGCTGTTTCCCGTCCTGGGACCACGCAAGACAAGTGCCTACTGCTAAATGGGCAATGATACGAGGTAACCCCAGAAGGTGTGTAAACGCAGGCGGCGGTGAACCTTCCAG
>JGI10216J12902_101959894_pt1 | contig 12481 bp, 11 predicted proteins | sample KanNatreferecore_FD_12902 | JGI IMG/M metagenome (IMG submission 12902)
GGGCGAGCAACCCGATCCAGATCAGCTTCGGCCGCTTGATGAAATGCAACATGCACAGGAGCGTGGTCGAGATCATGGCGGACTTCGAAAGCGATGTCGCCGCGGTATAGAGCAGGCAAAGGACAACTGGCGCCTGGACGTACCATTTGATCTTTACTCTCCCAGCGATGATCCAGAATATGGCGAGCGACAAGAGCGACCAGTAGCCGAGCTGGTTCGGGTTATTGAACGAAGCGATCTGACGGAACCGAGCCGAGTCGTAGGCAAACACAGCCGAGACCGCCTGAATGACGAGAACGCAATGGCATAAGCAATCGTGAGAAGGGTCGTTCTGGGATGCAGAGTGCCGATGCGCAGGCAGATGATCAGAACACACAGGTTGAACACGTAGAAGCTGGCGGTCACAGCCATATGCGGATCCATGAGTCCAAAGGTCCAGCCGAGGTTCACCAGCGCTGCGTAAGAGCAGAACAGCACGATGTAAAATCTGAATCCGCGCCCGTCGTCGGTCAGTCGAGTCTGGGGCAGAAAGATCGCAAACGGCAATGCCAGAGCCAGGATCATGTCCGCGACCTGCGGCAGGCCGGATGGAAGGAGATAGTACGGCTTTAGGACGATGTACGAAGCCAGCATCATAAGGACGGCCAGCGCCGTGGCGCTTGGATAGCCGACATCAAGCCCTTGCGAACGGCTACCCGTCGACAATTCAATTCCCGATCGCGGTCCTACGAGCGTCATTGTCGAACTCAAACACCCTGCGCCAGACGTCCCTAGCGCTCCCGTGGCGCGCTCAAATGCCGGCGAAGCCACTGGAATGCGCCGAACTTGCGCGGACCAAGCATGCCGTCCTGATAGAACACGTCGTCGGCGAGGTAGACGGCTGTGATCGGTGGCAGCGGGCGCTCGGGCTCATGGTGGATCGAGGCGGCCGCATGCTCGCCGTTGGACCAGGTGACGGAGATGGTGGCCTTCTCGCTCGATGGGCGACGCTCGGGCTGTGGCACCGATATCGCTCCGTTCATTGCAGGCGAGATGGTATCAGTCGGATGCGTGTCTCCGTTCATTGCCCCGTCGGCAGGTGCTGCATCGTCGCTCTGGTCGAAGGATCTGACTGCCTGGTCGATCAGTGCGTCGCGAGAAATCTCGCTGCTCCGTCTCGACAGGACCTGGATGCCGTTCTTCTCGCGGTCGCGAGCAACGGAGAACACCGTGTCAATATCGATGAGGCGCTCACCAGCCGCATAGGCATAGACCAGAGCCATATCACAGAGCGAGTTCATGACGCGAGGAACGCCGCCGGCGAAATAGTAGATGCCCGCCATCGCCCAGGTATCGAAGATATCGTCGGTCGCCCCGGCAACAGCCAGCCGGTGGCGAATGTATGCACAGGACTCCCGATAGGTCAGCGGCGACAGGTGATAATGCACCGAAATGCGTTGAGCAAACTGGAGCAGTTCAGGCCGCTGAAGCTTTTCCATCAACTCCGGCTGCCCGACCAGAATGATCTGCAGCGTATGATCTCGATCGATATCGATGTTTGAGAGCAGCCGCAGCTCCTCGAGCGCCGAAACGCTCAGATTCTGGGCTTCGTCCACGATCAGGACAACCTGCTGACCGTTGGCATATTGTTGCGCCAGGTAGCGCGTGAAGGCTTGGTAGCGCGTCGATCTCTTGCCGAACTTGACCTCGATGTTCAGGGCCTGGAAGACCCACTGCAGGATGTCACCAAAGCCTGCGTGCGTGTTGGAGATGACGCCGATGGTCGCCTTGCGATCGTCGCACTGCAGGAAGTGGCGGATCAGCGTCGTCTTGCCAGAGCCGATCTCGCCCGTGACCACCACGAAACCAGTCTGTCCGGTCAGGCCGAATTCCAGCATGCTGAGAGCCAGGGCGTGCTGGTGGCTGAGATATAGAAAGGACGGATCCGGCCGGAGGGTGAAAGGCCGCTCAGCGAGGCCGAAGAAGGATTCGTACATTGGAGCTCCCGCCTTGAGATGGCGCTACTGGATAGGATTGTTACAATGCGGCATTGAGGACCGTACCGATAAGGTTGTAACCCGCGAGCAACTGGAGCGCATGGTTCAGCTCTGTAGCGCGCGTGGCGCCGTCCCGCACCACCAGCAGCGTGGTGTCGACCGCCGGCAGGAAGCCGATTGCATCGCCGACCGTCAGGATGGGCGGCAGATCATAGATGATCAACCGATCGGGGTAGCGTTCCTTCAACTCGCCCGCCAGATACAGCATCTGAGGGGACGACAAGAGTTCCGCAGAGTTGCCAATCCGGCTCTTGGCGGGAAGAATTGTGAGCCGCTCGATCCTCGGATGGATAAGGCAATCGGCGATCGCCGCCGCGCCAATAAGAAAATCACTGAGGCCGGGCGTTGGCTCGATGCCGAGGCAATCCGCAACGCCGGGATTCCGGAGATCGGCGTCGACCAGGAGGACGGTGTGATTGACGTCCATTGCCATTGCGATCGCAAGATTGATGGCCGTCAGCGTCTTGCCTTCGCCATGATTGGCGCTGGTGATCCCGATCGTGGTCTTGTCGCGGGAATGCAGCGCGTGGAGCACCTGCGCGCGCAAGGAGCGATAAACATCCGTCACCGGGTGCTGCACTTCGGTGCTTACAATGCGATGGGCGCGCAGCAGGGTGGGCGTCAGACTGACGCACCTGGTCTGCGCCTGGTCGGCTGCCGGCGACGATTGCATTTTCGCTATGGCGCCGTTGCGAAGCCGAGCAGTGGTCCGGCGTTGTTCCCTGGATTTCCGCAGAGCTCGCTCTATCTGTTCCATTGATCACACCGCATTGCGTGTTTCGATAGGAGTGCTTCAGTTCCCGACGGCGGGCGTAACCGTCGTCGGAATCAAGCCGAGTCGCGCGGCAACGTCCGCCACCAACAGGTCCAATGGCATCACGAAGGTGTTCACGTAGAGAAGGATCGCTGCGAGCAGCATGAGTCCCAGCAGAATCTGCAGCATAAGAATCTGTCTGCTTCGGCGCCGGTCTGCATCCGTCCGAATGAGCGGGATCACCGCAAACGGCGACTGCCCGGAAATCGCGGCCAGCTGGCGCCAGCCATGCACGCGCCCGTTGGCGGTGTCATGCAGGACACCGGTGGCGACGCCGCCGGCGATCGCAGCCAGGAGACCGACGGCAAGGATGGCGCGTCGATTGGGCTTGATCGGCGCAATCGGTTCGGATGCCGGCTCAATCAGCGTGAGCGTTTCGCCCATGCGCTGGGTTTCGAGGTTCTTCGTAACCTCGGCGTCGGATTCCTTTGAGCGAAGGTCGAGGTACTTCGCTACGGCCGCATCGTAGTCGCGCTTCAGCGCAACATAGTCACGCTCGACGGTCGGACCCCTGAACAGACGCTCCTCTATCTTGGACTTCTTGTCTTCGGTCGCCTGCTGCGCCGTGATGTCGGCGGCGAGTTCTGCATTGACGCTGGAAAGCTCGACCTGAATTTGCAGGTAGTCAGGATTGTTCGCCGCCAGGGGCGTATCTTTGGGTGCGGAAGCCAGCTGTGCCTGGGCAGCTGTCAGCTCACGCTCCAGCCTGAGGGTGTCGGGATGTTTTGCGCCGTACTTTTCTCGTGCGGTCTGCAGCTGCGCCTGCAGGTTCTGGACCTGCAGTTTCAATGCGCTGGTCCCGATCGCGCCGGTCGAATTCGCGCCCTTGAGGGCATCGATCTGCCGATCGATCGCCAGCACATCCGGGTGTTTCGGGCCATATCTGGCGCTCATCTCAGAGCGCTTGGCCTGGAGCAAGGCCAGTTGATCGGCTGGTGAGAGGCTTGCTTTATCGCCCAGGGCCGACGGTAAGCTTGCGCTTGTCCTCGCGAGCTGAGCCTGGAGGATCCCCTGCCGGTCACGCAGTGTCTGTATCTGGCGTGACAGATCCTGGAGCTGGCTGTCAGCCCGGTCCAGGAGCTGCTGGTTGATCGAACGATCCTCAGGCAGATAGCCGGCGTTTTCTGTCCTGAACGTCTCTAGTTTGGACTCGAGCGTCTCGACTTCTGTGTGGAGACGCTGCGATTCCGCCTCCAGGAAGCTCGTAGTTCCACTGGTGCGCTCTTCACGATCGCGCTGGCTCTCGGACAGGAACAGCGTGGCAAGCTCATTCGTGACCTGCTGGGTCGTCTGCGGCGTATCGCCGTCGAACGATAAGGTGAATGCGATCGCGGCGCGGGTGTCGCGCCCGCCCTTCGAAGCGGTATCGGCGCTGACGATGGAAAGGGCGATGTATGCCTTCATTGCCTCGGCGAGCTGACTCGTGGGCGTGGTTTGCCGGTCGTCGGCATAGAGATTGAACTTGTTGATGATGCCGACCAGATTCGCGGTGGTAATGATGCGCTGCTGGATCGCCTGGATGCGTTCGCTGGCGTATGCGGAGGTCGCAGAGACGACCAGACCGGCCGGGACGTCGGACTCCTCGACCAGGATGGTGGCCGTGGACTGATAAGTCGACGGCCAGACTGCGACGACGCCGACAGCCAATGCCAGGATCACGGACCCAACTGCAAAGGCGCGCCATTTTTCGCGACGGAAGAGGGCAAAGTACTCGCCGACATGAACGTGCTCGAAGCTTGCGATATCGGTCATGGGAGTCCTAAATGCGGGAGCGTTGTGGCCACGTTTCCAATCATCGCTTCCGCGACGGATCCATGGCTGGGAAGCGACGACATCCCAGGGTTGTCCAGCCAGAAGGGCGGGCCATACTCCTTTTGGCGTATGTGTCCCTCGGGGGTGAAAATCGAACGATAAAGGCGCGCTCGATGGTGCATGCACTGTGATGAGAACACGGGCGGAGGCTCGATGCCGGTGCCGTCAGCGCACCTACTGCGTCGGAGACGACGCGTTCAAGAGCGTCCGGCGCAGTCTCGATTGGCAACTCCAGGAAGAGCCTTGGCATAGTGCTGGCAGAAGTCCGCGTCATGTGGTCCTTGGAGCGACCACAATGCGAGCTTTCCCGTACAATTTCGATTACCACCTTCGTTTACGTGGACGGTCTCGCGGGCGGCTCGTTACGCTGCTAATTCCGCTCAGGAAGCGCGATCAGAGTGACGATTGGGCGAATGAACAACACATCCAGGCGCGCATTGTTGTCGGCTGCCATCACGGCAGCGTCAGCATATGTCTGCGCTCGATACCTGGGACAGTCGCTGGTGAGTTCAGCGGTGGCGGAGCCTCTGGAGTATCTGGTCTCCGCTATCGACACGAAGTTTGGCAGCAAGATCGTCAAGGTAACGAACCCGAATCATCCAGTTCCAGGGTTGGGGCTGACTTGGGGACCGGTGGCGATCCACCATTACTCGATCGACCAAGCCTGGAACTCCGACCAAACCTTGCTTGCGCTCGACCGAGGAACAAAACCCAAGATCTTTATCGACGGAAGAACCTACAAGCCGCTCATGGCCCTTCAGACCCCGGGAGAAGTACGGTGGCATCCACGCCGATCGGACGACATGATCTTTGTCGCGCCGACCAGCGTTGGTCTGTGGAACGTCCGGAAGAACGAGATTTTTTTTCGGAAGTCATTCACAGACTATGATGAAGCGAGCTTCGGCGATCACAAGGGAAATCCGTCAGACGACGGGAAGATGATCGCAGTTACCGCTAGGCGTTCTGACGGAAAGCGCGTGGTATTCGCCTATGATCTTGATACTGGCGAGAAGCATCCGGACATCGATGTGAGCGAGGAGCACCTGAACGGCCACACGACCGTTTCGCCTATGGGATCCCTCATCGTCGTTTATTCGTTTTCCAACGCGGACCCCGACAGCCGGCGCCGCCGTATATTCACAGTCGACGGCAAACTTCTTCAACCTGGACGGAGTATGAAAGACCCGGGCACGGGGATTTTGCGATCGACGCCAATGGTGACGAAGTATTCGTCGGGCGAAGCAAATCAGTGCCGGAGCGCTGGCAAATCATCGCGCGCCGACTGGTGGATGGGAAGGTCACGGTCCTCAGTCCGCCATGTTCCGCCAGTCATGTGTCGGCGCGAAACCTGCGTGATCAAGGCTGGGTCTTCGCGACCTTCACGCAGAAGGAACACCGCGATGGGTTTGCGCCCTACAAAGGCGAAATTGCCGCCGTCTCCACGGACGGGAAGCAGGTCGTCCGCGAGTTGGTGGAGACGCACGCGGTGGCCAACGGATATGTGACGGAGCCGCACGGTTGCCCTTCGCCCGACGGGCAACGGGTCATCTTCGCGAGCAACTGGGGCGACAAGACCGGTCCCATTGCGGCTTACGTCGCCGAGTTTCAATGACATGAAGAACCATGGCTTGGCCTCTCGGGTCCGGCGCCTGGCCGGACTGATCCGGAGCGATAGACAACGCGGAACATAGCATACTTCCGCGTGATGCAGGTTGACGAAGCGCGCACGTTGAAAGCACTCAGGTCTCAACGGCATTGCCAAGGCACCAAGCCTCTCCGCTGCACCGTTACTTAGTACCCACAGTGCAGCGAGTGGGAGGAGGCAAAGCATTAGCTACGTTCCAGCTGACGTTCCTCGATCGTCGGGAGATCGTATCCCCGTTTTAGATCGAGCAGCGTTGCCGCATAGAGCAGCCCCTCGCGCCAGCGCGAGAGCAGTGCCCGAATCGAACGCCAGCGAATATTGTACCAAAGTGGCAGCAATTCACTTTCAAACAGGTCGAGGATCGCGACGAAGCGGCGCATTGCCGGCATCGCTTCCCGTGTCGAATAGTAGTGAACGCGCTTTGAAATGCTTTTGTGGCCGAACATGTTCTTCATCATCGATTGGAGAAGTATGATCGCGGGGAACTCAATGCGGATGGCGAAGGTGTCGAACTCCTCGGGCGGAACGCTACGCACCGAGCCCTTGCTTGCAAGGTCCACTGCGAAGCCGGTAGCGGTAATGCCCGCATGCGCGACGATCAGTACCTCGCGGCCCTTGAGCGGGCGAAGAAGCACACTAGGTGTCTTGGCGGCAATGTCGGCGAAATAGTGCTGTATCTGTGCGAGCCGGATCCTTACCTTCGCCTCAATCTTGCCGTGGCGATCGAGCGTCGGGCGCACCCGCTCCCGATAGGCAGCGAGATGCTTGTCGCGCTGTTCGAACCAGTCCTGCTCGGCAATCTTGAAGCCCTTTTCCTGTTCCCACCGATCGCCGGGCAGCATAACTTGCAATTTGATGTCTAATCCACGCTTGGCGATAAAACGTTCGAAGTAGCGTTGCGCCGCGAACGGCGTTTGTACCAGCGAATTTAAGTGGAAAACGTCGTCGTGGAGCAGGCAGCTGTTGCTTGCGAAGGGGATGGCGTAGCGCGGCGCCACCTTTTCGATGAACAATGAAAAGGCGCGCAGATAATGTTCGTTGTCGTCGATCACGACATCAGGTTCACCAATTACGTGCGTGCAGATGCGCGAATTTGCCGAACTGTGGCTCCGGAAGCAGAAATCGACTCTTGGATAATCGTTGAGCACCTGCCGTAACGGAGATCCGGCGAGTTTTGCGTCGTTGGCGTTAAACAGCACCGTCTCGCCCGCCTCGATCACGACCGCGCTGTCGGTGACAAAGGGCGAGAAATGATAGGAACGGATCGCGAGCCGGGGCGCTAGCTGGACACGCTCTCCGTGGCGCACTTCTCGGATGTTCGTCATGCCGATCGCAGCAAGATCGCGGCGCATGCGGTCATAGCGATCGAACGGCACAAGAATCAGCGTGTCGGGGGCGAATAGCCGCAGCGATGCTCCCTGGAAATGATCCCAATGCAAGTGCGTCAGATAGATAAAATCCGGCTTAAGCGTGGCGATCAGTTCGTGCGGGACTGGCGGATAGTTCCACCAGGACCGCCAGTAGCAGCTGCCGGTCAGCCATGGATCACACAGCAATTGCTTTCCATCGACACCGACGCGCAGGCCTGCATGCGACAATGTCTGAAAATACTCGTCGCCTGTCTCCCGTTGTGGCTTCTGCGTGACGCACGGCTGATGGAAGGTCATTCGAATCTTTTCCCTAAGTCTCCGCGTGGTCCGCAGCTGTGCGGCAGCGCCAAGCGTGAGCTCCGAAGGTATGCCTGTTCGCCCCGAGTAACCGGACGATTCTGGGGGGTAGCCATCCCATGAATATGCATCCCAAACTGGTTTCCGCCCCGAGAGGAGCTGATCTTGCGGCGCGCGGTCTGACCAAGGCGAACACGCGTAGGATCCAGAATCAGCGTCCTTAGCGCTGCGATGAGTGATGATACATCGCCTTCCGGGACTAAGAGACCACTCACATTGTGTTAGATGACTTCCCGGCATCCCTGCCGGTCGGTGGGCAATCAGAGCCGCGATGCCGCTGCCCCTTCCAGGAGGACACGTAGGACTCTTTCAGCGTACTTTGTGGGCAGCACGAGGATATCCATCGTTTGCAGAAGTGCGCTCATGTCATTGGGATGACTAAGAAACTGCACGTGCCGCTCCGCTCGCCAGGCATCGAGCTGCTCATCCAGGATAGAGGCGCGGCTTGCCCGTGTCTGGCGCTCTGGCAAGCAGAAACTCAACAGAGAGGCCAGCCTTCAGCGCGCGGCGGCAGCTACGCCCCAAAGCATGCCGGCCCACATACCTCTTTCGGGGTAGCAGCATTTTCGACAGATCATTTTCGCTCCAGTGTGATTAAAAGCGCCCGCCCGGCCGACTCAGGCCGAGGCAACGACCTGCCTGATCCGGCTCTATCGCGACCGCGTATCGGAACTGACCAGCCTCGCAGAAGCGACGCCCTCACAGGCGATGCCGCTCGAGCCTGCGCCGGCCGCAGCGCCGGTCCAGAAGAACCTGCCGACCGCGCTCGGTTTGGAACACAACACCCTGCCGGCGAGCGGCAAGCAAAACATTCTATTGTCCATCGCGCAGTCCGGCCACTATTCGATCTCGGTCAAGAGCGGCCAGAGCACTTGGTGCGCCCACCATCCATCAGGTCAAAAGCATGCGGGGCTGGCAATCGAGTGGCAGGCCTCCCCTTGACCGGACTTTGCACTTGAGCCGCGATCACGCGAGGCCGACGTGCCCCCTGGACCTTGATCGATTCCGCGACCGAAGAGGATGCCCTGCTGGAGCTCTACGGCAAGGATGGCGTCTTCATGATCCGGGCCAACGGACTCGAACTCATGAACGGCTTCAACCATGATTCCGAGACGGCCCTCGGCACGTTCGCAGCAGGACTGGCGAATGCCCGCGAGCCCCGTATCCTGATCGGCGGGCTCGACCTCGGCTATACGGGTTCTCCAGCCAGCGCGCGCACAACACCTCGTCGCTGAGGTTGTGCATGGGCTTCAGGATGAACAGCCCGGCCACCAGCCGGGTCGGCAAGCCTGGCTCGCCCGGGCCGGGCGAGCAGACGGGGCGGAACCGGCTGTCGAGAAAGTCCCAATCGATCCGAGCGCGCTCAGCAGCACCAGCGGGTGCTTCATATCGATAGTCTGATCCAGCGCCGGCTGCAGCAGGTCCCTCTGGCGATCGTCCCGCGGTCTTCCCATCGCGCGCTCCCTACCTGAGAACCCACGACTAGAGAATCACGAACCATCAAAAATCGGAATCCCAAATCGCAAGAAATCTGCCCCAATACCAGGCTTCCTTGCAAACTCGATTACTTCAAACCGTCGATCTAGCCGCTCACCACAACGGCTTCAGAATTCTTCACGGACGACTAGCATGCCTGGCCGCGTATGGCAGCGCGCTCGGTAGTTGAGCCAAGCACTAGATATTGCTGCAGAGGTCGCAAAATCCGGAGATCTCTGGCGGCTTCAGGCGAGCCAGAAAGGCGGCGGCGATTTCCGAGGCGGCCTCTTGCGGGCAAATCGAATTGTTTTCGATTGTCATGATCCGGTCCCCAGATTGATCACGCGGCAGGATCGTGTAGGCAAGACTGACAAGGGCCGTCATGTTTGCTGCAGCGACCCGCCAATCAGCCTGGATGTCATGGGCCCGGGAACCAAGCCTTGTTCTACCGGAGGCACGGGCAGTCAGGCGATTGCTGGCCACGGGAATCTCAGATTGGATGTTCACGACCAGCAGGTCTGCAACACCAGCGGCACGCAGGAGTTTGTTCCAGGCGTCCATCGTCAGCTCCTGGGAGGAAGAGAGCTGGATCGACCAGATCGCCTGGAACAGGCCCTGATCGATGATGGTGACCTTGTCGCGGGTGGCGCGGCAGTTCGCCATGAAAGCGATCACGCTGCAGAAGTTCCACGTAACCGTGGCAAAGTCCCAACGTGATTTCTGACGGCTATCGGTGATGAGCTTGAGTGCATCAAGATACAGACGGCCGCATCGACCGGCATTTCGGACAACATGCAGAAGGCGCCTGCAATGACGCCACAGGAAGGGAGAAGTGTCCGCGAATTCTGGGGATCGCGAGACGGTCTCGATTCCGTACTGCCTAAGATAGGACTCAAGTTGGGCGGCGATCGTGGACTTTCCAGATCCCGGAAGACCCATGAACTCGATGAGCCTGATGGCAGGTGTCGGTCTTGAATTAAAGTGATTCACAGTGTGTTCCAAATCAGTCCGAAGAGCGACCGTGAGACCTGATCAACGTCGCCGGCGGCATCGATCAAGTGGGTGCGCGGCTCTTTGATGCGGATCTCCTCCATCAACGTAATGCGTTTGTCGAATCCTTCATGGCTAAGTTCACCCGGCTTGCGGCGTTGCGAAACCGCATAATCGCCAACCAGATGAACGCTGACATCGGGCTGGATGCGGGACATGCGTTCATATAGCGACAATTCCCAGCGGCGAAGTAACCTCGAGGACTCCGTCTTCCGCTGTTGCGTGGGTCCATCCATGAAGCCGGGCTGGACCGATTGCGGCCAGCGGTCACAGAACACGAGAAAGCCGCGGTCTGCCATCCTGCGCGCTGCCCGAACGCGCGAATGCCGTTCCAGGGCGACAAGCACGCCCCACAGTGAAAGCAGGAAAGATCCTGACAGCGAGGCAAGCGCGCTGGAGCGCCTTTCTGTGCCAGGTTCCTTGAGGAATATGTCTTTGATTTTCGAACGCCTGCCGATATACAGCGTCCTGGCCAAGCGCCTCAGCCACCAACCCTCGCCGTCGCCGCTTCCAAGATAAAGCTTGACACAACAGAATTTCCAGCTGAACAGGCGGTACATCCGATCGACTTGGGTGGTCTTGCCCATGCCATCGGGAGCGACTACGGCGACGATGAGCCCACCGCTCGCGGGTCGTCGGCGGTCCATGATGGCGCCGGGGAACAAACGGGCGATGATGCGCGCTGCGGCGTAGCTCCAGTGTCGGATGCCATTCTCTACCGGATCGACAAACGCCGAAAGGTTCGAGGCGCCACAATGCATTTTCACAATACGCCGAATGTCAGCGAGGTCTCCGCGATGAACCCAGATATCGCCGTTTTGTTTCTTGATCCGACAACACAGCTCTGGCCCGCTGGATTGCTGCCGAATGGCTTTCGGGCCGGTCTTGCCGTCCGCAGGCAGGAGTTCGCTGATTTCCTGGGCCCAGTCGCGGGTGAGCCTCTGCCACGAGCCAGCAACCTTGCCGCTGGACCGAAAGGCGGCGCGCGAGAGCAATATCCCGACCTCGTCCTGCGGCGAGACGATCGGAATGGAGCCTCCTGCGAATGCCATGATATCCCATTGTCTTACGTTGCCATACGTAAAGCAAGGATATCGCTTGTTGAACTTGCCTCCCAATCGAACGCTGGTGTGGACGTCGAGATGAAGATACCTGGCGCGCTCAAAGTCCGGTACAAACCAGTCCTCTCGACCCGGTGACACAAGGCTCCAATGGTTCACACTGCGGATGCTCCCGCATTCGGAAGCGATCGTGCAGAAACGATGGTAGTCTTCGCGTGCGACCAGGATGTCGAGATCCTGGCCGCCGTCCAGGCCCATCAGCGTGTTACGGGTACTCTTGAAGACACCATAACGAACGCCGGCCTCGTTAAGCCGGGTGAAGAAACTGACCGCGGAAGCGAGCGCTGGAGGCAATGCTTGACTTCTGTATTCCATTGCGGGCCACACAAATCCGGCGATGGAAACCACCACTAGGACAGGACCTGAGCCTGAACTACTTCGGCATTGCTGAAGACAGTGACGGTATCGACTCCGTTGGTGAAGGTATAGGCCGTCATCCCGGACACCGAGACACCGGCAGCCACGCCGGTCGGACCCAGCGTCGGGTCGGGTGTCGTGGCGTTCCACCCGCCGGCGGTATCTATGTTCAAAGTATCCGTGGCGCTGCCGAGGTCGGCAACGAATTGATTGTCTGCAGTGTCGGACAGTACGTCGGCGAGGCTGAGGGTGGCGGTATCCTTGCCGCCGCCGGTCTGGACGCGTTCAAGATTGGCAAAGTTGGCACCACGCAGGTCGATCGTGTCGGCGCTGGAAAGGTTGGCGTCCAGTGTGTCGAAGCCGGTGCCGCCGTCGATGGAGTCCGCGCTGTCCCATTTGAGCTTGTCATGGCCGTCGTCGCCAAACAGCTGGTCAATGCCGCT
>JGI10216J12902_105725276_pt1 | contig 12480 bp, 10 predicted proteins | sample KanNatreferecore_FD_12902 | JGI IMG/M metagenome (IMG submission 12902)
ATCTGGTACGACGGCGGCAATCCCAATGCGCTCATCGAAGGCAACCGCGTGGAGGACAACGCTCGCAACGGGATCTTCTACGAGGCGAGTGACGGCAGCATCATCCGGAACAACACCATCCGCCGCAACGGCGACACCGGCGTGTTCATTTCGACCTCGCAGAACGCCGAGATCTATGGCAACACGCTGGAAGACAATTTCCGAGCGATTACCTACTTCGTCGACTGCGGCGCCATGGTGGGGCGGACCATCGACCTCCAGAACAACTGGGCGCACGACAATATCATTCGCGTCGGCACGCAAAGCGGCGCGTTTGCCACCGGAATGAGCTACACGGCCGACTGCACGGCCACTCAGGTGACCGTGTACCACAGTGGCGCGAAGAACCTGCGGTTCTCGCGCAACACGTACTACGTGCCAGATGTGGGCGGTTGGTACTGGCTCTGGACCGGCTTCAAACAATGGTTTCCGTGGCAGGGATTCGGCCAGGATCTCGACGGATTCGTCACACAATAGAGTTGCCAGCACTGCCGTCTTTCATAAAAAGTGAGGAACACGCTCATGCGGTGCGTGCGGTCTGCCCGCTTTCCTCTTCGGTTGCTGTTCGCTGCTGTTCTGCTCTCACTGTCGGTGGGAGTGTTGCCGGTGCGTTCAGTCGTTCTGGCCGGTCAAGTGCCGCCACCTCGACAGGCCCTCCCGCGGCCGACGGACGATTCTTCGTCTCCGGTGACGGGGCCACAACGCTCCATCACGTGCCCGGGGGGCGCCGTTGATCTCGCACCCGGGATGGACATCCAACGCGCCGTCGACGCGTATCCCGGCGGTACAGCTTTCTGTCTGCGAGCCGGCGTGCATGCGATTACCAGAGCGATTACACCGAAGACCGGCGACATCTTTGTCGGCGAGTACGGCGCGATCCTGGATGGAACGCGCTGGACGACGGGAGATCTGACGCAGGCGGCATTCCGCGCGCACAATCAGGACATCGACGACGTCACGATTCGGAACCTCGTGATCCAGCACATGCCCCAACGCGGCATTCACGCCTTCCCCTTCATGTCCGATCGTTGGATCGTTGAGTACACGGAAATCTCGGGAGGACACCTCGGCATCCAGGTAGGCAACAAGTCCGTGGTTCGCCACAGCTGGATTCATCACAACGTCGGGAATCCGTTCTCGCCCGTCCCGTCAGAGCGCGGCGGTGGCTACAGTTTGTACCAGGCAACTGACGTGCTCTTCGAGCTCAATGAGATCAGCAACAACGGCCCTGAACAGAAGGTGTCCCTGTCGACGAACGTCACCTTCCGCGACAACTTCGTTCACCACAACCGCTGGGACGGCATCTGGTATGACGGCGACAACCTTGGGTCGCTCGTCGAGGGAAATCGCATCGAGGACCAGCCGGGCTCCGGCATCTTCTACGAGATCAGTGGCCGTGGCGTCATTCGCAACAATGTCGTCCGCCGCAGCGGAGAACATGGCGTGTTCATCTCGACCTCAAAAGACGTCGAGATCTACAACAACCGGATCGACGACAACTTCCGCGGCATTCAGTACTTTGTCGATTGCGCCTCGGTTGGCGGCGGCGCGATCGGTTGGGATCTCGCGAACGATATCGCCCGTGACAACCTTGTGAGCGTCAGTGCCGCGACCGGATCATTAGCGAGCGGACTCTCTCTCACGTCGAACTGCGCACCGGCACAGGTCGCTGCGTATGTGAATGGCTCCAAACGCCTGCAATTCGCCGACAACCGTTACTCTGTCCCGTCGGCGATTGGCAACTACTGGCTCTGGGGGCTTAGCTTGAAGCCATTCAGCGATTGGCAGGTGCTTGGCTTGGATCGACAGGGCTCCGTCTCTCAAAGTCAGACAAGCCGCGATCGCTTTCCACGTTGAGTTACTTCTTCCCAATCAGATAAATGTCGTTGCAGAGACCGGGGGACGATCGGAGAGCGTTGTCAGCCAGCGTCAAAGCGGCCGTGGGAAGTCCCTTTCGACTCTGATACAGGCTCCAGTTTCGTCCCAGCACACGGAGTTCGGACAGCTTCAGATAGTGGCCCAGTGCCTCCACCTCGCTTTTCACCCAGAAGCGCTGGTGCACATCGTCGAAGAAGTAATCTTGAAACCTGTTGATGTTGGTGCGGCCGAGGAGCACGCGGGCTCGGCGCAGCAACGAGACGGCGTTGTTGCACTCCACGATCAAATTGCCGCGCGGTTTCAAGACGCGCATGCATCGATCGAGAAGCTGGCGGGGATTGAAGTAGTAGACCGTGCCAAAGCAACTCACCGTGTCGACGGACGCCAGTTCGAACGACGACGTAGGGTCGTATTCGCGCAGGTCTGCTTTGACAAGTCTCACCCCGAAGGACTGAAGCACGTCGCAGAGCTGTTGCGAGGAGAACTGCTCGTAGAACTTGGTCGAGGCGAATGTGTCGACCGCGGTCACCTCCATGCCGAGCCTGGCAAGGACGGCGGAAATTGGCGAATAGCCACCGCCGAGGTCGATGAGCCTTCCGTTCGGGACATACGTCAACTGCACGTGCAGCAGATCCTTGTCGATGACTTGTGGCGTATCCGCCCACAGCGGTCTCGGAAGTTGTTTCCGGACATCGAGAATCAAGGAACGAACTTTTTGAACATCCATCTGTTCATCACCCGTTCGAAACTGGTCGTGTGATCAGTGCGCTTCCAAGGAACACTTCTACGTTCCATGGCGCAACCGCTCTATCTGTTGAATGTAGTGGTCGATAATCGCGTTCCACGCCAGAGTCGTCTCGACGAAACGAATCGCTCGTTCCGAATACTGCTGCGGCGTGCGCAAGATCGTTGATATGCCCTGCGCGATTCCATCCGGTGTCGGCTCGACGATGACCGCGGCATCTGCTGCTCGCAATTCGGATGCGATCACACAGAAGACCGAGACCACACTTGGAATCCCATACGCCAACGCCTCGACGAGGCCGAGGCTATGTGACTCCCACCGGGAGGGATGGATATAGGCCACGGCCCGCCGGAAGAAGTCCCGCTTTTCGTCCTCGCCTATTTGGCCCCCGACTGTGACGACGTCTGCGAGTCCAGATGCCCGCGCAATTTTTGCGACGTCTTCAGGGCTGTCCTCCGATCGCCTCCCATGCAGTCGGAGAGGAAGGCGGTCCGGCGCTGGGAGTTGACCCATTGCGTGGACGAGCAGGTCAAGACCCTTGGTGCGGATGTCGTATCTTCCGAGCCAGGCCAGATAGCCACCCGTTCCCCCATCCCACCGATCAGCGGGCATATCGAAGCCGGTGGGAGCGAAGAGCCAGCGCGCGTTCGGAGCGACCTCCGCCGCGTCGCGCGTCTCCGTCGCGAAGAACAGGTGGACGGCCAACGCGTGTTCGAGATAGGCGCGCTCGATCGGGAGCCACAGCCGCTTCCTGCGATGACGCCGGCCGCGAGCCTGCGCGTTGTATCCCCCGTGCGGCATCACGATATAAGGAATGCCGTGGCGACGCGCGCTCCATGCCGCGCGGACATTGCCCGGGATATAGGTGGAGTGAAGCACGAGGACATCCCGCGGTGTGAGGGCGGAAGCCAGCTTGCGTGGTCCACGGATAAGACCAGCACCGGTATGCTTTACCGGCATCAGCGGAATCGCAGGATTGCGGAGCGATGATGACGCTTCGAGATCGGCGTCGTACATAACCGCGACGTCGCAGCCGGCAGCGTAGGTCGCGCTCGCCCACGTCCACATCGCTCGAGTCGGGCCACCATCACCAACGAGGGCGCGAGGATAATAGTGAACCAGCCTCATCCTACGTAGCCCGGCGCCTGAGACGAAGTTTGTACTGCCTGTGTGTCGGATAGTCCCAGTCAGCCATCTGTGCCGCGTCCAACTGATGGCTCGCCGCCATGTCCAACAGTGTTTGCGTGGGATAACAGAAGTCCTCGTCGATCAGTGAGAATGTGTCTCCCTCGAGATAGGTCAGATCGAAGAACCCGCCCGGCTTCAGAATGCGAGCCGCCGACGCGAAGCACTGATCGATGACGTCGGCGCGCGTGTGGGTAAACACGCTGTGGGCATGGATGACGTCAAACGCCTGATCTGGCAGGAACGCGAAGGTCAGATCGTTCACCAGCACGAGGTGTGGATACTTGTGCTGCAAGTGCTGCCTATCGATCTCCTTTAGCGCCGCCAGCAAGATATCCGGTGAAATATCGACGCCGTAGTAGTTTCCGGTATCGAGATACTGCATCAGCCGCCAGCCGGCGCGCAGGTTTCCGCAGCCAATGTCGAGGATCCGGTGACCGGGCTGCAGGCCGTGCGAGACGAGATACGAAAACTGCATCTGACCGACTTTCATCCAATGCTCGCGTGAATCGCTCCCGATGGCAGAATCGGGATCACGACGGGCGTTGCTGGCCATGACGCCTCGATAGAATTCAGTGTGTGTACGCGAGTGGGCCTTGAGCGATTGATTCCTGAGTAGTTTGCGCAGGACCCTCGTCGAGTGCATCAGACCAGTACGAAGGTGCGTCATCAGCGCAGATCGTCGTTGCAGTTCAGGGTCGATCGACATGTCCACTCCTCATAACCAGGGTGTTACGAATGTGACTATTGCCGGTGACTGCGCCAGAAGCTCGATGCGCTAGCCGCGAGGCGCCAGGGTTGCCGTCGGTACACGTGCCGGCGCGCCACGCGGCTCGCGTTCATCGAGGGCCCTCGAGAATTGCCACCACGCGTTGAGACTCCTCAAACAACCTGTGATGGCATAGCTCCACGCAACCCCTGTTGCGCCCCCGAGATATGCGCCTGCCACGCCGAGAGAGAACGTGAGCGAACCGTCGATGCACCTCGCCTGGAGGCTCCTTCTGGCTGCGGCCAGGGAACGTAGCCCGGTCCAGGCGCCAAAGCTGAGGGCATAGCCGATTAGCGCGATCACGAGCGGCGGCAGCAACCCGTGCGCGGCGTTCCAATTCGTTCGCAACACCAACTCGCCGATACTGCGGGGGACGAGGAGGATCACGACTCCCCAGACCATGACGCCTGCCGCCAATGCAAGAGAGAGCCAGCGACACCCGTGCACCAACCGTCTCGGCGATTCGTGCAACAGTCGCACGCCCTCTGGCGTCGCGACCATTCCGGCGCCCGCGAAAAGGACGGTGAGCGGGCCGAGCGCGATCTCGCCGGCTCGCAACCGCCCGAGCTCACCAAGACCCGCAATGGCCCCGATCGCCAAAAGGGTCACGTTCGAAACGCCGCTGCTGACCAGGAACTCGGCGACAAAGCGCGGCGCAATCTCGCGATGACCGCGCAGCCACCTGACGGCAGCGAGCGGGCCGCTCGGAAGGACCTTGAGCTGGAACATCCCGACGATCGCCGCAAGGGTTCCCGCGCCCGCCCACCCCAGCGTGAGCCACGCAACCGAGGACACGTCGTAGCGTCGCAACAGCGCGAACACCACAAACATCACCACAGCCCACACGACATCGTTCAGGAACGCGGCGCTCCCACGGCCGCGAGCGAAAAAGGCAAAGCGCCAGACATCTTGCACCAACAGGAATGGCAGCGAGAGACCCACGACGGTGAGTACGGTCCGGGAAGGTTCTCCAGCACCGACGCCTGCAACGAGACTACCTGCGCCGACGACCACACCCGCCATCAGAGCGGTCCCGGCCGACCGCGTCACGCCTTCACGCCATTCATCCACCGATACAGCACTGTGCCTGACGACCAGCAACTCTCCTGCTATCGCCCGAACGGCTCCCAACGAGAAGGTGAACACCGCGTACGCCAGAGTGAACGCGCCGAGATCCCGCGGACCGACCGTCCTGGCGATGAGTAAGGCGAGCAGAAAGTTAGTGGCGCTCGAGAGCAGCTGGTCCGCCAGGCCCCACCCGAAGCGCCCCAGCATTCTGGTCGCGCCGACGGGCTGTTTTGCGACGGACACTTCGTCGTCGGATTTCACAGCGTCAGTTGAGTCGCCACCCTGAGGTTGTACGCCTGCCATGGTCAGGACACCCGGTTATCGCAGGTCATCATGCGAGAGACGGCGGCGCTGAGGCTGCCGCGTTGCCGAGAACAGAGGCGTAGAACGCGTCGAGCCGGTCGCCCTTCCTCTCCCAGATGTACTCATCGCGGACACGCTCCCGCCCGGCCTCGCCCATGGTGTGCCGGAGGTCTGGATTGGTTCCGAGTGTCGTCATCGCCCTGGCAAGATCGGATACGGCTTGTTGAGGATTGTTCGCCGGCACCTTGATTCCCGTTTGTTCCGTCACCAGCGCGGCTGGGCCTCCGAGATTGAGGCAAAGAACTGGCTTGCCGGCGGCCATCGCCTCGAGGCAAACCCACCCGCCAGAATCGTGGAGACTCGGATGAACCAGCACGTGGCAAGCGGCGAGTTTTTCGAGAGCGTCGGGCCGCGGCTGTTCACCCCACATACGCACGCGATCTGCCAGACCAAAGCGGCGGACGAGGTCGGACAGATTCGCGCGCTCGGGGCCATCGCCCACAATCCAGTATTCCGATTGTGGAATTGCGGCGGCGGCGAACGCCTTCAGACCGAGGTGAAAGCCTTTCCAATGGAGGAGTCGTCCCATGCTGATGAACCTGAGGGTTCCGTCAGGGGCTGGCGGTATTCTGCTGAACCACTCATAGGCCGCACGATCGAGTCCCATCGCGCTGAAGAGCTCCACGCGTCGCGTTCCGATCGCGAGAAGTCGGGCCTTTGTTTCTTCCGTGACCGCCAGGCCCAAGGCAGTCCGTCGTGCCGCTCTGCGCACCGACGGCGCCGCCTCGCCACACCGTCGTGCCTGGTGCCGAACGAATTCGTAGACCTGGCCGCGCCGATCGAAATCACGCCGGAATGCTGCCGGGGCCGTCTCTCCACCGCCCACAGGGCCCCAAATGAAAGGCGTCGACACATCTGAGAGCGCAGTGGGCGCCCAGTACCGTACAAAGGTGACATGCTGCGTCAGATCCAGTCGCACGTCGCGTTGGAGATCTTCGATCAGCTTACGGGTCAGGCTCTGCCACAGGCGGTAGTACACCTCGATGCCCAACTGGCCCTTCTTCCAGGCGAGCAGCGGCTTCGGCAAATCGAAGTAAACCATCCTGAGCTTCGGCAGCGGGGCGCGCTGCAACTCCGCCGAAATCGCCGCCTCGTTCTTTCGTCGAGTGATCGCCCACACTTGATGACGCCTGGCCACTTCACGCACCAAATTCCAGCCAACGCCCGGCTCCGAACCCTTCGTCGGATCGCATGAATAGGCGGACATGCAGATGTGAATGTCTCCCAAGTTCATCCTGCACTCATCCCTGACTCCGGCACGACGCAAGTGCCCCAAGGATGTCGCTGGCAATATCGCTCGGTAGCCGCGTCGCATCGAGCGTCCGCAAGTTAGTGACGCGCAGAGATGACCACGCCAGCAGCTCTTGCTCAATCTGCGAAATGGTCAGTTCTTGCTTGCGTTCCCTGATGACATGTGGCGGAGCGGCGAGGTTCACGATCAAATGTGGACGCGGCAAGAGCCGTAGAACTGCGCGCGCCAACGCGTCAGGTCCCTGAAATCTCAAGGCATCTGGTTGGACCAGATACCCGTACATCCAGCGATCTCCGACGACGAGCCAGCTCTGTTTTAGCGCAGGCCTGACCGTTCTGAGATAACCGACCCAGCATCGTGCCGCGTTTCTAAGGAGGCGGATCCAGCCGAGAACAGGCCAGCCCCCGGGCGTCGCCTTCGGCGGAGGTGCCGACGCTGGTCCTGGAGAACGGGACAAGGGGCCACTAAGTGGTGGCAGAAAGTGGAAGTACGCAGCCGGCCCTCCGTGATGAGTGAGCAACGCACGCGCGACGGTAGTCTTCCCCACTCCATCTGGTCCCACGAGGACGATGAATCGCCCCGAGCTATTTGACACTGGTGACGTTTCCATCAGCCAGCTTCGACCTGTGCGTGCAGTCGATGATGGCCGGCTATCTTCGCGTGGGTGGCCTTACGGGCGAGCCCCGGAAGAAGCGCCGTCAACGACCAGAAGGCGAAGCCCAGTGGCCCTGCGTGCAAGGCCGACTGCGACGTGAATCCAATGAGGAGCGCGGCGAAGAGAAGTCCCGCTGACGCAACCGCGCTCGGTTGCCCACTCGCAACCGTCAACAGACGCACGGCAAACACGACCAGCGACGCACACAACACCAAGTACAGAGCCGCTCCGAGAACGCCACCACCCAGCAGAACCTCGAAGAACGCAGAGTGTGCGTTGCCAAGGCCAGGATTGTATTCGGACGCCACCACGCGAGACGCGGCGTAATAGCCAAGCCCGGTGATCGGCGCGTCACGCATCACAACGCTGGTCAGATACCCCCAGAGCGGGACGCGATCGCTCATGGTTTCGATACTGTCGCTGTCTCGCACCAGATACTCAGTCGTGGAAGAAGTCACGTCCAACAAAACGACAATGACAGCAAGGGCGGCAAGCGGAAGGACGAGCGCTCGGACCCGCAGCCGTGGTCCGTAGATGAAGCCGATTGCCAGGAAGACGAGAAAAGCGACATAGGCGCTCCTCGTCCGGGATAAGGCAAGCAGGGCGCCGAACAGAACGAATGCTCCCCAAAACCTGGGCCCACGCAGGGAGGGAACGCCGGACAGGCACAAGATCAATCCGATCAGCGCCACACTGCCCGTATCCGCAACGTTGTTACCACGCACGCGTGTCTCGAGACCCGCGCCCTCAGCCACGAGCTCCGGCGCGAAATAGTAAGTGGCAACCGTTACCAGTGCGAGAACGCTCACGCCGATGAAGAGATGTCGGAGGCACGCCGACGTACCGAACCGATTGGTGAACACCCAGAGGAACCCAAGCATGACCGCGAACTGTCCAAGAGTGAACGCGGTCAGCAGGAAGCCAGGCGATTCCCAGATCGAGAGCGTCAAAGCTGCGATGAACAGCGCGCCCATGGCCTGCGCAGGGTTGACAGCGGGAAGAACGCCGCGCCGCAGCACTGACGGGTACAAGCGCGCCAAGATCCACAGACCGCCACAGACCCAAATTCCGATCTGGATCAGCGCTGCTGAATCAAGTTCTCCGTTGAGCGACGCATATGGATCCCGATCCCTGAAGTTGGGAGGCCCGGACATCAGCGCCAGAAACAGGAAGCTGTCCAGCCAGGTTGGAACGGCGAGAGTCGATGGAGCGGACGTCATGGCGTGCGGGTCACCCGTGCACCGTCACCGCGGCTCACTGAAGTGGGCGCCCCACTCGAGCCCACCGCGCTTACAGTGGGAGCCGTGACGAGTGGAGCCTGTTCGCCCAGACTCACCACCGATCGACTCAACATCCACGCTCGAATCACGCGCTGGATTTCATCTACCACGACGGTGAGCGGCAAGCTCCCATCGACGACATGTCCGGCAGGCAGCTGGCGAGCGAGCTCCGCAGGTGGAACTTCATGCATCCGCGGCCAAGACACGTCACGTTCGGAATCCAGTATGAAGACCAGGTCTGGCTTCGGAAGCAGCCACGCCAGTACGCGCGCAAGCGGACCCACCCCGTCCCGACCACGTGCATGGTGAACGATCACATCGAAATAGGTCCTATCCAATGCGAGGATGTAGCCCTTCGCCCTGAGGCGCGCCCATCCAGCTGAGTAACACACCAACCAGTCCGCCGCCAGAACCAGGAGTCTCCAGCCGGAGCCGATCGGCCTGTGACGTGGCCTCTCGCGCAGATCGGTCACCGGCTCATCGCCGTGTGCGCGCACCATCAGCCGCGGACGCCAATGGACCACTTTGACGTTTCCATACGGACACGCGGCAAAGCGATGAACAATCTCGTTCGCCAGGGAGGATTTCCCACTGCCGTCCGGGCCGAGAATTGCCATCCACGGGACCGGCGGCTGGAATCGAAGTCTGAGTTCCCCGGTCACGAAGGCGACGGAGCGCTGAATGGTGCGCAGAGGTGACCTTCGCCAGGCTCGCCACCAGACTGCTCTGCGGAGCGATCGCGTCCATTCCGCCGAAATCTCAGCGTGCCCGTCAACAGCCGCTTGCCACAGGCGGAGCCCCAACTTCTGTCCGGCCACCTCGATCAGCGTTTGCTGAAACGCACTCCCGTCAGTCTCCACGGCCTGACGAATTTTCGCTGCATACCGCTCCTTGAAGAAGCCTCCCCACAGGAGATTCGTCAACCACGAGATCAGAGCCTCGTGCGCGATCCTCGGCACAGGCCGTCCCCGGGGTGAGAATCGCCGGCCCTCGAGAACCGCTTCGGTTCTCAGATAGCACGCACCACGCCATTCGATTGTCGGCAATAAGTCGATGTGCCCCCAATCGTAGGAGTATCCGCTCACGTAGGAGGATCTGGCGATCCGTATGGGAGCACCGAGATGACGAATCACGGTGCGTTCGGCGAGCCCCAGGTCCGCGACGAGCAAATCGATATCGCCGCCACGTTCAAGATTCCCAAACAGATCCTCCTCGTTGCGCAGGACGACGTAGTCAGGCAACTCGCGAAGACATCCCGTGAGTGCGGCTTGAGGAACCGAATGGTTCGGCGGTGACACTAATCCCATGTCTTCACGCGTGTAGGCTGCACTTACGGGCCCGAGTCCCCGTCATTCTGGACGGGATACATCCCGGAGCCCTCGCCGGGCATCGACCAGCTTGAGCGTCCGCCCTGGCAAGGTGAGTGCGATCGCATGAGTGCCAAATTCTCTCAAACGCACGGTGCGGCCGCGAAGGACTTCGAATGCGGCTCGTGCCAGCGCCCCCGCGCCCAGGATGGCGCACATGAGCCGCGCCGTGACCCAGCTATGTGTCGCGGCCAGATAGTCGACGAGAGCCGAGGCCCTCGACCAGGCGAGGCGGCCAACATCCGGCACAGCGGAGGAGGTGCCATGAATGTGGCGAACACGAAGATCCCCCACAACAATCTGGCGATACCCGCGCTCGCGCAGACGCCGTCCAAGATCCATGTCTTCCTGATAAAGAAAATACCGCGGCGCGAATCCTCCCAGTTGTCGGAACACATCCGTGACGATGACCAGACACGTGCCGGCGATCCATTCCACGTCGAGCACCGCGTTCGTGTGGCGTCCAATCCAGATCCCGCTTTCCGGCAGCACACGGAACAACCCTGTTGCGTGCATCACCGCGCGCAGTGGAGTCGGCAACCATCCTCCCGATCCAGCGGAAGGGCGCCCGTCGGCCTCAACCAGCAGCGGGCCGGCGGAGCTGCATCGGGGATCGCTCGCGAGCTTGTCTACCAGCCCGTCCAGGACCGCGACGTCCACGTCGGCATCTGGATTCACGAATGCCATGAACGGCTGTGAGGCGACACTCGCCGCCAGATTGCAGGCCGCCCCGAATCCGATATTGCCGCCCGAGTCGATGTACGTTGTCATCGGTCGCGCGTGAACCAGATCAGTGATGTCTTCATGGTCCGCGGAATTATCGACGACGATGATTGGGGTCGGTGGAGCGATCCTCTGAAGCATGGCCTTCAGCAGCGGCCGACTGCGGTAGGCAACGGTCACGACGACATAGGCCGGCCGATGGCGCTCGATGTGATCGCGCTCGACACTCATGGAGTTCCTGTTCGACGCGTGAAGACCGAGGGACCGGCGGCAATGCGTCCGACCGTTCGTGCTAGGCTGTGATTCCGTGATTCCCGATCATAAGAACAATGGGCTGGAAGCGCGTAGTTAAACGCGCGGCGCTCGCTGCGGCGCGAGTGGTGTCCCGACCTGACCCGACCACTCGACGCATCGTCTTCTGCTATCACTCCGTGCACCCGAACCGAGGTTTTGCCTCGACGACTCCCGAGGTCTTCGAGCGTCACGTGCAGTGGCTGAAGGCGCATTGCCGCGTCGTCACGTTGCCTGAAGTCGTGGCGAACCCCAACACCCGAACTAGCGGCACGCCGCTCGTGGCAATCACCTTCGACGATGGGTACGAAGACAATCACTCGTACGCCCTGCCGATACTGTCCAAACACGGTGTTCCAGCAACCTTCTTTATCACCGCAGGATTGGTCGACAAAGATCCCACCGTCCTCCGGCGACTCCGATGGCTCTGGGGATGCGGTCCCGACGACGTCGTCCCTCTCGAGTGGCAGCAAGTACGTGAACTCCGCGCCAGCGGGATGGACATCGGATCGCACACCTACAGCCATCCAAATCTCGCGCGTCTGTCCGCGCTTGAAACAGAGCACGAACTGCGCCGGTCCACAGACATCATCAGCGACCAACTCGGCGCCGCGGTTGACTTGTTTGCCTATCCATTCGGCAAGCCGTTTGTGCATTTCACGCCGACGACGACCGACGTGGTTCGCGCACAGGGCTACCGGATGGCGGCGGCCGTCACGTTTCGTGGAGTGCGGGACTCCGACTCCGTGTACACCATTCCGAGGTTCTTCACCGATGGTGACGACGTCTCCAAGCTCGACGCAAAGATCGCCGGTCTCTACGATGTGATCGGATGGTGGCAGGATCACGCGCCGCTCTCCGCGAA
>JGI10216J12902_101242800_pt1 | contig 12478 bp, 6 predicted proteins | sample KanNatreferecore_FD_12902 | JGI IMG/M metagenome (IMG submission 12902)
GACCATTGGCTCCATCCTGGGATGCCCGCCAATCAAGGGGTTTGAAAGCTTCGGAGCCGACTGTCAACAAAAGTGTCAACGGCAAGAGTTGCCCACTTTGGATCTTCCGAGTTGCATTGGCTTTTTAATATGGCTGCCCGGAGCGCAAGATTTTATTACCGACTCAAATGTGCCCGAGCGCGATTGTTGCGTGCTGATTTGCCCCTAATCTCGCCTACTACTTTCATGTGATATAAAGGACGCGCCAAAGCTTGCTAGTGTAACGGGCCTGTGAACCACCTGAGTCGTTAGGGCGGGCTTTCTTGCTGACGCTGCGGCGGGGACCAGACGAGCACAGTTTGGCCTCTCAACGGATTGTCGGCTGGACGCCGGGTTTGGTTGGATATGACGTACGATCAGAAGGGAAAGGACGCCGATGAGCAGCCGGCTTGACCGGGTCGATGACTGGAAGGCATGCGCTGCTCGGTGTTTGTACTCAATCACGCGAATGGCTGACGAAAAGCGAATGTCGCGGCAGCATTTGCGTCGGCACTTTCTCCAAAGTGTAGGAGAGAGCCCCAAGGAGTGGATTGAAAGTGAGCGCCTTGAAGCGGCCATACGATTGCTCACAGCCGGAAAGTCAGTAAAGGAAGTGGCGCTCGAACTCGGATTTAGCAACTCGTCCCACTTCGGCCGATTTTTCCTTCGCAAAACCGGTTGCTCACCGCGGCAGTTCCAGGAAATGTTCCCGCAGGGTTACAAATGTTCCGCAGGGGTTATCGTTTCGACTTCTGTTCACCAGACGCCGCGTTCAGGATAACGGCGGAAAATCACTTCGGAGACAACGAACGCCATTAACGTATGAAAAACTACGGAACCCTCCTAGCGCTTTGCAGCTTTGTTACCTATTCTAATGCACAAGACTATTCTGTTGTCGAGCGTGGGCCGAACCATCGTGTTTGGCGGTCGACGTCGGAAACGCGCGAAGCGGATGGGCGTGTCACTGTCATTACAAACTCATATACCGAAATCGCTACGGGCCTTTGCTATGAAGACCGCGGAGCACCGGGGCGATGGCTGGATACGCGCGAAGAGTTCGCGATTGTCCGGGAAGGCGCAACTGCCCGCTTTGGAGGTCATCAACTCACCCTCGCGCCGAACATAAACGCCCCGCGACCCGTCATCGCCGTGGGTGTCGATGGTCAACGCTTCGTTAGCAAACCCTGGGGCCTGGTCTTTCACGACCGCGCCACAGGCAACCAGGTCCTTGTAGCGGAGGTTAAGGACTCTGAAGGAATGTTAACTGCGCCTAACGTGGTGCTCTACCCGGACGCGTTTACCGACTGCAAAGCGGCACTCCGGTACACATACACCCGCGCAGGCTGTGAACAGGACGTCATCTTTATGGACGAAGGCTTTGGCCGTCCAGAGGACTACGGGCTTCCCAGCGAAACAACCGTCCTTGAGATGTGGACGGAGTTCGTCGAAGCGCCTGCCGTTCAAAAGATCGCCCACGAAGTCGAGGATGGCTTGCGCGATGAAACGTTGGTCTTCGGCAAAACCCGCATCCAGGCCGGAAGAGCGTTTGTGCTGAACGATGCTGGCAATTCGATCCCCGTGGCGAAGACATGGGTGAAAGCCAATGGCAGGAGCTTCCTGGCGGAGGCCGTCTGGTATCCAAGGATCCGTCCCTTATTGGACACCCTTCCGGCGCAGGCAGGAGGCGCAAAGGATCCGAACGCCAAACGAGTAGCGAAAGTTGTTAAAGGAGCGGAGTCGATGGTTGCGCAATTTAAGGCACCTGCAAAAGAACAGCTCATGGCCATGGCGATTCGGCGTGTGCCTGACGGGGTCCAATCGTTGAGTGGGCCGGCCGTCGTCCTGGATTACCTGAGCATAAGCGGAACACAACCCGGTGCGTATACCTTTCAGGGAACGGAAACGTACTACGTTACCGGCCCGGCTTATTTTCAAAACACCACGACGTTCCAGCCTGGAGCCGTCATCAAATATGCGGTCGGAGCGTTCCTGGACTTCAGCAGCACCGCCATCATTAATTTCGAAGGGACTGCGTATCGCCCAGTGATTTTTACGGGCAAGGACGACAATAGCGTGGGACAGATCATTGCCGGATCGACCGGTAATCCAGCAGGCACTTACTACGCCAATGGGGCCCTTCGCATCTGGTTCAATCCGTCCGCCAACTACAACTTGTCCAACCTGCGAATTCGCCATGCCCAACTCGGCATGCACCTTCAGTACGATGGCAATGCCCCAAACCTGTTACACATTGTTCGAAACGCTCAATTCGTCAATTGCCAGGCTGGTCTTGCGGTCCATTATTCGAGCGCAACAGGGGTGAGGCTGCAAAACGCTCTCTTTCACAATGTGAATAATGTCATTTCCGGCATGTACTATGGCCGAGTGGATGGCGAGCACGTGACGGTGAATGGCGCCAGCTACTTGAACTACAACCCAAACAATGCCGTTTTGATTCTTAGGAACAGCCTTTTAGTCAATGTAACCACACCGGGCTCCTACTCCGGGAGCGGCAATGCGGTGGAAACTTCCGGCACGGTTTTCCAAAGCGGAGGTGATGGCATGCACTACCTCGCTGCCGGCAGCCTGCACCGAAACCCCCAGGGCTTGGCTGCGATTTCAGCAGACTTGGAGCTCGAATTACGGAAAATGACGACGTACCCTCCACTCACTCTGGCTTCGCCCGTGAGCGTCGCCACGACATTGTCGCCGCAAGCCGCACGTGATACGGACGCACTGGACCGTGGTTATCACTATTGGCCACTGGATTACATCGCCTCCCAAGTTGCAGTCTCAGCCAGCTTGACTCTCGCCAATGGAGTCGCGCTCGGAGTTAAGGGCTTCAACGGCCTGGACGTGTACGCGACGGTATCGAGCGAAGGCACCCCTTCTGCATACAACAGGATCGTGAGCTGTCAGAACGTCCAGGAACAAGGCGGACCCGGCGGAGGCAAAATCTTTATGAGAGTTGACAATTCGAGCTATTTCCCGGCGATGAGGTTCCGTTTCACCGAATTCTCGATAGGCCAGGGCGTGTATGGCACTATTCTCGACGGGGGAAGTTTTCCGTTCCAGGAACTGACACTCCGCGATTGCTGGGTGCGTTACGCCGACTGGAACGTGTTGCCAAATTCAGTGTTTAACGTCTGGATCGGGCTGACAAACAACATCATCGAACGCTGCAGTTTGTCTTTTCAGCACTACTACTATAGCCAAAATACGCCGCTCTCGGTTTATCTCTATAACAACCTCTTCCGCTACGGCAATGTAACGTTCAACTATTATTCAGGCTCGTCCAACCCAACGTGGCACATCAAGGATAACCTCTTCGATCAAACAAGCCAAACCATAGCCGGCACTGGCACGGGCTTTATCCTGAAGTCGCATAATGGATTTACGGCCGGGACAACTGAGTCGCTCCCCGGAACAGGCAACAAACCTAATCTCGTGGCAGATTACGTTAGCGTCCCGCTGGGGGGGAGCTATTACTACCCGCTGACCGGCTCCGGATTTAACACTCTGCGCAATGCCGGCAGCCGCACGGCTGCAAGTGCCGGCCTTTACCACCACACAGTGAGAGCGGACCAGGCCAAGGCGGGCGAGTCGCCCACGCCACCGCCGCCACCCACTGTGTCAATTGGGTATCACTACGTTGCCCTCGATCCAAATGGAAAACCGCACGACACCGACCGCGATGGAGTGCCAGACTATCTTGAAGACGTAAATGGTGACGGCACTTACCAGCCGCCGACGGAAACACCCTGGGAGGCTGACATGATTTTTGAAGGTGCAAACCTCGGGCTGGCGGGGACCATGATCAATCTTTATAAAGACGCGGCTAACCATCTGAGGATCAATAGCGTCGCGAATACGGCACCGTTGCCATTTATCAATGCCGCTCACTCTGCCAGAGGAACTGTCGCTCGTATCTCCGTTGCACCCAGTCCCAATCCAGCAAATCCGTCTACGTGGTCCAAAATTGTTGGCGAGTACCTTACGGCTCCGGATACCCGGGGCAGAAATCCCTCGCGTACGACAGTCGATCGTTACGGCAACGTTTGGGTCGGCAACCGAGATGAAAACGGGAGCGACGGCGGTTCAGTGACGTGTATTGGTGTTGTCATTGGTGGGACACGAGGGATCAAGAGCGGCAGCACCTTTATTCCGGATCCGGTTCCCCTGCCAGGGGGACAAGATCCGGGCCAGTATCTTGCACCACCCTTTCTCTACTGCACTGCTGTCGACCGTCACGGGACGACAGTCGGTAGCCAGCCTGATGGTCTCATCAAAACTTCTTTCGGGCGGACTGTTAGCGGTGCCGCAAACACCCTTCCCTGGGCCAATGCTGGAGCAGTCGATAGCCTGGGCGGTGTCTCTACCGCTGAGGACGAAGCAATAATTCATTACACTCGTGTGGTCGCCTTGGGCCCACGGACAATTGCGATCGATCGCGATAATAATTTTTGGGTTGGGAGCCATAACAGCCCAAACGAGTGGAATGAATTCGTTGATGCTTCAACGGGTCTTCCTGTGACGGGCCGCAAGCTCGATTTTAATGCCGGTGGATATGGCGGAGTTATCGATGGCTTTGGAAATCTTTGGTCGCCACGATCGGCCAGCCTTCGCCTGTTGCGATTCACGCCGGCGCCGGGAGTGCCCCCTGCCATAGCCGGTGGTCCGCTCGAGGGCGCCACCGACGGCTACGGTATTGGCGTTGACCCGCTGACATCGGACGTTTGGCTCCCTGCGCACGGCAGCCCCAAATTGTACCGGTTTGGCGCAGCGAGTTGTCTCAACCAGATAACAATTCCTGCTCCGGAAGCCAATTCCGCAGGTGCGATGCGAGGTCTAGTGGTTGACGCGCGCGGAAATGTTTGGGTGGCATGCGGCAATTCCCCACCCGAGACCCGCGACAAAGTGCTCCACTTTAGAACTACTGGTGAGGTCGTTGGTCAAGTTTCGCTGAGCCATCCGACTTCGCCAAATGTCCTCGGACTGGAGCCATTGGGCGTGTCGGTGGACAATCGAGGCATGATCTGGGCCATTTGCAGTGTAGCCTCCACAGATTCCAAAACTTACGCCATGCGTATCGACCCGGACGCAGGCGCGGTCAAGGTCATTGGCGGTCAAAGTTATCGTGTGGGAGAAGTGGTTGAGGCTGTCGATATGGGAGACGCGGGTCCATATAACTACAGCGACATGAGTGGCTTTGTCACGCTGGCTGCTACCCAACCCGCCGGCGTATGGGATTTTGTCCACGATTCGACCGTTGACAACACGCTCTGGACGTCCCTTGGTTCGGGTACCGACACTCCAGGCGGCACCCGTGCTATCGTCGAAGTTCGCGCCGCCAACCAGAGGTCGGAACTCTCGACCTGGCCGTTTCGAGCTGCAACTGCGTCTGGCGTCATGCCAGCGTCTACCAAGGGCCGTTATCTCGAAGTGCGGGTTAATCTGCTGCGGGATTTCGGAGTAGTGGCACAGCCGGTACTCCGCGCCATGACCCTGAATTGGGAGAGCACTCCCGGTTGCACTCTTCAGATTTCCGGTCATCCGAGGAACCAGGCGCTGTCGGCGGGACAAAATGCGCTTTTCACTGTCCAGGTCATCGCACCGCCCGGTGTCACGCCCACTTACCAATGGCTGAAAAATGGGACCACGATTGCTGGCGCCACTGCTCCCAATTATACGATTAACAACGTTCAGTATTCCCACGCGGACATTTACTCGGTTCGCGTCACCGCGGGGGCCGGTTGTACACTCGAGAGCAGGCCAGCCAGACTCCACATAAAAGGCAATGCCCCGACCGTCTCACAGCAACCCGTGTCAGTCTCCCCGTCTGCCGGCGCAAATGTGTCGCTGTCCGCGAGGGCTACGATAACCGCTGCAGCCGGCGACACGGGCGCTACACCCGTTCGCTATCAGTGGCGTTTGAATCAGTTGCCCATTACCGGCGCTTCCGGGCTGTGTACCCAGATCGCCAGTGCGTGGGAGGCTCAACTCACACTTAATAACGTGCAGTGCGCTAACGCAGGAAAGTATTCGGTCGTGTTTTGGAATCAGTACGGCGAGTCGTTAAGCGACGATGCCGTTCTCTCTATCCAGGGAACGCCGCCTCTTGCGATCACGCCAACTTCGGTGTCCGTGGAAAACGAAAACCAAAACGTGACCCTGACCGCGGCTGTTTGCATTGGCGGCTCACCATTCTCCGTGCAGTGGTACAAAGGTTCCGGCGGCACGAAAGTCGCCATCCCCGGCGCCAATCAACTAAGTTATAGCATTCCTTCGCCGATTACGTGTGACGAATTGGGAACTTACACAGTTGCAGTTGTCGATTCGTCCTGCGGATCTATACCTTTGGAAGCTTCGAGGAATGTGACCACTCCCGCTACGCCCACGGTTACGATTGTCAGCAAGACAGTGCAGTTCACCCCTGCAAATATTGGATCCGGCGAATGGATGTACCAATGGGAGTCCGCACCTGACGGCGCAAATTACACACCCATTTCGGGTGTAACCTCCGGGAGTTATGTTTTGCCCAATACCTATGAGTTTTACCGCGTCACCGCTTCGCGGGATGATGCGACCGCGACTGGACATTTCTATCACTATCCGGATAGTGGCTACATTGAAGCCACGGCCACAGAAAACGGGACGCTGGCAGTCACATATGGTTCACAGGTTACCGGTATCGGCCCCTTCACTTACCAGTGGGACTTTTTTCCGCTCGGGGGTGGCCAGCAGGGCACCGGTGTCACGACCAGTCATTACACAACGCCTGCTATTGACTGTACCCGTTACGGCACATATCGCTTGAAGGTAACGACCTCATGCGGCAGTTTTACCGAAGCCTATACCCAATTGCGAGTGGCTGACCCGATCGCCACAGTTCCCACCGCAACGATTAAGTTTAATCCTGTTGGATCGGGCCCGTGGACGTACGAATGGGCATCCTCAACTGACTACGGTGCAACTTACACAGCCATTCCGGGCGAGAATTCCGCCAGTTATCCAGTGCCGACTGAGAAAGCGCCGACGGAGGACGATTTCGCGTATTTTCGTGTTACCGCTTCTTCAGGCAGTGGTGCGCCCGCGACTGGATATTTCTTTCGCTATGATGGGTCGGAATGGTACATTAAGTTCACCTCGACAGAGAATGCCACCTTCGATGTGAAGTTTGCGGCACAGGGGAAGGGAGTGGTTGGCACCGGCAATTGGACCTACCGGTGGTACTTGGGTTTGACCGACACCGGCATAACGGACAGCGACTATACGGTTACGGCCATTGATTGCTTTCAGGACCGGTTACAATATCGAGTGCGCGTCACGGACGCGTGCGGTCGCACCCAGGATAACTACACACCAGAAATTCGAGTCGACCCTCCATTTGTCCCCTCTATGGGGAGCACAACGGTGAAGTTTAATCCTATTCAATCCGGCACCTGGACCTACCAATGGGCATCCTCAACTGTCAGCGGTGGACCTTACACAACCATTCCGAGTGCGACTTCCGCGAGTTATATACTACCGGCTCAGAATGCCAATTATGATCGGTATTACCGCGTGATGGCTTTGCGCAGCGGCGGCGGGAGTGCAAGTGGCTTTTTTTATCACAATCCGTACCCGTACGTTCAGCAAACTTCGACCCAAAATGGAGCGTTTGAGGTGAAGTTTACACCACGAGTTGTCGGCGTGGTCGGTAATGGCAACTGGACCTATCGTTGGTACTTTATGCCCGCGTCCGGCGGTGACATTGATACCGGCGTTACGTCAAGCGAGTACACGATTCCTGCAGTCGCCTGTCCTGCGCGAGGCTATTATCGAGTCCACATCACCGAGGCATGCGGTCGGCCTATCTCCGAAGCATGGGCGGAGTTGCGTGTGGATAATTGCCCTTGATGTACACACGCGAAAACCTCAGGTCGCGTGATGGGCAGCGGGCCCAGGAATCCGTGATCCTGGGGATCGCCGAGCGCCGCGGGGCGTGGGAACCCGGGAGCTGGGGCGATTGTCAGGTATCGCGCTTGCCGAGGGACCTCGCATCTCGCAAGGACGAGATGGGTGATTTCTCAAGCGCACGTCGACAAGCTGCCACCCGTCGGCTCTAACATTGTAATATTTTCCAGTGGTTAGAAAAGCGGCTTGCCCATCAGAGAGGGTTGCCTCAATAGGTCGACGGCTAACCAGAAGGTGACTGTCACTCACCGCCTCCTGGGCTTCCTCAGTTCCTGGTTTGAATCGACCTACAAATTGATTTTCACCCGCTTAATACTTGTGATCGTCATCCCGTCCGTTTCAAAAACGAACGTATCGTCTCCCATTCCGTCCCTGACACTGTCGTCTTCCGGTGTGGAGTCTCCCTCGTCAGTCCTCAGCAATTGGCTCGTCGGAATGCCCGCCTTCCCGTAACGCCGCAAGGTATCAGGATGCGGGTGATCGTATTCGTGTCCCGCCGAGAAGACGACCCATTCGGGGTGGACCTGTTTAATGAAGTCCAGGCTGCTCGATCCATTCGACCCATGATGGGGCGCCTTCAAAACCGTTGCGGCAAGGAACCCGGCCGTTGGAGTGAGTTCTTGCGTATTCAAATCAATGAGAAACTGCTCCACCGAATCACATTCATCATCAAACGTCGCGCCAATGTGATCCTTGTTCCGGCCGTTGATATCGCCGGTCAACAAAAAGCTCACGTTCTTATAGATTAGCTTCAGCACCAAAGACGCGTTGTTCCGTCGCTCGCTTTCCTTGAACTTGCGTTTTGTTTTTGGGTCTTTGAACGGTGGATTTCCGTTCACGTTGATGAATTGCAGGATAACATCGTCCGTGGGGTCGCTCGTCTCATTCTCATCGATCACCTCCCTGTCTCCGGGCTGATAATATCCCGAAATAGGGCTGTAGACTTCGCACGCCGGTTCATCGCCCACCAGCGTTTGTAATTCACGCCATGTGTCGCCCAGCTTCGGACTGTCGTAGCCCGTGTCCCAATATTGGTGCACGGCATAATCCGTCTTCATCCCATTGATATGATCGAAGTCGGGATGTGTCACGATTGCCAAGTCGATCCGGTTCGTGCCCACAAAGTGTTTCAAATACGGCTTGAGCGTCGTAGTCATTCCGGCCTTGCCTCCGTCAATGAAGACATGCTTCTCGTCCGCATTGGGAGTCTCGATCAGGATCGCATCACCGACACCAATATCGATGATATGCACCCGGAGCCTGGCCGAGCTTTTGGACAACGTTTTGTAGTTCACAGCCGCGCCTGGCGGCAACGCTGCGTCAACAGGACTCCAGAAACAGGCGAGGGCCGCCATTGCGAAAACCGTCCATATGCGTCTAAAACAGATAGTGTTTTTCATAGGTGCTCAGATGCTCGTTCAGACAGGCTGGTCCACGCTGGAGCGAGAGGAACTTCGCCGCAGGCTTGCTGCGTAAGGCCTTTCCGATCCCGGGGCACTGGGCTGTCTATCGATCAATACGCCCGGGGAAATCCCGATCTTTCACGAAATGAGAATGCTGAGCACAACGCGCGGGCGGGATCAGTCGACGAATTGATAACTTACAAAGGCCAGTTTGCGGCTGTCCGGAGACCATGAGGGGACGTTGATGGTGCCCTGGCCGCCGAAGAGTTTTGCGAGGACTTCGATGTTTCCACCGTTCAAGGGCATGAGCCGAAGGGTCACATCTTTGTTTTCCGGATGGCCCTTGACGTCCTTGTCGTAGGAGAGGAACACGAGCCACTTGCCATCGGGTGAGGGGTGCGGAAACCAGTTGTTGAAATCATCGGAGGTGACTTGCTCCTGCCCGGTGCCATCGGTGTGCATGCGCCAGATCTGCATCGTGCCAGTGCGATCTGAGTTGAAATAAATCCAGCGGCCATCGGCGGTGTAGTCGGGACCGTCGTCGAGTCCTTTGGCGGTGGTGAGGCGCGCCTCGTCGCCACCCGCGGCGGGAATGGTGAAGATGTCGAACTCGCCGTTGCGCTCGGCGCAGTAAGCGAGCGTCTGCGCATCGGGCGACCAACCGTGCCAATAAGAGGGGCCGAGTTTCGTGATGCGACGGGGCGCGCCACCGGCAATCGGCAGAACGTAGATCAACGAGTGGCGTTCCTGTGAGTGGTCGCTGATGACGAGGGATTTGCCGTCGGGCGAAACGCCGTGATCATTGTTGCAGCGTGTGGCGAAGCCGGTATCGATGACCTGAGGGTCGCCGCCCTGGAGAGGCACTCGGCAAATGCGCCCCCTGCTGTTGAACAAGAATCCGTCGCGCAGCCAGTTCGGCGCTTCGATGTGATTGGTGGTGGTGTAAATTGCGCGGCGATCTTTCGATGCAATTGTTACCGTCTCGAGGGTGCTGATGAGTCGTTGTGTTTTCGGGGAACTTTGGCCCGGCGTGTCCAACTGGACGTTGGAGAACACGGCGCGTTCGATGGCATTGCTGTTGTGGGCGCAGACACCGAGGCCGATATAGAACGGGTCTTTCAGCGCCAGGCGGAACGAACCGCCGGCTGGTTGCAATTCGCCTCCGGCGTTCGCGATCGACATAGATACGTAACTCCCCCGCTTCTCGATCCGCACCCGGCGCGGCGCGACGACGGATGATTGGATTTCGTAGGTGCGGGCGCCCTGTGTCTCACGGTATTGCAGTGAGGTCAACCCGTCGCCGTGGAGCGCGGCGTCGGCGTAGGCGGCGTCTGGATTGAGATTCTGCCGCACGAGAACGACGGCCTTGCGATGCGGATCGCCTCCGGCGGCCGGGAAGCGGATGTCGGCCGCGAGGCTGGCGTCGCCGGAAATTTTTTTCCAAACAAAGTGAAATGCGTCGTTGGTGAACCACATGTTCGCCCCGCCCCCGCTCACGGTGTAGGCGCGTTGACCGGTGTCATAATCAACGAGGCCAGCGTGCGGAGTTACGCCCACGTCAGTGCGGCCTTCAAAGAGGCCGAGCGTCTGCGCGCTTAATATGGGACAGAGCCCGGCAAGGCCAAGGGCAAGGAGTGAGGGGAAATGCATGCGGCCAGTAGACCGGTATTGCGGTCCGTCGTAAATCGGAAAGGGGCGATGCGGGAAGGGGTCGAGCGGAGGTTAATTTCCTGGGCATGACCGGAAACACCACAGTGTGCCGACTGGAATCGGCGATACAGTTCCGATCCCCGTGAATCGGGACGCTACGACAGGGGGCGCAAAGGCCAACGCTCAGTGGGGCGGGATACTCGCGCCTCTCTTTTCAGCAGAGCGCGTTTGCGTTCGACGCCCCAGCGGTAACCCGAAACGCTGCCGTCGGTGGGGAGGACGCGGTGGCAGGGGATTACGATGGCGATTGGGTTTGCGGCGCAGGCGCCAGCGACAGCGCGGATTGCCTTTGGCATGCCGATGCGGTCCGCAATTTGAGAGTAGGTGACGGTCTTGCCCGGGGGGATTTTCCGGAGGGCTTGCCAAACTTTTTGCTGGAAGGCTGTGCCCTGCAGGTCGAGCGGCAGGTTAAGCCGGGCGCCGGTTTGTTCAACGAAACCGACTACACGGGCGACAAGGCGTTCGTAGTTGCGGTCGCCGCCAATCAGACTCGCCCTGGGGAAACGGTCCTGGAGGTCGCGGGTGAGTTGGGCGGGATCATCGCCCAACAGGATCGCGCAAACGCCTTTGTCGGACGACGCGACGAGGATGGAACCGAGGGAACATTCGCCGACCGCAAAACGGATCGTCGCGCCAGGGCCGCCGTTGCGGAAGGTGGCCGGGCGCATGCCGAGCATTGCGAAGGATTTTTCGTAGAAGCGGCTGTTTGAGTTGTAGCCCGCTTCGTAGATCGCCGTGGTGACAGTGCTGCGACGGGCAAGGGCGGCCCGCAGGCGCTCCGCGCGATGAGCGGAGGCGTAGGCTTTTGGAGTGACACCCATCAGCTTTTTGAAGACGCGATGGAAATGAAAGCGGCTCATGCCCGCGGATCGGGCGAGGGTGTCAAGGCCGGGCATGTCATCGGCGGCTTTGATAGTGCGGCAAGCCGTGGCGATCGTCGCAACATACTGTTCGCACAGTGCGACGTTGTTCGGTCGGCAACGCTTGCAGGGACGGAATCCGGCCTGTTCGGCGGCTTTGCAATTGGGGTGGAACCGGACGTTCTCGCGGCGGGCACGGCGCGCGGCGCAGGAAGGACGGCAATAAACGCCGGTTGTTTTAACGGAGTAAAAGAAATGGCCGTCGGCATTGGGGTCGCGGCAAACTACGGCATTCCAACGCTGATCATCGTCGCGGTAGGAGGGGCGCGCTGACTTTGGGGTCGTTTTCGATGTCGTCATGATAATGCTTTCTTCATCAGAGGAAGCATACGCCATGATTTTAGGCGAGAACTCCGGTTCTTGCTCTCAAATTCGAGGAGCGCGGGCGTGGATCATTCGATCTGCGCGACCCGGCGGGCGTGGCGATCGCCCGCAAAGGGGGGCTCAAGCCAGATGCGAACGATCTCAACG
>JGI10216J12902_105207884_pt1 | contig 12476 bp, 8 predicted proteins | sample KanNatreferecore_FD_12902 | JGI IMG/M metagenome (IMG submission 12902)
CTCGCGGCTATCGCGATCCGGCGGCGGGGGTCTATTATCCCGACCTCGCGTCGGTCGGCGAGCGGCCCGGCTGGACGCTGACCACCGTGGCCTTCCACGAGACCCTGCCCGGGCATTTGCTTCAGCTCGAGCGTCAGGCGCGTGCCGACCCGCACCCGCTGCAGGTCCGTCATGCGCCCGGCTATTCGGAAGGCTGGGCGACTTATGCCGAGACGCTCGTCGACTCGAGCGGCCTGCTGTCGGCCGCCGAGCAGCTCGGCTTCATCCAGTCTTTGCTGTTCCGGCTCGCCCGAGTGACCTGCGACATCGGTCTCCACCTGCGGCGCTGGGACCGGGCCCGGGCCATCGCCTATCTCGAGGAGACGGTCGGCTTCGAGCTCTTCTTCCCCTTCGCCGTCGAGGTGGACCGCTACGCCGTCGAGCCGGGGGCGTTCGCCGGCGACGCGATGGTGGCGCTGACCCTGAGGCGGTTGGGGAGGCGGGCCGCCGCCGGGGGGCGGCTCCGGGCGTTCCACGAGGCGGTGCTGAACCGGGGGCCGCTGTCGGCGGAGGCGATCCGGGCGATCGTTTAATGTTTCCCGGCGAAGGCCGGGATCCAGCCTTGCCGTGCGAGTCGCTGGGCCCCGGCCTTCGCCGGGGAGCAGGGGCCGCAAGTTTCCCGGCGAAGGCCGGGATCCAGCCTTCCCGTGCGAGTCGCTGGGCCCCGGCCTTCGCCGGGGAGCTATCGCCTCGGCGCGCTTCCCAGGGCCTCGATGAGCTTCGCCATGTTGACCATGTAGGTCGCGGTCGAGATGCCCGTGGCCGGCGTGTCGGTCGTGTAGGGCGAGGTGTCGCTGGGATCGCCGACATGACTGGTCCGATAGTCGCCCGGGACCGGCTCGGCGGGCCCGTCGCCGCGATAGGGGTTGCTGGTCGCGCGAAGCGGTGTCGGCCACCAGCCCTGGGCGTTGAGCGCCCGGATCAGCTCGCGGGGGCTCGCGGCGACGGTGCCGGCATTGAGGTCGGAGCCGACCATTCCGCCGCTCACGAAATAGCGCGGCAGCGGCTCGGGGTCGGGCGCCAGCAGGGGGGAGCTTTTCGCCAGCCCGGCGGGCGAGGTCCCGAGCAGCGCCTCATAGTCGCGCCGAAGCTTCGCGACGTCGACGTTGCGGAAGGCGGAATAGTGTCCGAGCGTCGCTTCCGGGCTGTAGTCCCAATAATATTCGCCGTTGACGACGTTCGAGCCGCGGCGGTGGACGTAGATGGGGCGGTTGCTGCCGATCTCGACGAAGGTCGGGAAGGCGCGGCCCTGGCGGGGCTCGGGGAGCCGAACCGATTCGAGCCAGGCGAGAGCTTCCGGGATCCGGGCGAGAAAGCGGCCGTCGCCGGTCATCCGGTAGAAGCTCAGCAGCTGCTCGACGTTGGACGCCGTCGTGCCGGTGTGGAGGGCGTTGGGCTCGTAGCTTCGTGCCGCCGCGGGCTTGAGGTCGAGCGTATATTGGAGCGCCCAGCCGGCCTGGGGCGCGCCCTGCTGGGTGAGCAGATAGATGTTCATGCCGCGGCGGATGGCATCGAGGGCGCGGGTGTCGCCGAGATGCTGGTAGACCATGGTCAGGAACTTGACGTTCTCGGCGGCGACGTCGTCGTTGAAGGTGATGTAGCTCTGATAGGCCGGATAGTTCGGATCGTAGGGCCAGCGCTGCGGCCAGCCGCCGCTCGGATACTGGCTGTCGAGCACGAAGCCGACGGCGCGCTCAAGCGCCGGCCGGTATTTCGGATCCCTTTTCTCGAGATAGAGGCGGAGGAGGAACTGGGCGCTTTCCGAGGTCCCCATGTCGTCGAACGTGGCGTTGTCGGCATGATGCTGGAATTCCTCCATGCGCCACGCGTTCCTGCCGATCGTCTCGTACCAGTGCTTCGTCGAGGACGGGCCGGCGAAGTCGATGAAATAATTCCAGCCGCCGCTCCGGTGCTGGCCCCAGATCAGAGCTCCGCCGACCTTCTCGGCTGCCTGGTAATAATATTCGTCGCCGGTGGCGTGATACGCATCGAGGAAGAGGTGGCCCATCGTCGCGCTGCCCGGCGGCTGGACCCAGATCATGCTCGGCTTGGCCTCGATCTCGCCCCAGCGGCGCGACATGTCGGGGAGGTAGGACCAGACGTAGCCGCCCTTGGTCGAGACCTTCTCGACCATGAAGGTCGTCGCTCGCTTCATCGTCCGCTCGATCTCGGCGCGGCTCTGGGCCGAGGCCGGGGCGGCGAGGCCGACGAGGAGGAGCAGGGCGGCGAACAGTCTCTTCACTCGAACAATCCCTTCTTCCGGGCCCAGGCGAGGAACAGGGCCTCCCATCCCTCTACCGTCTTTCCCTTGGCCAGTCGTAGGCCGAAGCCGTGGCCGCCGTCGGCGAACAGATGCGTTTCCACGGGCACCTTCCTGGCCAGCAGGGCGGCCCTGAGCAGAAGACTGTTCTCGACGACCACCGAGGCATCGTCCTCGGCATGGAGGAGGAAGGCGGGCGGCGCGTCCGCCGGCACGTTGAGGTGCGGCGAATGGGCGCGCTCGAGCTCGGCCGAGGCGTTCTCGCCGAGCAGATTCCTGCGGGAGCCGGCATGGGCCGTGGGCAGGGTCATCGACACGACCGGGTAGATGGGCGCGGCGAGATCGGGGCGGGCGGACAGTCGGTCGGCGGAATCGACCGGAGCGTAGACCCTGGAGTCGAAGCGGGTCATCAGATCGGCGCAGAGGTGGCCGCCGGCCGAGAAGCCCATGGCGCAGACCCGCCTCGGATCGAGCCCGAAGGCCGGGGCCCGGTGGCGGATCAGGCGCATGGCCCGCTGGGCGTCGGCCAGGGGCGTGTCGGGGCCGCTCGCCCAGCCTTCGTGCGGAAGGCGGTAGAAGAGCACGAAGGCGGTGATCCCGAGCGCGGCGAGGAGCCTCGCCATCTCATAGCCTTCCTTGTCGATCACCACCCAATTGTAGCCGCCGCCGGGCGTGATCAGGACCGAAGCGCCGTTGGGCCTGGCGGGGCGAAAGACGGCCATGCGCGGCCGGCCGATTCCGAAGACGTAGCGGTCGTTATAGGCCGGGTCCTTGCTTCGCTCCTTCACGGTCTCGACGGGAACCTTCGTCGGAGCGCCCGGGGCGCCGCCGGGCCACAGGTCGATCGTCTCGGTTGGCTCCGGCGAGGTGAGGTGCGGCGAGTCCGGAGTCGCCGGCGGCCGGGTCTGGGCCCTCGCGCCCGCCGCCAGTCCCAAAGCGAGCGTGCCGAGGAGGGCGGTGCGGCGGTCGACGGTCATGGCAGCGCCTGGAAGGTGAAGTTGGCGAAGCGCGCCTCGCCCTCGCCCGCCGAATAGAGGCCAGGCCTGAGCATCAGGAAACCGCCGCGGACATTGTGGTGGTAGCCCGAAACCTCCATGCCGCGGTCGAACCTGCGCCAGGTCCGGCCGCCGTCGCCGCTCGTGTCGTAGGTGACGATATGGCGGTCGTTGGTAACCCTTATGCGCATCCGGCGGCCGTGCGGATTGGCCGGGCGGCCCCGCTCGATGCCATATTGATGGGTGACGAAGCGGGTCTCGTCGAAGCCGAGCCCGCAATAGAGCTTCTCGTCGTAGAAGAGGATGAGGCCGGCGACTCCGCCGGGCGCGATCTCGACGTCCGCCTCGAAGCGATAGGCCTGGTCGCCGGCGATGAGCAGCAAAGGCGAGGAATCGGACGGCGCTTTGCCCCGCGCCTTCAGCAGGAGCCCTTTCTCCTCCACCCGGGCGCGCGAGCGCTCGTCGGGCGCGGGCTTGAAGAAATTCCACTTGCTGCCGAGCGCGAGGGTCGAGAAATCGTCCGACAGCGCCTGGCCGTGAGGCCCTGCCCGGCCGCCTTTCGGCTTGGGGAGCGGCTTCGAAAGGTCGCCTCCCGCCATCCGGAACCAGCCGTCCGCGGTCCACTCGATCCGGTCGAGCAGGGTCTGCCGGCCGAGCGTCCAATAGCCGTTCTCATAGCCGTGATAGACGGTCCACCAGTCGCCGGCCGGGCCTTCGACCAAAGTGGCATGGCCGCGCGACCACCAGCGCTCGCGGACGTCGGTCGTCCGAACCAGCGGGTTGCCGGGATGATTCTCCCACGGCCCGTGGATCGAGCGCGATCGGGCCGCGATGACCATGTGGCCGGTCGGCGGCCCGGCGGTTCCGCCGACGGCCGTGATCAGGTAGAAATAATCGCCGTGGCGGGTGATCTTCGGGCCCTCGGGCGAGAAGCCCTCGACCACCCAGTCGGCGGGATAGCGCCACGGATCGTAGACATGCTCGGGCTCGCCGATCCGCTTGAGCCCGTCGTCGGACAGGCGGACCCGGTCGCCTCCGGACAGGAAGAGCCAGCGCGAGCCGTCCTCGCCGACGGCATGGCCGGGATCGATATGGTTGGGCAGCTCGAGGTCGATCGGGTCGCTCCACGGTCCCTCGATCCGGTCCGCCCAGATGACGTAGCTGGTGTTCGGCGACGCCTTGACCGGAACGTAGAGGAAATAGCGGCCCTCGTGCTTGATCAGCTCGGGCGCCCAGACGGAGCCGATGTTGCGGGTGAGGGCGGCGGTGACCGGCCTCCAGTTCACCAGGTCCCGGCTGTGCCAGATGACGAGGCCCGGATAGGAATCGAAGGTCGAGAAGGTCATGTAATAATCCGAGCCATCCTTGAGGATGGTCGGATCGGGATGGTCGCCGGCGACGATCGGATTGAGGAACGTCCCGTTGCCCAGGTCGGCCTTGCGCTGCCCTTCGACACCCTGGCCCCAGCGCGGCTCGCCCGGCGGCGGAGTGGCCCCGGAGCCGAGGTCCCGGGCGAGGAGCGGCGCCGGAAGGAGGACCGCCGCCCCGCCCGCCAGGGCTCCGGTGAGCGCGGTTCGGCGATCGACCTTCATGACCTCGAGGCTACAGCTTCACCCGGGCGCCGAACAGGATCGTGCGGCCGAAATGGTTATATTCGTAATTGCGGTTCGCATCGATGTCGGTGAAGCGGTCGCGATAGGTGTCGAGGAGGTTCACGCCCTCCAGCGAAAGCTCGATCTGCTCGGTGATCTTGTAGCGGACCGAGGCGTCGAGGTTCCAGGTCGAGTTGTAGCCCTCGAAGACGTTGCCGGTGCCGCTGTTCGCGTCGGAGAAGCGGCTTCGATAGCTGCCCGAGATGCGCGCGCTGAACACGTCGTCCTCGTAATAGAGGGTGGCGTTGAAGGCCTTCTTCGACAGTCCGAACAGGGTCCCTTTCCGGGTCGTCGCGACGTTGGGGCCGAAGGCGCAGGTTACCGGAACGCAGGTCACGACGGTCGGCCCCGCGACGTTGTAGGTGGCGCTCGAATCGATGAGCGTCCCGTTCACGATGCCGCCGAAGTTGGAGAGGAACCCAGGAAGGAAGGTGAAGGGCGCCTGCAGCGACACTTCGACGCCCTTGAGGCTCGCGCCGCTGCCGTTGCCGATCGAGTTGATCGTCCACAATTGCCCTTCCGGATTGACCGCGGCGGGCGAACTCGGCGGGATCACCGACAAGGGCAGGCCGGTCGAGGCGAAGGTGCCGGAGCGGGTCTCCGCCACCGGGAAGCTCGCCACGTCCTTCTTGAAGAAGGCGACCGAGAAGATCGACTGCGGGCGGAAATACCATTCGAAGGCGAGGTCGTAGGCGGTTGCCCGGAAGGGGTCGAGGAAGGGGTTGCCGTAATTGACCCGGTAGTTGAATCCGTCGACCGAGCCGCCGGGCGTGAGGTTGCCGAGGGTGGGGCGCGTGATGACGTCGGCCGCGGCCATCCGGATGATGAAATTCTCCGCCGGGAAGAGCGCGATGTTCACCGCCGGAAGCCAGTCGTCGTAGGAGCGCTCGACGACGGCGAGGGACCCGCTGGTCAGGCCGGTCGAGGTCTGGTCGGTCCGAGCGTAGCGAATGCCGGCATTGGCGGCGTAGCGCAGCCCGAACACGTCGCCCTCGATGTCGAATTGAAGATAGCCGCCCTTGACGCGCTCGACCACGCCGCGCGTGTTGCCGGCATCGATGGCGGGCGTACGGTTGTAGAGGTTCGTATAGGCCGTGCCGGTCTCGAGATTGGGGATCAGCCAGCTGGTCGTCGTCCCCGAGGGCTGGCCGGCATCGCCGAGCTCGAACAGCTCGGCGAGGGCGGGGGTGACGGGGAAGCCGTAGACCGCGGTCGGGCCGAAGGCCGAGGTCGGCGAGCAGTCGAGGATGCCGAGCACGTTGTCCTTGCCGCCATTGCCGCAGACGATGGTGTCGCGGGTGAAGCCCTCGGTGTCGAAGCTGAAGCGGCGGTAGAGCCCGCCGAGCTTGACCCTGAAGCCCTCGGTCACGTCATATTCGGTGCGCAGCTGGACGGTCCGAAACTTGTTGACCGTGTCGGAGGGCCGGTCGCGGATCTCGGCGAGCTGGAAGACCCCCGGATCGGTGACGCTGGTTCCGAAGCTGAGCACCGGATTGCGCGAATCCGTATAATCGTAATGATAGCCCTGGGCGTCGCGATCGTCGAAGACGAGCGTCGTCTCGACCGGGATGCTGGCGTCGGACTGGGAGAAGCCGCCGAGCAGGGTGAAGCGGAACTTGTCCGTGATGTCCTGGTCCCAGCTGCCCCCGAGCTGGTAGAATTCGGTCTTCGAGCGGCGCAGATAATGCTCGGTGCGGACCCAGGCGTCGTTGAACGTCCCGCTGACGAGGTTGTTGGTCGCCGGGTCGATCTCGAAATTGACGATGTCGATCGAGCGTTCGTTGGAGCGGAACAGGACTTCCGCCCATTTCTCCTCGCGGACCTCCTTGAACGTCGAATAAAGGCCGTCGATCGAGATTTTCGTGGAATCGTTGGGCGCCCATTGGACGCTGCCGGTGAGGCCGAGCCGCTCACGGTCGTGGCCCACTTCGCCGTAGCGCGGGATCCGCGGATGGAAGGCGAGGGCGGCCGAATCGCAGATGGCGCTCGGCCGGTAGATGCCGCCGGAATTGGGTCGGGGCGTCGTGTAGGTGGGGTTTGCGGTGGTCCCCGTGAAGTTCCAGAAGCAGGGCGTGCCGTTGACGGAGTCGAACCGCGCCTGCGCCCAGCGCACCGTATTGTTGCCGAGCTCGAGCGTGTCGGTCTTCTGGTAGGCGGCCGAGATGGCCGCGCCGAAGGTGCCGTCCTCGGATTTCCATGAGATGAGGCCGGCGAGCCGAGGCCCGACATTCTTGCTGAGGTCATTATAGGAGGCCTGGGCGGAGCCGACGATCGTCAGCCCGCGCTTGCCGCCCAGCGGGTTGCCCGTGTTGAGATCGACCACCGCGCCCAGCGAGCCTTCGTCGAGCGAGGCTTCGGCGGTCTTGTGGACGACGATCGAGTTGAACAGCTCGGACGCGAAGACGTTGAAGTCGAAGGCGCGGTCGCGGTTGGCGCTGGCGCCGTCAGTCGACGTGGCGACCGTCTCGAGGCCGTTGACGCGGACCCGGGTGAACTGGGCGCCGAGGCCGCGGACGGTAATCGCACGGCCCTCGCCGCCATCGCGCTGGATCGAGATGCCCGGGATGCGCTGAAGGGACTCGGCGAGATTCTGGTCGGGGAATTTGGCGATATCCTCGGCGACGATCGCGTCGACGGCGGAGACTGACTGGCGCTTCACGTTGAGCGCGGACTGAAGCGACCGGCGGAAGCCGGTGACGACGATGTCCTCGGTCGTGGTCTCCGGCTCCTCGACGGCGACGGTCTGGCCGCCGGTTTCCGGGACCGGGACGCCCGGCGCGGCGTCGTTCGGTTCGGCGGCGGGTTGATCCTCCTCAGCGGGCGGCTGATCGGTTCCTTGAGCGACGGCCGGGGCGGCGAGGGAGATCGCCAGCACGCCCCCGGACACGGCCCCAAGAATGCGCCTCATCGCGTGAGCGCGCCCGAATTGCCGATCCGAAGCCATCGTTGAATCTCCCCTGTTTTCGCGGCCGTTGCCGTCCTACCCATGACACCGGTGTCTCAAGCCGGCAGAAAGGTGGCGGCGCGAGGCCGCTTTTCGGAGGATGGATTCGGCGGAAAACCTGTGCCGCCTGACCTCTCCCAGGATCGCCCGGCTATGGCTGCAGGGTCGAACCTCCGGTTGGATAAGTAACCGGTGTCATTTTTCTGCCCCGATGGGCCGCAACTGTCAAGTGCGCACTCGGAAAATGGCGGAAGGGCGCGGCTCTACGAAGCTCTCAGGAGCCTGGCTGGATGTAGGGCGCCCGGGCGAACAGCTCGCGCTCCCAGCGACGCGGATCCTTCTCGGCCCGGCTGACCGTGTCGAAGACCATCGTCGTCCGGTCCGGAAGCCGATAGCGCGGCCAGGCGGGGACATCCCTGGAATCGGGATCGCCGGTCCTGGCGAAGGCGACGAAGGCGCTCATCAACGTCGCGCTCAGCGTCCGCGCCGCCGCGCCGGTGCCGGTGTACGAGCCTTCCGAATCGAGCGTCCCGAAGGCGAGGGCGATGTCCATCGTATGCGGCGCGCCTCGGCGCGGCTGGGTCGGGGACTGGAAATCGACCTGGTAGACCCAGGTGGGGGCGCCGGCCTTCGCCCGCGCATCGGCCTCGATCACCTGGCCCGGCCAGCTCCGTCCGGCCGTCGTGGCGGCGTAGAAGACCCGCTCGGCGGACCAGTCCGGGAAGCGCTGCCGATATTGCGAGACCAGCCATTCGGGATGGATGTCGACCCGAAGCTCGGGGGCCATGCGCTCGGCGAGATTGGCCCAGGTCAGGGTCCGCACCTTCTCGCTGTCCGGATCGACGAAGGCGCGCGTCTCGTCGCGCGTATTGCCGAGGATCATCGGAATGGCGTTGGACTGCGGGTGAGGGTCGGGCCAGAAGGGGTGGCGGGCCAGCCACTTCATGTCGAGCACCGGGCCCATGTAGATCCCGCCCCCCAGGATCGGATCGGTCGCGGCCAGCCCTTCGACGAGTCGCTCCGTCGAAAGCGCCGGGAGCTCGGCGGGGGTCGCCTTGAGGGCGGCGAGATAGGCCCTGGCGCGGGCGGTGGCGTTGAGCGGGCCCGAGGCGGTGACCTGCTGGCCGCTCATCGTGATCGCCCGGTGGAACAGGCCCTTCGCGGCCGGCATGCCCATCATCGTTGCGATCTTAGCGCCGCCGCCGGACTGGCCGAAGACGAGGATCCGGCGCGGGTCGCCGCCGAACGCCGCGATGTTCGCCCGGATCCACCGAAGCGCCAGGATCTGGTCGAGCTGGCCGGCATTGCCGCTGTCCGGGAAGCGCGGGTCGAGGCGGGCGAGATAGAGATAGCCGAAGGCGTTGAGCCGGTGGTTGACGGTCACCACGACCACGTCGCCGGATGCCGCCAGATGGCGGCCGTCGTTGAGCGGATCCACGACGGACCCGCTCGAATAGGCGCCGCCGTGGATGTAGACCATGACCGGCCGCCTGCCGCCGGGGCGAGCGTCGGGCGTCCAGACGTTGAGGAACAGGCAATCCTCGCTGGTCGGATCGTAGCGGTCGCCCCGTTGCGGGCACGATGGGCCGAAGCGGGTCGCCGCGATCGTCTCGCGGCTCGGAATCGGCGCCTGCGGGGCCTGGAAACGCGAGGCGAGACCGTAGCGGATGCCGCGAAAGACCGCGAGGCCGCCCTCGCGCGTGCCGCGGACCGGGCCGAGATCGGTCGGAACCGTCGGATCGCCCTGGCCGAGAGCGGGCGCCGCGGCGAGCGCTCCGGAGCCCGCGAGGAACAGCCGCCGGCTGATCATCGGCGGACGTCGAGCCCGCCCGCCATGAACGCCTCGATGTCGCGCACGCCGAACAGGCTGAAGTCGCCGGGAAGCGAATGCTTGAGGCAGGTCAGCGCCAGGCCGGAGCGGACGGTCCAGTCGAGGTCGCGGCCGGTCCGGACTCCGTGAAGGATTCCGGCGGCGAAGGAGTCGCCGGCGCCGATCCGGTCGACGATCCCGGCGACGATCACTTCCTCGGTCTGAGCGGCGCCGTCCGGAGTGTCGATCCGCGCGGCGATTCGGTGACGGTCGGCATCGTCGACGTGACGCGCCGTCGAGGCGATCATCTTCAAGTTCGGGAAGGCGCCGAACGCGGCCTGCGAGGCCTCGCGGCGGCGGTCCGGCCCCTCGCCGCCGAACGTCGTTCCGAGCAGCAGCGAGATGTCGCGATGGTTGCCGAACAGGATCTGCGCCTTCGAGACCAGGCGGGTCAGGATCGCCTTCGGATCGCTGTCCCACGACTCCCACAGCTGGGCCCGGTAATTGCCGTCAAAGGAGATTGGGATGCCGAGCCGGCCGGCGGCTTCGGCGGCGGCGACCGCCGCTTCGGCCGAGCGAGGGCCGAGCGCGGGGGTGATGCCCGACATGTGCAGGAGGCTGACGCCCTCGAGCAGCGAGTCCCAGTCGAAATCGCCGGCCGAGGCTCGGGCGAAGCTGCTGTCCTGGCGGTCGTAGAAGATTTCCGAGGCCCGAAGCCCGGCACCCTGGGTGAGGAAATAGAGTCCCATCCGGCCCGCCGTCCGGGCGACTCCCGAGACGTCGACTCCGTGGCGGCGAACCTCCCGAAGCGCAGCCTCGCCCAGCGCGTTCGGCGGGAGGCAGGTCACCATCTTCACCCTGTGTCCGAGGTTGGACAGCGCCACCCCGACATTGGCTTCGGCGCCGGCGACATAGACGTCGAGATTCGGCTTCTGGAGCATCAGCTCGCGTCCCGGCGCGGTCATGCGCAGGAGGATCTCCCCGAAGCAGGCGATGGTGCCGGTCATTCTATTTCCTCCGTTCGCCAGGGCCAGTGCTTCGAGACGGCATTTCGACTTCGCTCAATGCCTCCTCAGCATGAGCGGGTCCTTGCATCAACCCGCTCATCCTGAGGAGTGGCTGAGCCTGCCGAAGCCACGTCTCGAAGGACAGGCTCAGTCCGCCTCATCGCGCCAGCCAGCCGCCGTCGACGGCGAGGACATGACCGTTGACATAGTCGGACGCCGAGGAGGCGAGGAAGATGGCGGCTCCGCCGAGATCGGACGGGTCGCCCCAGCGGCCGGCCGGGATCCGCTCGAGGATCTGGCGGTTGCGGGTCTCGTCGGCCTGGAGCGCGGCGGTGTTGTTGGTGGCGATGTAGCCGGGCGCGATCGCGTTGACGTTGATCCCTTTCGACGCCCATTCGCAGGCCAGCAGCTTGGTCAGCCCCGCCACGCCCGATTTCGACGCGGTGTAGCTCGGCACCCTTATCCCGCCCTGGAAGCTCAGCATCGAGGCGATGTTGACGATCTTGCCGCGGCCCTGTGCGATCATGTGCCGTCCCGCCGCCTGGCTGAGGAAGAAGACCGACTTCAAATTGGTGTCGACGACCGAATCCCAATCCTCCTCGCTGAAGTCGACCGCGTCGGCGCGGCGGATGATACCGGCATTGTTGACCAGAATGTCGAGGCCCCCGAGCTCCGACAGGGTCCGCTCGACCACCTCCTGGACGGGGGCGATGGTGGAGAGGTCGGCCTGGACGAGGGCGGCGCGGCGGCCGGCGGAGCGGACGAGGTCCGCCGTCTCGTCGGCGCTGGAGCGGCCGACCAGGGCGACGTCGGCGCCGGCCCGCGCCAGAGCGACGGCGATGCCCTGGCCGATCCCCGTATTGGCGCCGGTGACGATGGCGACACGGCCGGTGAGGTCGAAGGGGCTGGTCATGAAACACCGTCATTCCCGCGAAAGCGGGAATCCATGCTGAAGCCGTTCCAGGCGCAATGGCCGGCCTGGATCCCCGCTTTCGCGGGGATGGCGAACTGGGGGATCACCGCGCGACTCCTCATTGCAGCTGGCAGATGTCGAGGACGTTCATGTCGGTATAGTCCTGATTCTCCCCGGCCATCGCCCAGATGAAGGCATAGGCGCGGGTTCCGGAGCCCATGTGGATCGACCAGGGCGGGCTGATCACCGCCTCGTCGTTGGCGATGACGATGTGCCGCATCGCCTCGCCCTCGCCCATATAATGGAAGACCCGGTCGTTCTCGCCGTCCAGCTCGAAGTAGAAATAGATTTCGCTGCGCCGCTCGTGGATGTGCGGCGGCATCGTGTTCCATACCGAGCCGGGCTTGAGGACGGTCAGGCCCATGACCAGCTGGGCGCTGTCGCACACGCCGGGGATGACGAGCTGGTAGATGGTCCGCTCGTTCGATTCCTCGAGGCTTCCGCGCTCGAGCGCATTGGCCTGGGCGATCTCCAGCTTGCGGGTCTGGAAGGCTTTGTGGGCGGGGCAGGAGGCGAGGTAGAATTTCGCCCCCTGGCCGGCAAAGCTGACGTCACTCGCGCCCATGGTGACGTAGAGGCAGTCCTTGTTGCCGAGCTCGAAGGACTCCCCGTCGACGGTGACGGTGCCGGGAACCCGTCCGACGTTGACGATGGCGAGCTCGCGCCGCTCCAGGAAAGGGTGGCCCGCCGCCGAGGGGGGCTCGGTCTGCGCCGGAAGCGCCACCGGCGCCGCGCCGACCAGCACCCCGCCGATCACGAAGCGGTCGGCATGGGTGTAGTTGAGCACGCACTCGCC
>JGI10216J12902_104785575_pt1 | contig 12472 bp, 1 predicted proteins | sample KanNatreferecore_FD_12902 | JGI IMG/M metagenome (IMG submission 12902)
GTCAGGTCAATGAGCTCGAGATGTGGATCGGCTAGCGAGCGAGGCGGAAGCGACCCAGCAACGGGTTCAAAAGATCGTCCGCGTGGCTCAAACGTCGTGTAGCCGAACTCGAGAGGCGGCAGCTCTCTCTGCGGCGCACCCTCGGCAGTCTGCGTGTTGTCTGAGTAGCCAACGACCTGAACCTGGCTCAGCAGGGAGGCGCCATTAGGCGGCGTGACCAGAGCCGGGTCACCGAGATCCTTCCGCTCGTCGAGATACACGAATTCATAGGCCCGAACGGGCTGAGGTCGTGTTGCGCTTGCATGCGTCTCTATAAGAATCTGCTTGCATCGTCGGGTCGACCGCAACTCGAATCCGGGCCGGTAGTCAGACGAGGGATCGGGACGGTCGTCGTAAGTGAAGGTGACGGAGACGAGAAAACGAGTCTGGGGTCCGTCGTCAAAGTCGATGTACCGGATCTGACGGAGAAGCCGCTGTGACCAGGAACGGCCGTTTTCGAGGTCGCGGGCACGTCGCGTCGAGTCCTCCGGAGCGTCGAGCTCGTACGAAAACTCGATCCGATTTCCGAACTGGTCTCGCATTTCGGCCACGTGCCAGGCAAACGGCCGACCGTTTAGGGGATTTAGCACCACCGCGTCCGGTGCGCCCTGAACCGCGCCCCCGGCTGAGGTATGAGCGCCGTACAGGGTTGTGGTGCCATCGATTGTGCGGACGCTCCAGTAGTCGACGGCGCTTTGGTGGCGCTCAATCCGCGCGAACTCGGTGTCTGTCCGGGGACGGTAGGCGGTTACAGCGCCGCTGCCGGCAATAGGCACGAGATCCTCGGCCCCTGCCAGAAGGAACACGTCGCGGAGGTCGTAGTGAGGGACCCTCTTGTCGGTCCGTATTCGGATGCTCGAGACAGACAGCTCCCACCCAAGGCCGAATGAGCTTGCGCCATGACCGCTGCTGTAGGCGAGCTCTAGTTCGGGATTGAAACCATTCCGCCCGCGAGGAAGCGCAATCGGCACAAGAAACGCCCCGGTGCCCATGTGAAGGTCGGGCGAAAAGGATTCACCAACCCCCCGCAGTGCACCCCCACCGGTGGGCAGGGTGACCAGACCCGACACGTTCGACGCTTCCGTAGGCACGCCGTCGACCTCTTAGCTCGGCCAAGGTGGCGTCTCGCCCCGGAACGAGAGCACCAGCTGTAGGTCGAGAAGCGCATCGTCCTCGAGCCATTCGCGGATCTCCTCGGTGTCGGGAAGCGAGAGCCACCAACGGCCAGCCGGACGTTTTCCGAGAAGGGCAAACCATGCCCCGGCGTTACCCCGGCGCGTACTCGCAATCCCATCCACCGGAGCGGCGACAAGCCATGGGGTCGACGTCGTTGGACCGGCGTCACCAGGGCTTTCCGCAAACCGCAAGCGCACGGTAAGTCCCCGCGGGCTGTCCCCGCGCGCTGAGGCAACGAGGGCGACCTGCTCGATCGTGACATCGTCGAGGGTGGGAGGAAAGTCAGCTGCGCTGGTGTCGAACATGACCGAAAGCGGCGTCGACGTCTGATCTGGGTTGTGCAAGTCCCACCACGCATCCGGAAAGTCATTCCGGAGACTGAAGACGCGGTCGCCGACGAAGTCCCGCCCAATCTGGCGAATCACCTGCTGTCGGTAGTCATAACTGTCGAGGGCCGTGTAGTCGATCGTCACGAGCAGGTCAGCGATCGAGCGGTAGTCGAAGGGATTGCTTGGAATCGGAAGCCTGAACTCCCAGCCCATGTCAACTCCGTCCAACTCACACGGGTTGGCGAGGTCGGGCTGAGCCTCAAACGCGAAGAGTCCCGTCGCGTTAACCGGCGAGGTCAAGGCGATGGTCTGTGGCTCCCGGCGGACGATGATCTGTTGGAAAACCTCGGGGCCGACGACGACGCGGGAGATGCCCGAGCTCGTCAGGGTCGCCCGAATTCCCTCTACCGGCGGTACGAGCGCGACGAGCGAAACGGCCACCCGCTTGATCAAACGCAGGTGGTGACCTGGAAAGTCGCGGTCAAAGAGCTCCGAAGAGGTCACAAACGTCGCAACGCCGGTCGTCCGTAGCCGCTCCAGCTCGAGTGGCGCCAGCTGAGACAACGAAATCGTCTTAGACAGCTGCAGCTTGCGGCGGTTGGTCTCAAATGCGAACTGATCGAGCTCGACGAGGTCTTGCATCAGCCGCTCGGCACCGGTGAGTCCGCGACGATCAGTCACCGCGCCACCGCCTATGCCCTCCTCTGCGGGCGGCTGCCAGTAGTCAGCAGCAGGCTGCGGCGGCACTTCGCCTTGACGCTCGAAAGCCAGCTGTGCCGCCGCCATACGACCCGTTGCGGCGGAAGGTTGGAGCACCCTCGCATACGCGCGCTCGAGGATCGGAATCATCCACTCGTAGAGCTCGACGCTCGTGAACTTCGTATTGAGGAAATCCAGGAGCTGCTCGGCCTGATCGAGATCGAGTTCAGAGATGGTTCGCTGCTGCTCGGCGATGCGGACGCTGTCTTCTTCTATCCGCATCTCCTGATCAGCGATCACGATGTCCTGCGTTGCGAGGCGCTGTCGAAGCTCCCACTCTTGTCGGGTCCGCTGTTGGCCAGCGCGCATCGCAGCAGCCTGCGACTGCGTCGATGCAATGGCAGCCTCTGTCTGCGCAAAACCGCTCATCGTCGAGACGCCGCTCGCCACCGCGCCGAAAGCCGAGCCAAGGAGCGAGGCCGCCTCTTCGGGCTTTGACCACTGCAGGCCGGCCGCGACGGTGTAGGAGGCAGCAGCAGCCGCGGAGGCAATTGCCGAAACGACGCTCAGGGCGGCAGCGGTGCGCTGATACTCAATTGCCTCTTGAAGAAGCGTGAGAGCTTCTAGCTCGAGGTCCGACGTGCCAGCCTCAAGCAGTTCGAGGTAGTGATCCTGCTCGATCTCGGCTCGCTGGCGCTGAAGCTCCGCACGTGCAACGCGCGACTCGGCCTGACGAACTTGCAGCTCGTTGAGACGCACTGTCTCGCGGGCGGTTTGGGTGTGCTGGCGCGCTTGCAGCAGCGTGTAAGCCTCTGCGTCACGACGCTCGAGCGCCGCGAGGAGCAATGCTTCCAGTTGCTGAGCAGTGCGCGCCAGATCCTTCGCGCGCTCGATAAGTGCGGAGTACCTGTATGGCGTCGGTGGTGCGGTACGGGCGCCGGGCAGAACGAGCTCGCCGTTGACGCCGATCATGGGCAGACCGGTCGTCTGGTCCGTCGCTCCCGAGTAGAAGTCAAGAGCACGCCGCATTCCGGCGATGTTCCGGCAGGTTCGGATCTTCTGCAGGTTCAGCTCGGCGTCAAGACGAAGCGCCTTGAGGAGTGGGTTAGGCCCAACGCAGAACCACACTCCAGTTCCTGTGGAGAAGCCCCACAGTGGCGTGCCATCACCCTCGCCCGTCGTGGTAGCGATTAACGGTGAAGACGACGATTCGAGTACCGGGTACCCGGTGCTGCGAGGCACAGCCGTGACTCGGCGTACGAGCACGTCCGAGCCCTCACTCTCTGCTCGCGATAGCTCACCGTAGGCACGCCCTACGTCCGCCGTAACGGCCGCGACCGCTGGCATGCGCAAGAGCTCATTGTGAACCTCGTCGAGCGAAGTCGCGCCGAGGACGTCGGCGATCGTCGCTGGAAGCGGTGCCGCTGCTAGCGCCCGATCCGCGATCTCGGTAGCTCGCTCCGTTCGCTTCTCAAGCGACTGAGAACCAGACATCGCATCGACGACCGCTTCAAGCGTTGCAACGAGTGCGCCCCGGGGCAGCTCTCGACCAAGGCGCGTCGAGATGTAGGAAAGCACAGGCCCCGCCTCGGGCTCGTTAGAGCCGGCAAGAATGCGCCCGATGACGTCGGAGCAGCCGGCGTACGCCTCGTTCAGAATTGGTAGCCGCAGGAGTTCGAGGACGGTCTCAAAGATCAGTCGCGCCCGCTCGATCGCCTCTGGGGTGTCGATCGTGAATTCACTGTGTCCGTCGTCGAGGAGACAGCGGATGATCAAGATCAAAGTCGCGCGCGTCACCGTGTGAGGGCGCGTCCCCGCGATCGCATGGACGTCAAGCGGATCACGCAGCCAAGCCAGCAACGACTGGGAAAAGCCCGTGTCCGCGATGGACTCCTCCGCGACTAGGCCGTAGTACGTCTTACGCTCGTCGATCGGAGCTGTGTAGTCGTAGACGAGTCGAAACCAATCGAGCGCAGCGGTGTAATTTCGCGCGCGCTGATGTTGCAGGGCAATTGCGACGCGCAGCCCGTAGAACGCCTCCCAAATGTAGGTCGTGATGGACGCCGGCATCGTCGCGTTGCTTTGCCACACCGTTTTCGTGAGTGCCCTCAGTTGGGAGACGCTCACGGTGTCATCGAGCTGCCACTCGTTCGGAATCGTGAGAAGTGGTTTGCGCGCGAGCGGCGCACATGGCGACAGCGGCGTTTCCGCGACCGGGTTTGAATAGGAAAAGAGAGTGATGTCGCGACCGCTGGGCGTACGCTTGTAGCGGCGCCGTACCTCTTGGTCACCAGCGCGGTTATACGAGTTCGGGAGGACTGTCTCTTCTGCCACAACGGTGCCGAGCGAGACGACGAGTTGCTCTGAGGTTCCCGGCAAGAACCTCCCCGCGGCCGCAGCCGCAACCGTTGCATTTGCCGGGAGCACCAGGTCGGGAAGCGCGACCCAGGTGCCGCCCGCGACGTCGTATTTTCGGACCCATGTCTTCCCGATGCCAAAGAGCACAACTTCGTCGGTTCCGTCGCCGTCAAGATCCACGCCTATTGCTCCCGTTACGGGCGTCTGCTCGTTGGCGAGCGGGATCGGTGGAAGCAGTGCCCAGGAGCCGCCGTCGGCCGGATCAGGAGCGCCACCAGGGCGGAAGTCCGCAACCCATACGTCAGCGCCTCGGAATGTGTCACTGGTCCACGGAATCGCGATGAGCTCATCACGTCCGTCGCCATCCACGTCAGCTGCAATCGCATCAGCCACGACCGTGGCGTCTGGCGAAAAGTCCCCAACGGTGCGAAGTCCGTCAGTCGACACAGTTCCCAAGGGCCGGAGCTTCCCGTCGCTCCTGCGATCAAGTGCCCAAAAGGCGTTCCCGCGAGCGTAATCGTTGCCGCCTGCCGGGTTGATCTTGGGGGCAACAAAGACGACAAGCTCATCGAGCGCGTCGCCATCGAAGTTGCCGACAACGGCAAATGCCGAGGCTGACTCGCCCCCACCGCACGTAAATGCGGCGCCCAGGTCGTCGCGCTCGTACTGGGTCCGCATGTCGGGATCAGGCACGTACGTGTAGGGGGACGTCCGCCGGTAACCAGTTCCGAACCGCCAAATGCCCCAAAACCCATTCCAAGAGCCCGTGTCGATGTAGGTCTCCGTGCTTAGGTAAAAGGCCCTGAACTCCTGAATGGCGAGCAGAAGCTCTGCGCCATTAACGCCGTCGATGTCACCGCAGACCATGAACTTTGCGAGCGCGGCAGGGTCAGCTGGAGCCAGCGCGGTGGCACTTGCGCCGTTTGCGAGTGCGGCGTTTGGAGAGTGTGGCTGCCAAAGGTTGTTCGCGAGGTTCTTCTTCTCAATGAGCACGGCGGTGGTTCTGCGGAGAGCCGGTGGTGTACCGGCCTCGAGGGTCCACCCAATCTCCTCGCGCCTGTCTCCGTCGAGGTCGCCGACACAGACCATTGTGCCGAGCTCGATCGAGCGGGAGGTGTTGCCGCGTGGCGCCATCCCCGCCACCGTGAATCGGTGGAATTCGATTGGATCGGCCGTGGCGGGAACACCCACCAGCTCAACGACGCCCGCTCCGCTCGGTCCGTATGGGTCGATGGTCAGGAGCTGGCGTGGTGTCCGCGAGAGCTGCACATTGCGTGATACCCACGGCCCCGGCACGTCTTTCTTGAGACCGTCGCTGTTCCAACCGACACCCTTCTTGTTCATTGCCGCCGTGTACGAAAACTGCACGTCCTGGCCGAGGTCGTCCTGGGTCGTTACGTCGAACCTGAGCCGGGGCGGGGTGGCAAGGCCATGCGCGAGAAGTCGCGCCGTGAATCTCTCCTTGGGCGCCTCCAGGTCGACGCGATCCTCCCACTGGCGAGTGGTGAGGTTGAAGCGAACGAAAACAACTCCGGTACCGTCGAGGTCTTGAGTTAGAGCGAAGACGTAGACCCAGCTTGGAACCGCACCGAAGGGATTGGGACTTGTCGGTTGGTAGGCGGTAGCACCGACCAGACCGACGACATCATTTCCGCCGAGTCCAGGAACTTCTGCCCAAAAAGCCTGCGCGTAGTCGCGGTCGATCGGTGGTGCATTGACATCGATCGTCGTCCAATACAGCTTCCCGGATGCGTCGCTTGCGGCGAACACGAACTCGTGCTCCCGAACGGGGCCGCCCTCCTTGCGAGCCCAGTCGACGTGAGCACAGGCAACGTCTCCAAGGTCGAGTGTGGCGACATCTCGAAGGTAGTTCGAATAGCGACGCGCAAGCTCGCGTGCACGTGTCGGTGTGAGGTCGCGACCGGAGCGCAGTTCATCGAGGATTTCGGCAAAAACTGGGGACTTGTGCCTTCGAAGGTTGGGGCGATAGAGGTTCTGCGGGTACAAGCGCACGAGGGCAACAGAGCGAAAGCCGCTATACGAACCTATGAAGGGCCAGTCGGCATCGAACGAGGTGCCGAAAAGACGAAGCTGCGGGTACGTGTCGCGCAGTAGGCCGGTACGCAGCGACCACAGTAGAGCGAGGGTCGTGTTGATTGCGTGCGCAGCACGCGTCGTGAGGCCGCAACCGCCATTTCGGGCATCGGCCAGGAAGTGATCGGACACCCACCCTGCGGCGTCACTGTTCGATGGCGCCACAGCCGGAAGCAGCGCATCGCGAAGAATCGGCAGCGTGAGCTCTTCAACCCGGCTCACGACGTCCCGCATCCCGAGCTCCACATTTTCGTGCTGCTCCGTTCGCGAGCGAAGAGTGCTGCCCCAGTCGCGCACTTCCTCGCGAGTCACGAGCCAGGCACTCGGGTCGAATGGATCGTTGTCGGGGTTCGGGAGAACGAAACTGTCCGGTCCAAGGCGCACCCGTCTATCCGGGCTCGTGCCCAGCTCATCGCGCAACCACTCGCCAAATCGACGCTCCTTCTCTGCGCGCAGCGCGATCTCGATGACGTCATCCCACTCCGCATCGAGGATCGGGCCGCCGGCTATCGCGACCTCGCGCATGCGCAAGAGCTGCGCGTGAGCTGGCGCCCGCAGGCCGAGCTGCTCGAGTAGCACGCGAACGCGCACGCCTATCCGGGTTGCGTCCGCTTGCGCACCGGCGATCCGGCTGACCAGGGTCGCCCGCGCGAGCGTCTGCTCGAGAGTCGCCCATTCAGCCGCCGTAATCGTGGCCGGCGTCTTGGCAATTATTGTGGCCAGTGTTGAAAACGTCGCTCCGTCGAGCCAAAACTCTCGTGCAACTCGGCCCCGCGCTCGTGCGGCAATCGCAGTGGTTGATGATCCGAGGTCGCTCGCCAGGGAACTCGCATCTGCGGCTGTTGCCGCGAACGTCTCTTCGAGTAGTGGAGCAAGGCCCCGAGCCTGCCGTCGACGCCGAATCTCCGCAGTGAGTCTGCTGCTCTCGTCTGAAGGGAAGAACGCGCCACACAGAACGTCGTCGAACTGTTGGAGGACGCTCGACGTAGGCACTCGAAGTGCCGCGAGCGCTTGCGTTTGAGCTGCAAGCCAGCTCCGTCGCACCGAGTACAGCGTCGCGGTCGGCTCGTTGAGCGCCCGGGTGCGAAGCTGTGTCGCAGGGAAGCGGTCGGGATCAACGACCGGCGAGCGACTGCGTTCACGAAACTCGGCCTCCCATGCCAGACGATGCTCGGGTGAAGCGCGCCACCTCGGCGAGAGGGCTCGTCGTGCTCGCCAGTATGGAAGGAGCGCACCGAGGGCCTGCTCCTCGGCAGTCCACGCTGTGTATTCGACGAGCTGTTTGTGGGAGCTTGTGAGTACCGCTTCGAAGTCGAGCCACTCCGCATCGGTCGGTTCCTGAGAGGCCGCCACCTTCGCGGCGAGTCCTGCGATGCGCCGAAACGGCCCCGGCGCAATGCCGAACCTGGTTGAAATCTCGGTTTGGGCCGTAGCCACGACTGTCGGGTCGGTGCTTTCCAGATCGGCCGCCAATGTGCCCACAAGGGCTCGCCACGTCGCACCAGTGGGTGCGGCACCAAGCGCCGCGACGAACATCGCCTCGAGCCCACTTGTCTGTTGCGCACGAATTCGCGTACTCAGGTCCGCGAGTTGTCGTGACCGGTCGCGCCACAATCCGCGCGCTGCGGCGCCGGCGGCGCCGTTCGGAAGATCGACCAAAGCAATCGCCTCAGGATCGACGAGCGGCTCATTCGGGTTCAGCCTTGGGGGCCACACGCCCTCGAGCGGCGCACGGGCCGATCGCCAGAAACTTCGCGAATCGACCGTGATACCTGCGGTCTGCTCCTCCTGCCGCCAGAGCTCGTAGCGGCGCCTCTTGAGCGCGAGAATGAGTATGGAGCGCACCTCGTCCCATTCGCCTTGGGAGAGCTGCCCCGACTCAGCGCGGTGCCTTGCGAGCTCAACGAGGCGCAAGAATGCGTCTGGTGGAAGCCACAGCTTCGTGCGTACAGTCGACCGCGCAGCAGCGGCCGTCGAATCGTCGCCGCGGGTGATCTCGTCGGCGATACGCCTAAACGTGGTTGCCGACGGCGCGCCGCCTCCCCACGCGTAGTCGGGATCGTTCGCCGCGGCGCCGGCAGGCGGTCGAAGCGAGGCGAGCATCGCATCGAGGTCTGGTTGCAGTTGCTCGAGTTGTCTCAGCCGCTGATCGACCAAGGTCCGACGAGCAACCCAGAGGTCGAACGCGGCGTCGGGATCGGCGGCCGCTGCTTTCTCGAGCGGCGTGCGGAAATCATCTGGACCTACGACATCGGGATCGATCGCCGGGAGCACGGGTTCGTCTGGCGCCGAACTCACCTCAAACGGGCTCGTCGGCCGATCCTGGTCATCCCAGATTTCACGGAGTCGATCGAGGCGCCACGCTGTAACGCGAGGGATGACTCCGAGCTCGACCGAGCTCGTGTCCTGCACATAGTTGAGTGCCACCAAGCCAGAGAGCCGAGTTTGGCCCGCTTCTGTGAGGCGAAGACGCCCAGTGGCGTCCCCAGTTCCCGACGCAACGAGGATCCCATCCGGGCGCGATATATCGACCTCGATCTTCTGACTTGGAAGCTTCGCGAGGGCGAGCCGCAAATCGCCCTCGCGACCGACGTTGGCGACCCAAGGATTCGAGGACCAGGCGACACCGTCGAACTCGAACCGCTTGATTTGACCACGACCGTCGTTTCGCACCTGTCCTTGCGAGAGCCCGTCACGCGTCGTGTCAACGAGTCCAAACAGCTCCTCGAGAACCGCCTCGTTTAGTTCATTTGGTGCGAGCAGGAGACGAGTGAGCGTGTCCGGCTTGGACTGGTCGGGGCGAAGGACGATTCCGAGCCGTTGCGCGAGTGCGACACGTGCATCGTCGTCCGCGCCTCGCGCGGTGCGTAACTCCTCGAGCGAAGTTCCAATCTCCGCGAGAAGCGCCTGATATGCGGCAAGCAAATAGTCCGACTCGACGTCAGTCCGAACAACCGGACTCACGTGATGCCAGGTCTTCGCCGCGTCGTCGAAGCGCATAACCCAGATCGAGTTGACGGTGGTTCCGTAGAAGACAAGCTCCTTGTGAAGCGTCCCCCCGATTCGCAGGTCGATGTCAGCTGCGAGCGCACCGCGAAAGACATCGTCGCCAGAGCACCACTCGAGGTCTGCACCGAGCGCATGACCTGCAATCGGACTGATGTGCTGCCATTGGCCGTTCGTCTGCCGGTCCATGACCCACGCGGCGCGCCTGCCTCGCGAGTCGATCACCGCGACAATTTCGTCGGTTAGATCGCCGTCGATGTCGGCCGCAAACGCGGCACTTACTGCTCGCGTGTCAGTGGCGCAGTCGATCTGATCCGGTGGATCCCACGGGTCGGGCGTCACCGTCGAGTCGTACTGAACTTCGAAGAAGCTATTTGGGTCGGTCGCTGCAGCACCGGCACCGACCGACTCCGCGGCGAGCAGCAGAGCCGAGCTGTTCAGGCCACGCGTACTTCCACCGAAGAACTGAGCTGGCCGCGCCGGCCACCCCCAGGTCGCTGGCAAGTCGGTATTGAGTGCGCCCAGATTCGTACTGAGGTGATGCCATGCGCCGACCGTCCCAGGCGTTGCGGGAACCGGCGGGTCATAGGACATGATCCACGCGCTTGCGCCCAACCCGCCGGGCGCGTCGGGAAAGGCAACGACCTCGTCGCGCCCGTTGTTGTCGACGTCCCAGGCGACCGTGAGGCGTGGTCGATAGCTCGCGTAGCCAGCGGTGGGTTGCTCGAACTCAAATGCTGGTAGCGAGGCATCGAGCGCGGGGCTCAAAGCTGCCCACGCTCGTGCGCCCGACAGAAGCAGAACGTAGTCGAATACCCAGTAAGCGTTTGGCTTCGCCGACGACGTCACCGAGATGATGAGTTCATCTTCGGAATCGCCATCCACGTCTCCCGCAACGAGGTCGACAAAGCTGACGCTTGAATCGTCGAGCCAAAGATCGGCGCCTGCCTGCGCGAACGTCGCGGGGTTTAAGTGTCCCCAGCGATGTTGAGCCGGGTCGTAGTCCATCACCCAAAACCAGGTTCGCCCAAGTTGTGGGTGAGGCGAACCATCCCGGTTGCCGATCGCGATGACGACTTCATCCCGGCCGTCTCCGTCGAGGTCCGCACACACCGTCTTCTTGGCGATGACGCCCGGTCCCAACAGGAAGTCGGCACCCACGGCGTCAGCCATCGGCTGCAGATGTGTCCACGAACCCGTGACGGGATCGAAGTCCATGACGAAGTAGCCGGAATGAACGTTGTTTGGAAGCGCGAGCCAAGACGACGCGCTCTTGCTAAAGCAGACAACGAGCTCGTCACGTCGGTCTCCATCAACGTCCCCGGCAACAACGCTTTCGAGAGGAACCGGAAACGGGCTGCAGATGACGTCCGCGTCAGTTGGCAGGACTGCTGCAAGATGCCGCCGGAGCGTCTCGATCAAGAGCCTGACCTCGCGGACGGGGTCGGTCGCCGCACCGCACGAGGCGATGAGGTCGCCGAGCGGCTGTTGAAGAAGCTCGCTTAGACCGTCGAGTGCGAGCGGAGTTGTCCCGCCGCCGTCCTTGTCCACTTGCACACTCGCACGGACGTATGCGATGAGATCAGCGAGATAAGCGAGAGGGCTCGTCGCGGCCTCGCAGTCTTCGCAGCCGCAAGTGCGGGTCTCAACGGCGGCGGTGAGCGCACTCGAGGTGGACGAGGTCTCGGCGATAGCGAGGCCATTCAGAAACGCCGTCTGTACCGACGCAGCCCGGTGAAACTCGTCAGCACGCTCAGTGGTCAAGACGTCCGCCGTAGAGTTTCGGAACTCAAGCCGCGGCATCGCGGCGATCGCAGCGGGCGAGCTGAACCCGCGCTCAAGAAGGGCGCTTCGATCGAGCGGGTCTGAAACCGTTACGGCAAGAGCTGCGTGCGCCGCAAACTTGCGTACGACGCGCCTGTCCCGCGACGGAAGGTCAGCAAGCGCGGTTTCTCCTTCTGCGAGCAAGTCCGCAACGGTCGCGATGCCCCGTCGTTCGAGCTTGCCTGCAGCTCGACGTGCACCGACCGAATCGGGTTCGGGAAGTAGTGCGTCAAGCGAGCCGCGCGTGGGAGCGTCGTCAATCCCTGGGGCTGCTCCCTCGATGATGTCGATGTCGAAGCTCGCGGCATCATCATCTGCCTCAGCAGGGACGCGACGCCGATCGCGTAACGCCGCCCGAACCGTGACCTTGACACGACTTCCGCCGGCGAAGGCGGGCAGTCGAACGACATACCACGATCCGTCCTGATCGCTCCTTTTGAAATGTTGTGCTTCCTCTCGGCCGCCACCGTCGTCTGTCCGCCACTGCAGCTCGACCCTTGCTCCCGGCGAGGCTGGCTCGAGAAACAGTTCGATGTCGTACGGCGCACCCGCGACCAGCGACGCCGGTGGTGCGAACGAAAGGCTCAGTCCCTCGTGCTCGATCCTCATTCGCTGCCTCGGATGACACGGATGAGTGACGGCCGCGAGTCACTTCGACCCCGTTCCTCAGCGCGACACTTGGGACGCCCACACGCACCCTGGGCTGACGCGCCAGGGAGGCGATTCGCCGCAGATGTGAGACGGTTGACGGCCAAGTCTCCGTTCTCCGGTGTCTGAGAGCGTGAGCATTCAACGCCGCGGGTTGTCTGTCAAGCAAGAAAACCGGCTCCATGCGCGACGCGCGCCTGTTAGGGAACTTCCGCCGGCGGCCCAGAGACCTCGTCCGGAGCGGAATGAGGCGTGCTCGAGGGACACCGGCGCCGTGGTGTGCAGCTCGAGGGTTACAG
>JGI10216J12902_101279366_pt1 | contig 12469 bp, 8 predicted proteins | sample KanNatreferecore_FD_12902 | JGI IMG/M metagenome (IMG submission 12902)
ACTCAAGATGGCGCGCCGGCTAGGCTCAGCTATGATTTCAAATACTGACTTCACGTTTGAATATACCTCGAACGACATATACTTGTCACGGTATATAAGGGCACGTTCCAAATGGGTCGTTCCCGCCGCCACACTCCGAGTTGGAACCAATCTGCGAAACCTTGGGCTCAAACCGCCGGTCTTCGGGAAGTCGTATGGTTCGACGCGCCGTTAATTGTCTTACCTGAAAAGTCGCTTAGTCGGCAGTCTGGGTTGCCACGAATATGCTCGAAGTGGGCTTGCTGTCCTGTGGCTCCTTCTCGGTGGGGCCTAACGGCTCTCCCACATTCCTGACACCGAAAGTCCGGGTGCTGATCGCGACGAGTTGTCGCCTGTTCGCGCAAGGCGATTGCCGTCAATACGTCTACAATTTGGCCATCGATTCGACACTTAGTTGCGCGTGGCATAGTTGTCCCTCACTTTGCGCGTAGCTTGGCGCTTAAACGCACTGAAATGTTCACTTGGTGGGGGCCGCTGCAATCACAGATTAGCCCAATTTGCAGCTCGCGGGAACCCAAGCAATTGCTGCTGCACCGGACAAAGCGCACACATGGCGGCCAGCGAGTCATATGGTCCCGCCATTGCACGATCTTGCAACCACAGTTTGTTCGTGTGAGAGCTTCCGTCAACAGTTGACTTGATGAACGTGAAGGCTTGTCCGAGTGTCTTGAATCTGTAGGCGATAGCTACTCGTTCTCCCCGACCGACTGTTGTGACGAGACCAGGATGCCCAATATCGCGCGTCGGTTCGGCTCCGCAATGATTTCAAATACAGATTGCATTATCCTAATATACGGCGTAGGGCATATACATGTCAAGGTATATACATCCTGATCTTACCACGGTCGCAGAACGGCCGCCGGTCATTACGACCGAGCGGCCAAGTGAAGCGAGTGCGTGACTCGAACCTGCGACCTTCTGGTCATAAGCCCGACCACCTACCGTTCATGTACACGGAACGCAATGGTCGCGGAATCCACGTTTGAGCTGAATGTAAGACTATGAGCAGACGGTCCACGAGTTGACACATTGACGGTGGCGAGCGCGACCGGTTCGGAAAACGACCCGTTCCCACCGACGGATTATCTGTCTCAGCGACTTCCGTTGTTATATGCGTCAATTCCAGAAGTCGGTTCGTTGGCTGTGGAAGAGAGGGGGTTGGGGGACGGGGGCTAGTTCCCGCCTTCGCCCTTATCCATAAGGAAGCCGCGCAGCAAGCTCGCATAAGGACCGCCGTTCCGCCCGGAGTGGCTGAAAAGCCTTGAGCAAGGCTTCCGACGACATCGCCGCGGTCGTTGATGCCTCTGGAATCAAAGCCGGTCACGTTCGGCTCGCGGTAAAAGGTTCCGAAACCGAGGATAAACGACGGCGACGACTTGCCGAGCGCGTAACGCCGAAGACGCTTTTCGCGGATGTTTCGCTCGATCTCCGCCCATGCTGCTTGCAACTGCGGACTGGTGCCGCTCGGAGACGGTACGACGTTGATGCGCGCCACGCCCCAGAAGTAGAGAGTCACGTAGCTGATGATCGCTATATTGGCCGCTCGCCGCACGAAAGCTGGCTGCCGACGCCCCGCCCACTCCAGCACGGCCAGCGGCACGGCCAGAAACCCAAACTTCGCCAGCGCGAAAGCGAGCGTACCCTTCGCCAGAAAATAGGCCATCAGCGGATTGGCCTCCGCCGCGCCATGGCGGTGCAAAAACCAGAGGGTGCTGACAAGATCCAGAAGCCCGATCCCGGCCAGTACCAAGGTCTGTTTGATGCATCTCATGCCCGTACTGTTCCATCCAATCCACAGCAGGCTTCTTGCCTCCGTGGTAGACCGATGCTGTTGCCGAGTTGATCATTGGATTAAACCGAGCAATCGAGCAAAAACCCCCCGTTGGAGTCGGGGGGTTTTGGGAACCCTTGCTTCCTGGCCGGGCCGTTTGACGATGCAGCGGTGGATCGATTGGCCGGATCGCTACACGGTGGGACCTTTATCGCCACGCGATCGGGATCTCGTTTATCGTTGAAGTGTTCGTCAGATTCGTGACCGAGCCACCCGTGGCGGTGGCGCGGATCACGTCATTGTCGATGCCCCCACCGGGGAGGTTCATGATCCCAACGCAGGTGATGTGGCTAGCTGTCGGGGAGAAGTAGGCATGGCCAAACCCGCTGACGACGACGTTGTTGATATATCTCGGACCGATGACTGTTCTCAGCCCCGCCCCGGTGGGCTTGACTGTCCTTATGGTGCCCGAACCGAACAGGATCTTGGTGCCATCCTGCGCCCAGTCGAGGTAGCCGACCCCTCCCGAATAGATCCGGGTCTTGGTGCCGGTAGAAAGATTGGCCACCCAGAGCCCAGTCTCGGGGCTGTCTATGTATGCGACCTGGGTGCTGCTGAGGCCCCAACTGTGTCTGCCGAAAGCAGGCGACCCGTTGCCATCGAGGGGGAATGCTAGTGTCGGAGCAGCCGGCTGGGCAGTTAGTCCAACGATGTTGCCGTCGGCGCGATAGGCTAGGTTCGCCGTGTAAAGGCCCCCTTCGACAAGCACGTTTCCGACCCAACGCCGCGCCTTGAATGAGACCGCGAGGTCGCCTGGCAGCCAGTGCATCCCTTGGGACCATCCAAAATACGCCTGAAGCGTGGGATCGTTCGTGAGCTGGACCCTCGTCTCGCCGTTGTTGTTGAGCAAGTTGTCGTAGTCGCCGCGAATGGCGAATACCTCCACTCTTTGGTTCCCGTTAGGATAGGATTCGTTAGGAATCCCCAGCGTGGTCAGGTACCAGCGCTGGCTGTTGTGAAAGGCCCTGCTCGGGGCGTTGAAGTACCCCCACTTCCCAATCTCGGTCGTGTTGCTCCCGTCGGAGCCCATGCCCCACAGGTAGTTCGTTTCCCGCCCCGTATCGATAAAGTAGATCGTTCCGCCGCCGGTGCCTCCACCGCCGCCGCCGCCGACTCCCTCAACACAAGCAGCCGGAACGACTGCGCCGATGAAAAGCAGAGCTGCGAGCGTACAAAGAACTGATCGAGGACGAAGCCTGTCGATGGATATCATGATCCCTCCATTGACCTGCCTGACCTAAGAGCCCGCTCCAAATCGTGGCTTTTCTTGGTTTGTGGCGGTCAAAGAGTTAAACCGAGGGACCGAGGAAAAACCCCCCCGCAGATTCGGAGGGTTTTTAGAGGATCGTTGACTACGAGGCGATGCGGTTGGCGCGGGCGACACGACGACGGTGGTCGTCTCGGGCGCATCCTAGGGGTACTCGTACGCCCCAATGTCCACTATGAAGTTCTCTATCCGGTCCCCGCCGTCCAGGTCGTCCCAGGCGGCATCCGCATACGGCCCACCCGCGTCAACGCATTGCGAGCTACCCTTCAGACGGTAGTCTTCTGCGCCGGGGTTTTCGAAATCCGGGTCTACCTCCAGGTGCAGGTAGTAATCCACGAAGCCATCCCACTTGATGGTGTCGTTCACACAGTTGTAGATGGCCACGGATCTCGGCATGTCCACTACTGTGCCCGGATTGCTGAACATGGAAATCGAAGCGTTGTACGAAAAGATGTTGTTGGCGATGAGGGCCACTGCCTCGTACAGGCCCAGCGCGGCGTTGCCTTCCGGCAGGCTCGACTCGTTGTTCACAAACGTATTGTTGAGGATGCGGTTGGTGTCCAGCCAATCCGGGGAGGTGCTCGAGTACGCGACGGTGAGGCCGGTGTTGTACTTGGCTTTGTTTCCGTCGAAGAGATTGCTCGCGATCAGGAACGTCAGGCAGTTAACTTCCGCGCCGCCCCCGTTGTGTACGGCCGTGTTCTCGATGAATTGGTTCCGCTGAAGGATAAGGACCGTATCGTAGATATGCACCCCGCCGCCGTATCCGGAGCCTTCGTTCAGAGCGAACACGTTGTCTTCCACGAGCGCGGTGAGCCCGTGAATTATTCCGCCGCCCGACTCGCCGCCGATGTTGGATTGGACCGTGTTCCCGCGAAATACGAGGTCCGATACGTCAGCGAGATCGAAGCCGCCGGCGCCCCCCACCGCCTCGTTGCCTACGATTTCGTTGTCTTCCAGCACCGCTGTGCCTCCGTCGATAAACAGACCGCCGCCGGTCCCGCTCGAGTCGTTTACCCACAGATTGTTGCCCCGGATGGTGAGGATGCAGTCGGACGACGCCCGCAGCCCCCCGCCATCCCCCGTCAACGAGTCATTCCCAGCGATGGTATTGCCGAGGACCTCCACGAACGAATCGAACAGCATTATGCCGCCCCCTGAGACGTCGGCGATGTTGTTGCTGATGGTGTTGTCTTCCAGTATTACGGTCGACCACCGGCTGCAGAACCCGCCCCCGGATCCCGAAGTGGAGTTGTACTGGATCGCGTTACTCTCAACCGTGGCCAACGCGCAATTCACCGTGAATATCCCGCCGGTATCCGGCCCGGACCCGTTGTTCTCCACCACGTTGTCGGACACCACCGCTCCATTGCACGAACGGAGCACGATCCCGGTCACCGTGTTGCCCGTTACCGTGCAGTTGGAGACGAATGCCCCGGTGTCGCGCATGAAGACCCCGAACTGGGCGTTCTGCAGGATGAACCCGTCGACCCCCTGGGTTTCACCGCCGCCGGCCTCGAATCTTACGACCTTGCCCAGCCCGCCGCCGTCGAGCGTGGTGAGGTTGGCCTCGGGGTTGCGCGAGGTCTCATCCGTCTCCGTCCCATCGAAGCCCCCCAGCACGACAACTCCGACGGGAATCAGGAGATGCGAGTTGGAATAGAGGCCGGCGGCCACCCATACTTCGTCCCCTGCCTCGGCCGCGCGGAGGGCCGCCGCCGGGGTCTCCTTCGCATTTGCCCAATCCGCCCCGGAGTTGGAGTTGCTTCCCGAGGTCGTTACGTGGATGATGTCGGCGCCGGCCATGCCGGCGGTCGCATAGAACATGAGCGCGGCGACAGCCGCTGCCGCGCGAACAACTGCTAGGCTCTTCACTGTTGTTCCTCCTCGACGAAACGGCCTACTGAAGTTCATCGATTCCTCCATTGATCCGCCCGGACCAGGGTACTGCGGCGATTCCGCGCGAACTACCTGGTTCGTGGCGGTCATTCGGTGAAACCGAGCAGTCGAGCAAAAACCCCCCGCGGAATCGGACGGCTTTCTTAAGAATCGTTGACTACGGGGCGAGTCGCTTTAGGGCGGAGGCGGCGGAACGGTTGGCCGGCTCGATTTGAAGGGCACGGCGGTAAGCGTTTATGGCGGAGGGAGTGTCTTTCTTAGCTTCGTACACCTGGCCGAGTACCACCAGCGCGTTCGCGGCGGGATAGCTCTGGCCGTTCTCTGCTGCCCTTTGCAGCGGCTCGATTGCCTGGTCAAACTCGCCTCGCTTGAAGTGCACGAAGCCGAGCACGTAGAAGCGCGATGCAGGAGCACTGGGACTCACCGCCTTCTTCGCCCGGTGGAGCGCCTCGTCCAGTTTCACGCCTTTGTGAGCCAGAATAAGGGCCCAGTTTGAGGAGGTCTCGTCCCTGAACGTTCCGGCGCTGAGCTTAAACCAGGACGGAAATCGAAGGCGCCCGGTCTCGGAATTGGCCCATGCGGGCTGGGGTCCTGACCAATAATCGAACACGATACTGTCCCACGCGGCCGCGTTCGCGAGCGGGTTGGTCCCTCCGTTGTAGGACCATACCCCGTTGGGATTCTCTGTATCGCTCCAATCCGCTGCGAGATCGAACACCATGCTGTCAGGGAGAGTCCTGATGGTCAGCGAAACGCCGATCATGTCTCCGTTATAACTTCGCGGATTCTGAACGATTTCCAACTTGATGACGTCACCCGGGGCGACCGTTCGGCCGTTGAGCACGGCGGATCCGGCCGAGCCGTCACGGAAGCGGAAGGGGTTAGCACGGGTGTACGGATCACCGGAATGGACGGTCCCGTATGTCAGTAGCCGGTTATTGTGGTAGAGCTTCCAATCCTGGCTGCGGTCTATATCCCGGACCCGCCAACACGCGCCCGAAATATTGATGGCGCCGCGAATTGGACTGGTCCATGTTACGTTTCCCAGGCCATTGCCAGGGTTGGAAGGTATATCATCGGAATGTGTTACCACGTCGCCGATTTGCCAATCGTGTGTTTCGCCGGCAGGCTTGCGCCTGAGCGCTTCCGCCAGCGCCGCTTCCGCCCGCCCGAGCTCGCCCAGCGCGATCAGCGGCCGGCTGAGGTAAGACCAGGCCCGGTCATCCTTCGGAAAACGCTTAACAGCTTTCTCGAATAGATTCGCCGCCTCACGGTGTCGCCCCATCCCCTCCATCGCCTGTCCGAGATTGTAGTAAGCGTTGGGTTCCTCCGGGTCGAGCTCGAGAGCCCGTCGCAGGAAGGACTCCGCCTCGCCGGCGCGGCCCGATTTAAGGAGACGGACGCCGTAGGCCGTTTGGGCCAGTGGATCGTCGCGGCCCACTTCGGCGGATAGTCGGTTCGCGGCTTCCGCGTCTCGTGTCCGGCCCATAGCACGCAGATTGTCCGCACGTTGGTTGTAATACCTCCACTGAGAGGGGTCCAATTCGATCGCCTTCCGGTAGGCCATGTCGGCCTCCTCGCCCTGCCCTCTGAATGCCAGGATCCACGCGAGCGTGACATGGGCTTCCGCGGAGTCGGGCGCCTGTTGTGTGGCCTGAAACGCGGCCTCGTTCGCCTCCTCAGGCTTGCCGGCCCGCATCAAGGCGCCGGTCTTCGCCACCCAGACACGGGGATTCTTCGGGTTGAGCAACAGGGCCGAATCCACCAGCACAAGCGCCTCTCGGATACGATCCACCTGCAGGTAGGCGTCGGCCAGCAGCGGGACCGTCTCGTGGAGGCCGGTCCTATCAGCCATTGCCGCCTCCAACTCCTCCACGAACCGGTTCAGGTTTTCGATCTTGTGAAGCGCACGGGCGAGGCTGCGGCGATAGAGCGCTACCCTGGGGGCCAGCCGTACCGCGGCCTGGTAGCTCTGGATCGTCGGTCCCATGCGGTCGAGCAGCTCGTAAACCACTCCGAGATTGTGGTAGACGGCCGCGTGGGGAACACGGCGCGCAAGCACCGTGAGCTGGCGAATCGCCGTGTCCGCGTCTCCTGTCAGGGCCGGCGCTGTGGCATCTACCAGAAGGCGGGAAAGCTGCGGTGGAATCGCGAGGGAGTCCGGCTGCACGGGAACGGCGATCTCGCTCTCCGCGCCGTTTCGTAGGACCGAAAGCCACAAACTCCTGCCGGCCCGCAGGAAGGTAGCGCTGAGAATCGCCGACTCACTCGGATTCCGCTGCCCGTCGAGCGCCACAATGACGTCTCCGACCTGCAGCCCGGCTGAACGCGCCGTGCAATTGGCGGCCAATCCCACGATGCCGAGGTCGCCGCCGGGCAGGGTCGAGGCGGTGAGTCCCGTCGCGTTACGGGGGACGAAGTTCTCTGCCGCTTCTCTAAGCTTCATCGGAAACGTCCGCCGATACACCTGCGCGCTTCTTCTTCCGTACCGAATGGCTACCTTCAAGATTCTCACTCGTCTGGGCTCGGTCGGCGCTGCGCCTGCGACGGCCGTCGATTCGGTCATATCCGTCGCCACTACCCCGTCGCCGAACTCGTTGAAGAACCGGACCCGCCCTGATTTCACCTGCAGTGTCGCGCGGAGCCGGGGCGCTGCGTTTGCTCCCGTTTTTGTCCTCGCGAGCCCCAGGCTAAACTCGGTGCCGAGCACCGCAGCGGTCGCCACGGGCGTATGAATCGCGAACCTTTGCCGGTCCTTCGTCGGCGCAACAATTGCCGAAAGGTTCCCCCTCGTCAGGACGAAGTCACGCCCGGGGATGAATCCGGCTCCGCCTCGACTGGGCAACTCTACGGTTGTGTTATAGTCGAGCGCAAGGATCGTGCCGTCCTTCTGAAGTAGCTCGACCTTGTCCATGTCGCGCGTCTCGATTCTGGCGCCGAGCAGTATGGCCATCTTCTCCTTCACCGGAATCGGAGCGTCAGCGCCCGGCTCGCGCACCAACGGGTCGCCCATCACGCGGCCGAACGTCCCAACAACCACTCGCTGCGCAACGCGCTCCGGATGCCCGGCGCCATGCGGCTGGATGGAACCAATGTTGATCTCGGGATCGTTCTGATTTTCGGCGATGACGTCCTGACGACGTGTACGTCGTTTTCGGATTGGCGGGTCGAGTTCGGATGCTCCGGGCACGGAGTCTTTCGCAATAGTGGGCTCACCCGGAGGGCGGATGCCTGGATTCAGCGGACTCGGCTGCGAGATGGACGGTGTTTGGCGTTTGGCGATATATCGGTTACTGGAAGGCCGGATTGCGTAAATGGCAAACAGGATCAATACGAGCGCGGCCGCCCCGGCGAGTCCCCACCGCAAGGAAAGCGGAGAGCTGAATGGTGTCCGGGTCCGTCGCGGCTCTGAAGGATCCTGCTCGAATGCGGCAGTTACCGCGCTCCTGATTGCCGCCAACGCGTTTTCGGACAGCTGCGCTGCCTCAAACGGGTCGTGAGCAGAGACGAACCGCGGAATCCGGCGGTCAACCACCGCTTCGAAGCTCGAGCGGGAGGCTCCTCGCCCCGCCGACCTCACATCGGTCAGCAATCCCAGTATTTCGGTTCTGAGTTCTTGAGCGCTCATATTGTCAATAAGGCCAGAGATATCATGCGGAACGACTCATCGCCGAACCACCTGAGCATTTCCTGTCGCGGCCGCTCTTTAGCACGCTCCAGGAGCCTCTCGACCGCCTTTTCCGATCGATGAACGATGGTCGCGATCTCTCGAACGGAGAACTGCTCTACGTATCGCAGGAGGACGACCTCGCGCTGATCGGGCGTCATCGAATCTAGGAGCGCCTGTACGAGCCGAACGCGATCGAGCCGGTCTACGAGGTCCTCGAGAGATGTGGAAGGGTCATGGACCTGGCGGAGCGCGTTTCGAGAGTCGTCGTCGAGGCTCAGCACCGGATGGTCCGTCGCCCTCTTTAGACGCGAGCGCTCCTTGAGGCGGTCGCCGATCTTCAGCCGCGCCAGACTGCAGAGCCAGGTAAAGACAGAACAGGAGCCGTCGAAGCTCTCGCCCATGCGCACGGCGGCGACGAAGGCATCCTGAACGATCTCCTCCGCGTCCTCCGCGTTCCCGCCCATGCGCCGGAGCACGAATCGGAACAGCGAGTCGCCATAAGCCTCGATGAGCTCATGCGCGGCCCGCTCGTCACCCCGCCCGATGCGGTGCACGATTCCGACGTCACTGGGGAGCGCTCGCGCGCACTCGACGGTCGCCATTGCCTCCCGCTCGATCTACATGAACAGCGCCCGGCCGGGCTCTCTCAGCGCGGACTATTCTCGAGATTCGCTCGCCTGACGGAGCCTGTTGGGCCGAATAACAACTTGTTGAACGGCCGTCTGCCGAGGTTTCCCCCCGCAGACGATCGGGGCAATTTCGGACTGCCGTTGAACGACCGAACGGGCGGCGAGACAACGACGGGAGTGGAGGTCCTACAAACTCAAGAAGGCTGTACAAATATCCGGCACGCACGCGCGACACCTTAACCGGTTCGACCACAAAGCGGATTCCGGACGAGCGACGATATCGGCACTCTCGTTCCGGTTCGCGACGGAATCATCCTGCATTCGCCACCCCATCAGCCACGCAGCCATCAGAAATGCACATCCTGATCGCCCCAGCATGTTTGGAGGTAATCGATCTGCCCGGAATGAGCCATGGCATGAAGGCCCGGCAGATTCATCAGGAACGTCATCGACATCGACCACCCGAGCCCGGTGTCCAGGGAAGTCCCGATCGCGTCCGGCGGCACGGAATCCAACGCAGCAATAACCTCATCGGTACCCTTCCGGAACACACTTTCCATCTCCGTGCGGCTCGTTATTGCCGCTTCCTCCGCATTCACTCGCGCCAACCACTCCGCTAAGTTGTCACTCGCCGGAAGCTTTCGGTCCTTGATCATGCGAGCGAATCTTCCGGCATAAAGAGCGGTATGAGCGGCAATTCGGATTGCCGACTTCGCCGATGGCGTCGGCGTCCAGATCAACTTATCGTCCGGTACGAATGAAAACGTCTTCAACAACACCTCCATGCCTCCCACCGCGCTCTCTTTACATGCAGCAACCAGGCTTTCCATCTTTGTAATCCTTCCTAATCCTAAGGCGAAGTCGTTTCTGCCGGGGGTAAAACCACAACGAGGCCGCGATTCGAGCGTGATTCGCGGCCTCGCCGGTTGTTAGACGCCCGACTCTGTTTTGTCGCGTGCATCCACATGTTAAGGCTTACCGCCTATCAGTTCTCCTTCTTTGGAGCAGGCACGAATTGGTCGATGAGAATTGGATTGCCGTCCGGATCCGTAAGCGAGAAGCTTGCCGGTCCCGTAGTTGACTCATCGGCCTTCGTCGCGAGCTCAAGGCCCCGACTCTTGAGCGCCTTCTGTATCTCACGGATATCCTGAAACGTCGGCAATGTCTTGCGGGACCGATCCCATCCCGGATTGAACGTCAGCGAGTTCTTTTCGATGAAGCCCTGGAAGAGACCGATGATTGCGCTGTCGTTCACCATCACGACCCACTTCTTCCAGTCGCCACTCCGGACGTGGAATCCGAGCTTCTCGTAGAAGTCCCGTGACTTAGCTAAGTCCTTGACCGCAAGGCTGATTGAGAAGTTGCCGAGGGAGATTGCCGGTTCTTCTGCCTTGCCGCTGGGCGGAGCGCCATTCGCCTGCTGCACCATGTATCCGCCGAGGAAGAAGAGAACAGCGACCACAAGATTGCGCGTCATTATGCCTCCAATTTGCAGTGCCGAGTTCAACGCCATCCTCAACTAAACGACAAGCGACCTCGGTATCGCCGTAACTCATCATTATACCGATACCCAGCCACCCGACCACTTGCCCAAAACGCGCGCCAGTATCGCAGGTCATGCTCGAGAAACGAAGAAAGCCCGCTTGGTCACAAGCGACCAAGCGGGCTTATGAAGAACCGCTACGATGTTGAGATCGAACCGCCTGGACCGGATTCGGTTGCTTTTCCAGACTCGAAGAGGCTGTGTGCTTCTTCGTCCTTCATCACATTTCGCCGGTGCGGACAGTCGATGACTTACGGCGTGTGGTAGGCGCCGCCCGCCCAACCGCGGAAGGCGGACACAACGTTCAGATAGCCGCCGCTCACGACCGCATAGCTCTCGCTCGCCGCGTTCTGCTGGCCGCCGTTAACGACGGAACCTTGACCACTCGCCAGGTTGGAGAAGCCGCCATTAACGCTCGACCAGTAGTTCCTGGCCGTGTTTCCTGTCCCGCCGGTTATCGTGCAATAGGGACCCAGGATCTGGTTTCCTTGTCCGGCAACCAGTCCGCCGTAGCTCGTATAGCCGTTGTGATCTCCCAGCACGACGTTATGACTGCCGGTGCGCGGGTAGGCACTATCTCCACCGGGATAGCCGACGATGAGGTTTCCCAGGCCGGTGAGCGTTCCACCGTTACCAACGTTGTCGTCCGTACTGCCGCTCCCACTGACGATGTGGACATTGACTCCGCTGATGGATAGATCCGTCCCTGAAAGGCTCAGAGGAGCCGTTACCGTCTGCAGGACGCCGACAGAGGTCTGAATAGATCCCTCGGCGGACTGGGCGCGCGCTGCCTCATCAGCAACGGCCTGATCTGCATATGCCTTCGCGTCTGCCAGGGTCTTGGCGTCAGCCTGCAGGCGATCTGCGATCTCGGCATTCAGTTTGGCCCTCAGTTCGTTAAGGGCTGCTTGCTGGCTGCTGCTTGTTGCCTCCAGGACGGCTACACGGCGCTCCAGCGCCGGCAAACCACCTGTCTGCTGGGCAATGGCACGACCGGCTCCTGGAAATGCCAATGTTACGATCACGAGAGCAAGACTGCAGAATCCAAGCAGCACTCCGAGGCGTCTGCGCACAGTCTCCAAGTTTCGTTCCGCCTTTTCAAGGCGCCTGGTGAGAATTTCGCGTTCGTTGTCGTCCATCGTTCATGTCTCCGTTTGAGTCACAAAGGGTAGTGGCCATCATCGTAGCGACCTGCCGTGAAGCGCACATGAAAGCAGCATGAATAATCCATGAAGTCTGACCACAATCGGAGGCTGTTGGGGGCGCGGCGCCTGACTCCGCGGGAGAGCAAAGCTCTGAGTGACGGTAGTTTAGGGGAGCGGCGCAAGAAAGGACCTATATCGCCGCGCAGGCGCGATGCTAAGAATGCACCTCTTGATCGTCCGGCACGAATGAAAACGTCTTCAGGAACACCTGCATTCCTCGCAGCCGATGATCTTGCCGGTGAGATCGGAATGAGCGTATCGGTCCTCCATTTCCTCTCCTTTGTCTTGAACTCTGATACGTCGGATGAGTATGATTTACTGTGGTAACGGCAAGACCCATCACAGTCCATCCGATCATCCGACGCATTCAAGACGGACTTTGCGGA
>JGI10216J12902_102116867_pt1 | contig 12462 bp, 11 predicted proteins | sample KanNatreferecore_FD_12902 | JGI IMG/M metagenome (IMG submission 12902)
TGATGCTCTGATCAAGATCGCGGACGAAGCCAAGACCCAGCCCGAACTTCTCCACAATGCCCCAAGTACCACGCAGTTCGGCCGCATGGATGAGGTCAAAGCGGCGAGAGAACTGGTCCTGTGCTGCTGGCTGCCGGAAGGGTACGATCTCGACGCATAAGATTATAGCAGGGGCGGAGCGCTGCTCCGCCCCTGCAAATTTCAGGAGGGTAATTTATGGCAAATGAAAAACTTTCTTTCCTAAGAACACCACTAAAGCTTATTGGTTTATCGGATGAGGCTATTGAGAAGGCAATCGAATTTATTTCTGATCTCTTATTTGAAAAAGATGAGAGTTCCGTCAGGATTGAATATCCATACCATTTGGTGGATGAATTTATTTCACCCGCCGAACACAATTTCTTTTTCAATCTAAAAGCGGTGGTTGGCGATTCGGCCCACATATTCTCCAAAGTAAAACTGAGCGATTTGTTTTATGCCAGGGCTGGTGACTACGGAAAGAATCGCTCCTACACAAATCGGATTGACCGCAAGCATGTGGATTTTCTCTTGTGTGATGCCAAAACTCTAAAACCAATTCTGGGAATTGAGTTGGATGATAAAAGTCATAAACGATCCGACCGGCAGGAACGCGACGACCTTGTCAATCATGTATTTCAGGCAGCCAGATTGCCGCTCATGCATGTCTCAGTTCAACATGGATATTCACAAAGCGAACTCAGGAATAACCTGGCAGCCTATATTTCAGGAAAGCAAGTTAAGGATGATCGACCTGCGCAAATCCAGGAATCATCACTCCGCTGTCCAAAGTGTGCAAGTGAAATGGTACTGCGCACAGCAAAGCGTGGAGATAATCAAGGTGGTAAATTTTGGGGATGTTCGAAATATCCTGAATGTCGCGGGATAACGGAATATATCGCAAAGCGATCCAACGAACCTCATCATCTGTAGGATGGATGAGGTCAGGGCAGAGAGAGGGTTGGTCCTGGGCTGCTGGTTGCTGGAAGAATATGATCAAGATCTTTGGGAATTGATCAGCAATCAGTTAGACCGATAGTCATTCGATCTAGCAGTAAAGCATCGAAACGTTTGAGTTCCGATGCTTTTTGCATTGGGGTGTTCGATAAAAGCGCAACCCAGCTTATTTTGAAAATACCATATAAGTTTTAATATGACAATTCAGGTCTTATTATTCGGAATAACGCTGGCTTATGTTTCACGGTCATTCTGTCGTATCCATGGCCAAATGTCATGAGGATTCGATGACATCCGTTGCTGTTGCCACGACGTACAAATATATATACATAAGTATATATGAATGGTGTGGATTACAACATCCACTAGCGTACCAAAGGATATCAAACTATGAAACCAAACCTGCTCAGCAACAGACTCATGGCATTTGTCTTTGCACTATCTCTCCTCGCACTGAACTTTTTCCCGGTGGCCGCCGCGACGATACAAATTACAAGCCTTTCCACTACCACGCTAGCGCGCAGTGGACGCCTGCGTATTTTCGGTACTGGATTCGGCACGGATGGCCAGGTGCTGATCGACGGTCAGCCTTCGCCCATTGCCGACTGGACCGACAACCTGATCGTGGCCTATGTTCCTGAGACAGCCCGCCTGGCCGCGGTGACAGTCCAGGTTGCGACTTCAGGAGGGAGCAGCAACACGGTGAGCCTGACAGTCACATCCCGTCAGAGCAATGGCCGGGTCAAATGGCGCTTCCAACACAGCGGCATGTACACAATAGTTCGTCCAGCCGTAGGGCCAGATGGCACTGTTTACGCCGTGGATGTGAACTTCCATCTATATGCGTTGAGCCCAGACGGGGCACTGAAATGGATCGTGCGCGGCGCCGGTAACAAGGGGCTTTCGGTGGGTGCGGATGGAACGGTCTACACTGGTTCTGAATCCGATATAGCCGCGTTCAATCCGAATGGAACGCTCAAATGGAGATTCGTTCAGGACCCCCGGGCGTTTATTTTGTTAGGACCGAATGTTGGACCGGACGGAAATATCTACGCCGTGGCAACAGAGGGGATCGGCATTTTTTCGTTGACGCCAGCCGGCGTGCTGCGCTGGGCACAACCTGAGGCATATGGACGGTTGATCGTTGACTACCAGGAAGTGGTCTTTGGTCCGAATGGCGCCAACCAGCAGATGTACTTCCTCGCGAACAACCACATCAAGGGCCTGCGCCTGGATGGCAGCGTGGTCTTTACGAATCCGGCGAGCGGCAACCAGCCAGCGACCGGACCTGACGGTACCATCTACACTACCTACACCGCACTAGGGGCCTATACGCCTATCGGAAATGTGAAATGGTCTTTCACGGGCGTCATCAATAACGCAGCCACCGCGCCGGATATTGGTCCCGATGGCGTAGCCTATTTCGTTCACAACCTTGGTACGCTGTATGCGGTCAACACGAATGGCACGGAACGCTGGCGCGTCGTCACATCCGAGATCATGGAGGATCCCATCGTCAGCCCGTTGAATACCATTATCGCCATGGGGGGCCTCCCGACCTATGGAGAGTCGGGCTTCTTCAAGGCGGTTAGCACGACCACACACAATGAGTTGTGGCGGGTAACCTTGGCCCCGGAAAACGGCGGCAATCTCGTGCCCGACAGCCGTCCACGCTTCGCCGCAAATGGGGAAACGTTTTATATTACCGCCCAGATTTTAGGTGGCGATGAGAGCAATCCATACGGATACATTTACGCGCTTGACACTGGGGGCACCACTCCACCAACCCCAACCCCGGGAGCGACCAATACACCGGTTACCAGCACAGTTGTTCCTCCCAAATCAACTACTACACCGATCATAAACACACCTGTTCCCTCTACACCAACCCCTACACCCATTAGCAATACATCAGTTCCTCCCACTGCAACCAATACGCCTGCAGCTGGAACAAGCACTGGTTTTCTCTCACCCTCTGCAAATGCCGCGCAGACATCCAGTGCAGGGGATAACAACGGTTATGAGACCAGTTCCTTGAATGCTTATGCCAATGACTCGTCGGTCACAACGGATGCAAATAGCGGCACGAACAAAAGCACATCTTGTACAGATACTGGCAAGGATAAGCACCGCTACTACAACTACAATCTCAATATACCTGCAACCGCTGTGATGCGGGGTATTCAGGTACGTCTCGATGCACGCGCCAACACAACAAACGGATCGCCGAAGATCTGCGTGCAGCTCTCGTGGGATGGCGGCATGACCTGGACGACAGCCAAAACCACATCGACCCTCGGCATAGCAGAGACAACTTACATCCTTGGCGGCACATCCGACACATGGGGCCGCACGTGGAGCTCCAGCGACTTCAGCAACGCCAACTTCCGCATTCGAGTCATTGACACGGCGGGCAGTCCGAGTGTCGATTTCCTGCTCGATTACATAGCAGTTAACATCACGTATCAGCCGTAAGACAAATCAAGAGTCCACTCAACGATAAAAGAAGGATGCGATCAGGCGCATCCTTCTTTTAATATGACCGACGCTTCAGTACCGGCTGCGATCTGATTACATTAACCGTTCATAAATCTCTCAACAATTCATCCAATTTTCTCTTCCGATTTCCATCCCAGCAGGCACTACAAGATATGAGCGAGTCTTTGTTGTAAAATCAAATCATGAACTCCAAGTCTACAAGCGGTGGTGCGGTATTTGAGCTTCTCGAAGGAACCTGGACAGGCCACGGCCGCGGACAATTCCCCGGCGTCACATCGTTTGACTATCGCGAGACGCTCACTTTCACGCGGCGTGATGAGAAAATACTAGCCTATGAACAGAGGACTCAAAAATTATACGATGGGCAGACCGAATGGCTCGAATCTCATTGGGAGAGTGGTTTCATCCGGATTCTTGAAAACAGCGAATTAGAGTGGACCAGCGCTCAAATCGGACGAACGGAAGTGTTGACAGGTCACACCGAACCGATGAGGAACCCATTTCGAATCCATTTCGTGAGCAAGACGATCACGAATGACCCGCGAATGGTATCGTCCGCGCGTACATTTGAACTTGAAGGGGATACGCTGCACTATGAGATGGAAATGCATACGACGAAAGTAGCGAAGTCCGCTCCCCATTTGAAGATCACTTTACAACGGGTAAAGCAGGAGAAAAGTTTCTAAATGAAGCAGCGCCTGTTTAGAATGACTCCCAAATGGTTAAGACCACTATTACAAAAGATTTATTATTTCCCGTTTGATCTTATTGACATGTTCACCAAACCAGACGGCATGATTCCGCCAAGATCAAGGATCTTTATTGGTAGTGGCGACTTTGTCCAGATCGGACAAGGCTTCAAACAGCATTTTATTGCACTAGGCGATCTGCAGCCCGACCATCGGGTGCTGGATGTGGGCTGCGGAATTGGACGCATGGCAATACCACTGACCAGTTACCTATCGGGGAAGGGTGAATATTGGGGATTTGATATTGTGAAAGAGGGTATCGATTGGTGTCAGAAACGGATTTCTCCTAAATACGGCAATTTTCATTTTATCCATAGTGATGTATTCAACAAGGAATACAACACCAAAGGCAAGATCATGGCGAAGGATTTCAGATTCCCATTTGAAGATAAATCCTTCGACTTTGTTTTTCTAACGTCAGTGTTCACGCACATGCTCCCAGCTGATGTGGAAAATTATATGAGCGAGATTGCCCGTGTTACGAAACCAGGCGGAAAGTGTTTGATCACATTTTTTATCCTCAATGAAGAATCAAGCGAGCTGATTCACTTCGGAAAAAGTGATATCAATTTTCAGTATGATTTGGGGGGTTGCCGCTCGAGCGATCGAGAAATACCAGAAACAGCCATCGCCTACGATGAGAAAATTGTCAGGAATCTGTTCAAGAAAAACGGACTGGTTCTGCACGGTGATATTTACTATGGCTCGTGGTGCGGCCGACAGAATTTCCTTACCTATCAAGATCTCATTGTTGCCGAGAAAAACAACAGTTAGGTCGTCTTCAACATAATAGTTCGTAAACGCTGCTTGGAATTGTGGCTGCCATCGAACAGTTTTTCTCTACCTGCCTAAGAACGGCAGCATCAGAAGTCTTTTTAGATTCCTTGTTACGATTCCAGCCTCTCTTGGCACATATAAGATGTATGCAGGAGATTCATGACTACTCTTATGACAAGATCGCAATCGCAATATCCCTCGATGGAAGATGCCGATTTGGCACAGCAAGCCCGCGCCGACCCGGAAGCCTTTGCCGAATTATACCGACGCCATGTGACGAGCGTCTATCGTTATCACCGTGCCCACACCGACAATGACAGGGATGCTGAAGATCTAACGTCGCAGACTTTTATGGCCGCCCTGGAAGCAATCCATTCCTATCGCGGGACAGGCCCTTACGTGGCTTGGTTAATGGGGATCGCGACGCGGCTGCGTGGACGCTTCTTTCGCGGACGCAAGCCTGAGGTCGGGTTGGATGCAGTGCTTCACATCCCGACCCCCAGCCTGCCTACCGATAGAGCTGCGGCGCGGCGCATCCAGATGGAATACATCCTCGGTGCAATCAAGACTTTGAGCCCGGACCGCGCCGAAGCGCTCATCCTATGCTTTGTCAGCGAACTGAGCGCGGGTGAAGCTGGGCTCGTTCTGGGAAAAAGTGAAGCGGCAATCCGCATGTTAATCTCGCGCGGATTGCAGGATCTGCGCAGCCGCACATCGCTGGCCCTGGAGATGGACTATGAATAAAGAGTTACTCGATCAGCTCTCAACTGATGAACAACAAATTGCAGCAGAAATAGGCTTGGCTGCTGACGCTATGCAAATTTCCCCAAACTTTCAATGGGATTTGGAGACTCGCTTGATGCACGCAGTCACTCAAAAAACAAGACATGACAGTAGGTGGCAAAAGATCATGCCATCATTGGGGTGGGCGTTGGTAGCCGGATGTGTACTCTTTTTACTAAACTGGACGATCCGTTCACTGGCATTGAATCCGTCGGAGGTCGGTGCGGAGGTTTCCACCCCACCGGTCTCGTTTATTTCTGAGGTACAGCAAGGTAATATCTGCGTGGGCAGGCTGGCCCTGGAACATGGATTCAATGTATTTCTGAGCAACCGGGAAAAGACCGAGCTTGTCGCCGTGGATGTAGGAACAAACATGAGCGAGATACGCTCCTTTGCATGGTCGGCAAACGGAAAGCAGCTGGCCCTTATAGGCAACACAACCGGGACAGGAAGCATCTATGTCACCTACCCTGTCGGTGGTCAGGTCGGCTATTTGCTTTCGAGTTCTCAATTGGGCTATCTAATGAATGCCGCCTGGTCGCGTGATGGAAAACAGTTCGTGCTGTGGTCACTACAGAACAATAAAGTACTGTATCTTTTGAATTCTGATGGAACGGATGCAGTCGAAAAACAACTCAGCATCCAAATTCTAGGCACGCCTCAGTTTGCGCCGGATAATCAAAGCATACTGTTCCACGGTGCCGATACATCATCTGCGGGTCTTTTTGAAGTGAAGTTGAATGGTTCTGAAGCCAGGCTGATCAATCCACTCATGGAGAATGCAAGTGGTTTTGCGTTCTCGCCGGATGGTTCACAACTCGCCTATATGGAATATCATCACGATCTCGGCGAAGCCCAACTCTGGTCCGAAGACCTGACGACTCATAACGCAACCATGCTGGGAAAGTTCCCCATCGCGAAAGGTTCCGGGTCATCTGTTCCGGCTACGGCCAATATGAGCTGGTCAGCAGATGGAAAATCGATCGTGTTCGATGTGGGACTGGGCGCGAACGATCGCGTCATCTACCTCGCCCACACCGATGATATGGATCTCACCAAAGTCGTTGATGCCGGATATGCGCCAGCGATTTCAAATGATGGAAGATGTCTGGCCTATATGAATGATAAACAACTATTCCTGCTGGATCTGATCGCGGCTTCCAATTCGGCTGCTACTCCATCTATATTCGTGGCCGACATACCTGCAGGAAGGGGCAGCCCAAATTACCAACTGAATAAAATACAATGGCAGCCCTGATGCGTTGAAAGCGCCTGGTACAAAAACAGCAAACTCGGAGGACCACCGCTTCGAGTTTGCTGTTTTTCTTTGTTTTTTTGCGGTGCTATAATATTTTCAAACGTCCGAGCCGGAGATACATGCTATGAAACGATATGGCGATAACCTGCCATCGTCCGAAAAGCCTGAAGAACTGGATGAACCGCAATCCGTGCAGGTAATGTACGGTGGATGTGGCGTCCGCTTTGGGACGTTTACCCAAAAGACGATTCCGTCCAAAAAACGCAAGACCCTGGATATCCTTGAGCTGCTTGGGTTGAAACGCAGGAAGAACACCCCATCTGCCCGATAATCGCAGCCCGGAAACAGACTGCCAGATCCCGATGTTTCCATTATGGAGACATCGTTTTTGTTTACCATTAACGGGCATCCTCCTATGCATCAAGCCTTTCATCGTGACCGTTTTACCTGGCTGGCGTATTTGTCACTGGCTTTCTACGGATATTTTCTCAACGTTCTGGGGCCCATCACTCCGTTCCTGAAAGATGAGCTGCAACTGACCTACACGGTCAGCAGTCTCCATTTCACAGCCTTTGCTGTTGGAATTTTATTGATCGGTGTTGGGGGACATCTTGTCATTCAACGGCTCGGAAGCAAACGTTCGCTCTGGCTTGGATTATTTGGCATGAGCCTAAGCGCCATCCTTTTATTGCTCGGCAGGAATTCAGTCATCACAATCGGCGCATCTTTTCTCATGGGATTGATCGGCTCGCTGATCCTTGCCATTATCCCTGCCGCGCTTTCCGATCAACATGGAGAGATGAAGGCTGTGGCACTGTCAGAAGCAAACGTTACCGCCTCCCTGTTAGCCACATCTGCGCCATTGCTGGTGGGATGGTTCGCCAACTCCATTGGCTGGCGCTGGGCCCTGGGGCTAATGGCTTTCTTTCCGATCCTGATGTTCATCGGCCTGGGGCAGAATTCGGCACCCAAAAATAAAGCTGTGACGTTAGAAAGCAATCAAACCGTTCAACCCCTACCTTCACTATTCTGGCTTTACTGGGTCGCGATCGTGCTGGGCGTTGCGGCGGAATTTTGCCTGGTTTTTTGGAGCGCCGATTACATGGAACAGGTATTGGGATTGATCAAAGCCGATGCCGCCCGAGCGGTCAGCCTGTTCCTGGCGGCGATGATCGTGGGGCGCCTCCTGGGCAGCCGGCTGGTGCAACGTTTCTCGACGCGCGCTGTGGTAACGGTCTCGATTGTGATCGCAGGCGTTGGTTTTCTACTTTTCTGGAGAGTGCAAAGCCCATGGATCGGGTTGAGTGGACTCTTCCTTACAGGGCTTGGAATAGCAAATCTATATCCTTTGATCCTTGCGCTTGCGATCAATGCCGCAGGCGAAAACACGGTCCAGGCGGGGGCACGCGCCACGCTTGCATCTGGCACCGCCATCCTCGCTCTCCCCCTCCTTCTTGGACGGCTGGCCGATGCAGTTGGAATCCGTCCGGCGTATGGCATCGTTCTGGTTATACTCATCGGCATTTTTGTGATTACACAGGTTGCCAGAAGGAATTCCAGATCATCAGACTCAGCGACGATCTGAGCAAGTAAATAAAAACAACAGCATCAATGATCTTCACGGTGCCGGAATGCCATGCGCTCAGGATGCCCTGCCGGCAATCGTTTGACTCGATGACTCTCCCATCGGCTATAGAGCCCCAATCCTGCCAGCGCAGCGTAGAAGGTCATCGTACCGATAAAGACCGCCAGACCTGGAACAGGCCCAATGGAGGCGCGTGAAATTATCTCGATGAGGGAAGTACTCGGCCCCGGATGAGTTGTCAACACGACGAACCAACTTCCCAACAATACACTATAGATACCCACATAATTGCGTCGCAGCCGTCTTCCCATCGCCTCCCACCACGGCATATGAAATCGCGGCCATTCCATGTCCTGACCGAGTCGGTCTGCCCAATCAGGCGTGGCTGGCTTTGTGCCAGATAGCAAGGGTCCATAAAAATTGATCTCGATCATGCGGGCCCGGGAACGCCAGATATCGTAGAACCGATAACGGCGCGCTTCCATGGTCAGGAGAAATGTGCAAAACAAGGTAATGATCGGGATAAGTACATGCCGCTCGATCGCTTTGTCGCTGAAAACAAAACTGAGTGTGGTTGCACTCATGACGATCGCCCAATGCGAAGTGGTATCGATGCGGCCGCGCCAGGCCGTGGCTTCGCCCAGTTCACCGCGGTAGAGGTGAATCAGTGCGTTGACAAATTCGCTGCGGGTGACCTGGTCAAGCTCAAGGCGCTTGTCAACAGGGAGAGGGGAAACAGAGTCAGACATAATAGAATCCTCCAGGGGCTGATAAGATAGCGAAACGGAAACACATTCTGACTGATCGATTTTGTTGTACCATGAAATGGTTGCAAACTTCGATCCGCCCATGGGATCGTGTTGGTTTTGCTTGTTGGCACTTTCATCAGCAATAGGGATGTAGGAGGCGACTCGAGTGCCCATTCTTGCTACGTCCAGCACATCACTTGCTATAATGATGCCATGAAGGCAAAGAACATCTCCCTAGTTGCTGCGAAAACCACGCTGATCCTGGCATTGGTTCTGGTCGTTAGTGGCTTTGCGGAGGTGAATAACGTTTTGCATCCACCGCGGATTGTCCCTCCGGGAAACACCCTGCGAAAATACAAAGTTAAGTATCAAACAAGAGACCTGATCACGGACGATGGCATACGTCTCGCGGCATGGTATACACCACCGAAGAATGGAGTGGTGATCCTGCTTGCACATGGATATGGCGACAATCGCCCTGAATGGGTCTATACGATGCTCGCCAAAAACGATTACGGAGTACTGGCCTGGGATGCAAGAGCCCACGGTGAAAGTGATGGGACGATTTCGACGATCGGCTATCTCGAAGTTATGGATGTGAAGGCTGCCCTTGACTACGCGCTCATGCAGCCAAATGTTGAACATATTGGCGCGTGGGGCGGCTCGATGGGTGGCGCAACGTTGATCAGAGCGACGGCACAGTTCCCGGAGATCGAAGCACTTTTCGTGGATAGCTCATTTGACTCATTGGACAGTGAGTTCGATTTCCTTATACCGTATCCGTTCATCAATCCACTGGCAAAGTTCATTGCCAAGGTAGAGACTGGAATAAATCTCGACGAAGTCAATCCCATGGATGAAATTGGCAGGATCAGTCCACGTCCCGTTTATATTGTGCACAGTACAGCCGATACAGTTGCGTCGCCCGTTGCAGGCGAAAGGTTATTTAATGCGGCGAAGGAACCGCGTTTTCTGTGGCTTGAAAATAATGCGGCCCATCTTGCAATTTATTTGGAGAACCCGCGTCGATATCAAAGAAGGCTGACCGATTTTTTCAATGAATGGCTGGTAGGAAAAAGCGAATGATTCCACGGTCGTAGCCCGATTCTTCAATGTTGCATCCTGAATGTCTTCCGCTATACAAAGCATTCAATAGAGCAATAATCATAAATTGTTTTCTTTAAAGGATATGAAATGATTGATAACCCTAGCAATTGGGCCGGTAATTATTCCTACCGCGCTGCCCGGAGACTCGAACCAGAGACCCTGGAACAGATTCAGGAACTGGTTCATCGCGGCAGCAAATTTAAGGCACTGGGCACTCGTCACTCATTCAATGACATCGCGGATTCACCCGGTGACCTGATCTCACTCAAGCATTTTAATAAGATTATCTCATTGGATCGTGAGCACCGAACGGTCACTGTAGAGGCAGGAGTTCGCTACGGTGAGCTTGCCCACTGGCTCCATGCAGAAGGGTTTGCTTTGCACAACCTTGCATCGCTGCCACATATCTCTGTTGCAGGAGCGTGTGCCACCGCAACACACGGCTCCGGTGACCGACATGGGAATCTGGCCACGGCCGTGACCGCGTTGGAAATGGTCAGGGCCGATGGCGAAGTGATCATGCTATCACCTGAAGCAGATGAAGATTTTTATGGAGCGGTGGTCGGCCTGGGAGCGATCGGCATCGTCACAAAGCTCACTCTGAATATCTCCCCCAATTTTCAAATGCAACAGGACGTATACGAGAACCTGCAGCTCTCACAACTGGAGAATCATTACAATGAATTAACATCCAGCGCATACAGCGTCAGTCTGTTCACAGACTGGAGCAACGCAGTCATCAACCAGGTCTGGGTAAAGCAGCTTGTTGAAGATGAAGTTACTATCAAAGCCCATCCTGAATTGTTCGGCGCCCGGCTGGCCACCCGCAATCTGCATCCGATCGCCAATCTCTCAGCCGAAAACTGCACGGAGCAGATGGGCGTTTCCGGTCCCTGGTTTGAACGTCTACCTCACTTCCGTCTCGAGTTCACACCGAGCAGCGGCGAGGAACTGCAGAGCGAGTATATCCTTCCACGCCAGCACGCCTTTGCCGCGTTCCAGGTCATCCATGGCTTGCGAGAACGCATTGCACCCCTGCTGCTGATTTCAGAGGTGCGTACGATTGCCGCAGACCAACTGTGGATGAGTCCCAGCTATGGCCAGGACTGTGTGGCGATCCACTTTACATGGAAACAGGACTGGCAGAGTGTCAAACAGGTATTGCCTTTGATCGAAGAAGGGTTAGCCCAATTCGACGCCCGCCCCCACTGGGGCAAATTATTCACAATGCAGTCTGAACATTTGCAATCCCTTTATGGCAGGCTGCCTGAATTTCGACAATTGATTCAGAAGTACGATCCGCTTGGCAAATTTCAAAATGAATTTCTTGACACCTATCTATTCAAAAGGATGTGAGTGCCAGCATGAAATTCTTTATGGTATCCTCTCCGCATGAATCCAATTGATTCCATTCTTGATAAATACCCTGTCCTCGTTATAGATGGCGCTCTCGCCACCGAACTGGAGCGTCGCGGCTGCGACCTCAAAGATGACCTATGGTCCGCAAAGATCCTGCTCGAACAACCTGAGAAGATCAAACAGGTCCATTACGATTACTTCAAGGCTGGCGCCGACTGTGCGATCACGGCCAGTTACCAGGCGACGATCGAAGGCTTTTCCAAACGCGGGCTGAACGAGCACCAGGCGATTGCTCTGATGCAAAAATCTGTGCAATTGGCGATCGAAGCACGCGATGAGTTCTGGGCGGACGAAGCAAATCATGCCGGGAGATCGAAACCTTTCGTTGCCGCGTCTGTGGGTCCTTATGGCGCATTCCTGGCCGATGGCTCGGAATTTCGCGGAAACTATGGATTATCTGAACAGCAGTTGATCGACTTTCACCGTCCGCGTATGAAAGCGTTGATCGAAGCAGGGGCCGATATTTTGGCTTGTGAAACGATCCCGTGTCTTATCGAAGCGCAGGCATTCGTAAAACTGTTGGATGAGTTTCACAGCATCGAAGCATGGATCAGTTTCAGT
>JGI10216J12902_100119945_pt1 | contig 12461 bp, 11 predicted proteins | sample KanNatreferecore_FD_12902 | JGI IMG/M metagenome (IMG submission 12902)
CCATCCCGCCAGGGGACGACCATTGACGGCGTACCGGTGATGTCACCGCGCGACGCCGCCGACCGCTTCGGCGCATCCGCGATTTTCGTCGTCACCATCTGGGGCGCTGGCAGCCCGCATCGATTCGCGCACTCGCGTGAACAGCTGCAGCGCCTCGGCTGCAGGACCGTCACCTCCTTTCCGGCGTTGTTCTGGCGATACGCCGATGGGCTACTGCCCTTCTATTTGCAGGACGAGCCGTCCAAGGTGTTGGCTCAACGTCTCGACGTCCGGCGTGCTCTCTCGCTTTGGGAGGACGACGCCTCGCGAGTTGAGTATGTCGCGCAAGTTCGATTTCGCCTCCACGGGGACTTCGACGCTTTGCCGCAGCCAGTGGCGCATCGGCAGTACTTCCCCGACGACTTGTTCGTGTGGCGTGACGACGAGTGGTTCGTGGACGGCGGCGCCTACGACGGCGATACCATCGACGCTTTGTGGCGCCTGCATGGTGACTGCTTCGGGCACGTGCTTGCCGCGGAGCCGGACCCGACGAATTACACGCGTTTGCTGGACTCGGTCGCTGCCCTGCCCCAGGCGGTCGGCAGCAAGGTTCGAACAGAACGTGTAGCCCTGAGTGACCGCGCTGGAACGACCTTCCTGAACGCTACCGGAACTGCGTCCAGCGCCGCAGCAGGTTCGGAGGGCACCGGCTCAATCGTCGTAGGCACCGACACCATCGATGCGATGGTCGGCCACCAGTCGCCGACAGTCGTAAAGCTCGACATTGAAGGCGCAGAGCCCGAAGCGCTTCGTGGTGCCAAAGAGACAATCCTCAGATCCGCACCGGTCATTGCCGTGTGCGTTTACCACAGGCAGGAGCATCTCTGGACGATTCCGCTGATGCTGGCCCAGTGGCGCAGCGACTACGCGTTCTTCCTCCGACCCCACAATCAAGAGGGATGGGATCTCGTGTGCTACGCCATTCCGAGAGCGCGCCTGATATGGAAGCACCGCTAGGTCGCGACGCTGTTTCACGCGGCTGTCCAGTCTGCGGTGCTGCCGGCGCTGACGTCCTGTTCCGACAGGAGTTCGCCGTAGTGGAGGGAGCGACTCCCGTCGATGGCTATGACGTCGCGGTCTGCCGAACGTGTGGCTTCGGGTTTGCCGATGGGATTCCGTCGCAGGTGGTCTTCGACCGCTACTACCGTGACCTGTCGAAGTACGAGAACCACCACCGGGGAGGGGCGGAGTCGCCACACGATCGGCGTCGGTTCGCGCTCATAGCCGACCTGGTGTGCGGACATCTCGCGTCGCGGGCCGTGCGCATTCTCGATGTGGGCTGTGCGACAGGAGGGTTGCTGGCGGATATCAGGAGTCGTGGCTTCGCCGCGGTGACCGGCCTTGACCCGTCACCGGGCTGTGCGGAAGCCGCGCGTCGTCTGTACGACCTCGACGTGCTGACGATGCCACTGGCGGATCTCGCCCGGGCTGGGGGCAGGTTCGACGTTGCTTTGATGATTGGCGTCCTCGAGCACCTCCGGGATTTAGCTCCGGCGCTGCGGGACCTGAGGTCCATCCTGGACGGTGATGGGCTGCTCTACATCGAGGTTCCCGATGTGACGGCATTCGCCGACTGGCCCAATGCCCCGTACCAGGACTTCAGCACTGAGCACATCAACTTTTTCTCGCCGTCTTCACTGGACAACTTGATGACCCGCAATGGATTCTCGCGTGTCTTCCTGGAGCGGAACCATAGGGAACAGAGCCACCGGACGGTGATGTCAAATGTGTCGGCGATGTACCGACGTGATGGTGTCGCCGACCGTGGGGCAACGACGGTCGATCACGAGACGCGGGAAGGGTTGGAACGATACATCAAGTCCTGTCGTGCGGAAGACGAGCGCGTACGGAAGGCGATCGATGCGGTTCTGGAGGCTCGCCGCCAGATACTGGTTTGGGGAGTCGGCACGCACACCAGCCGCCTCATGGCCACCAGCCGGCTCGCCGATGCCAGGATCGTCGCCTTCATAGAATCGAATACTCGGTACCATGGGCGAACCCTTCTTGGTCGCCCGATCCTGGCCCCGGAAGCGTTGAAAGACCACGAAGAACCCGTCCTCATCAGCTCGAGAGTCTTCCAAACGGAGATCGTCAACCAGATTCGCAAAGACCTTGGATGTTCGAACGAACTTCTCCTTCTTTACCATGACTGAGAAACCGATCATCACCGCGCTCACTCCCTGCTTCAACGAGGAGGAGAACGTCGAGGAGCTTTACACCCGCGTCCGGCAAGCCATTGAGTCATGCGGAGCCTACCGGTATGAGCACTTGTTCATCGACAACGCATCGACGGATGACACGGTGGCTGTACTCCGCAAGATAGCGGCCAGCGACCCTCGCGTGCGGGTCATTGTAAACACCCGTAATTTCGGTCACGTCCGCTCGCCCTATCACGGCCTCCTGCAGTGCGACGGAGCGGCCGTCATCGCGCTGGCGGCCGACCTCCAGGATCCTCCCGAACTGATCCCGACGTTTCTGAAGAAGTGGGAAGAGGGCTACAAAGTCGTTCTCGGTGTGAAGGCTACCAGTGACGAGTCGGTGCCGATGTCCACCGTCCGCCGCCTGGGATACACGGTGATTGACCATCTGTCGGAGGTACCGCAGATTCGTAACAGCACGGGATTCGGGCTTTACGACCGGGCGTTCGTTCAAGCGCTTCGGAGCCTTCCCGATCCGCATCCATATTTCAGGGGCATAGTCTCTGAGCTCGGTTTCAGGTACGCCACGGTGCCCTACGATCAGCCGCGGCGTTCCCGCGGACTGACGAAGAACAACGCCTATTCGCTCTACGATCTCGGTATACAGGGGATCGTCAACCATTCGAAGATACCGCTGCGACTCGCGACCATCCTCGGGTTCTTCAGTTCAATCGTCAGCCTGATAGCCGCCGGCGTGTATCTGGCGATGAAACTGTTGTTCTGGTACGACCTGCCAATCGGGATTGCGCCGCTCATCATCGGCCTGTTCTGCGCCACGTCCGTGCAACTGTTCTTCCTTGGCGTCCTCGGCGAGTATGTCGGCGCGATCTACACACAAGTCAGGGGACGGCCGCTCGTCATCGAGTCCGAGCGCATCAATTTCCCCCAATCGACGCCGATCACGCCAGCCCACGCTCGCGCTTCTGCAGAGACCGAATCGTCCACGTCGGCCTCATGAGCCATGCCGCTGACCGACAGTAGCGGCGAACCAGTCTCACGGCCATCCCCCCGGTCATCGACGGTGCAACGAGTTGTGGCCGTCGTGCTGCCGTTGATTCTGGCCCTGGCATTTCTCTGGCTGGCACTTCGAAGCATCGAGTGGGCGGATGTTCAAGAAACACTGAAGAGAACCGCGGTCGCGAAACTGGCCGTCGTGGCCGTCATCGGCGTCGCAACGGTGGCGTTGCGCAGCCTGCGATGGCACGGAATGCTCCGCGACGGCGGAGATGTGAAGTGGCGCGATGCGCTTTACGCGACCACAATCGGCCAGGCTGCCAACAGCGTGTTGCCGGCACGGATCGGCGATGCCGCGCGTATCTTCATGGTCAGTTCTCGAAGCACCGTATCGGTGGCGTACGCCGTTGCTACACTGCTCGCAGAACGAGTAGCGGACCTGGTCGCACTCATCGTTATCGCCTCTGGGCTGATCCTTGCTTCGCCAGTGGAACTCGGCTGGCTCAGGGGCGCCGCTGTCCCGGTTGTCGGACTCTGCGTAGCAGTCGTCGCGGCGATCGGTGTGTTGCCGCGTTATCCCTCACTGCCGGGCCGCCTGAGCTCGGCGCTGCCTCTCAGCCCTGCGGCACGACAAAGAATCGCGCGCATCGGGACCGAGAGCCTCCGGGGCCTCGCCTCGCTTCATCGGCCCCGACGCTTTGCGGCGTTCGCAGGTCTCACCGTCGTGATCTGGTCGATGGACGCTCTCGCTACTATGGTGGCGGCTTCAGCGATGGGCATCGCGATTCCCCCGGTGGCTGCGTTCGTGCTCCTGACTGCGCTCGGGTTGGGCTCGGCGTTGCCGTCGACGCCGGGCTACGTGGGCATCTACCAATTCGCGGCGATCACGGCGCTCACGCCATTTGGAGTCACCCGATCACAGGCGCTGGCGTACATTCTCGTCGTTCAGGCTGTGCTGCTGCTTCTGATGGCGCTGCTCGCGCCACTCGCTTTCGTTGGGTACAGGACGGCAGCCGCCGCCGACACGGCAGCGCGACACCGCGTGACAAGAAGATCACCTTAGCGGCGGCTTGACGACCAGGCGGCCGGTCCAGTCGATCCGCTGCAATAGAACGGGCTGATCGTGAAAGTACTCGTCGACGGCCTGTTTGGCGCCACGCCAAGCCCCGTAGTCATCAATGATCAATACGCCTTGCTCGGACAAACGCGGATAGAGATGCGCCAGTTCGTGGGCAGTCGAGGAATAGAAGTCGGTATCGAGCCGAAGCAGCGCGAGATGCTCGGGAGCGGCGTCAGGCAACGTGTTCTCGACCGGACCTGCAACGAGATGCACTCGATCCATCGGATAACCGGTAGAGGCAATGGCACGGCGAACGCCGTCCATCTCGGCGTCGCAGCGCATGCGTCCCGTCGGGCTCTCGAGCAGTTCTGTGGCTGCGACTCCAGCATAAGTGACGTCGTGGTCAGTGGGCGGCGTCATGCCCTCGAATGTGTCGAAGAGATAGAGATCGCGAATGTCGTTCATCGCTAGCAGGGTCAGGGCCACCACCATCATCGACCCGCCCTTCCATACGCCACACTCCGTGATCGCCCCTGGAATCCGAGCCCGGACTACATATTCAACCGCTTGACTCAGCGCGGCGACCCGCTCGAGGCTGGTCATCGTGTACGGGCGGACTCGGGCCATGAGCCGGCGCTGCTCGGGCGTGAAGTCGGGCGCCAGTTCGGTCAGACGCGGCAAGGCGACTTCCACTGCGGACCGGGGCGCGCGTCTCAGTAGCGCGACGAATGACGACAGCTTCAACGACCGACCCATCACTTCCCTCCAACGCGATAGCTGAGAAACGCCCCCAGCAACGCCCAGCCGTACGCCGACCCCACGACGAACGACAGCCAAGGCGACGGCTGCGCGAACGCGGACAGCCCGACGAGAGACAGCGGCAGCAGCAGGAGCGCGGACGAGACCCGCGACGTCATGTGCCGCAGCCCGGGCAGGATCCACCACAAGTAGTACGTCCACCCGAGCGGCGAGACGAGCAGCGCCGCCATCGCCAGCAGCCCCCACCCCTCGTCTATCGATGCATGGCGGAGACGCCTCACGAGCAGCACTACGATGAGCGACGTTGCGGCCAACCAGATCGGAGGCACCAGCCAGGGCGCCACGGCCAACGGCACGTGATACGGCGTCACCGTCAGTGCACGCGTAACGATGCCCAACAGCGACGCGTTCATCGCACCCCACGTCCACGACACCGCGCGGAGCGCCCCAAGCCAATCCGTATGCGCCGCGACGCCGAAGACGATCACCCCGCAGAAAAACGACGCCGCGGCTGACACGGCTGCGGCTCGCAGCGCACGAAACTCCCCACGCCACAGCATCCATGCCAGCAGCAAGCCAAGAAACGGCTTGACCGCCACGGCAGTGCCGAGCCACAGCCCGGCCGCGGAGAGACGTCCTTCACGCCAGGCCAGCCATCCCCAGAGCAGCGGAAGCGCCAGCAGCCCCGATAGCTGCCCCGTGACGATCAGCGTCGCCATCGGCGCGCCGGTCAGCAACACCACCAGCTGCCACAAGGTCGGCCGCCAGCCGATCGTGCGGCACACCACGGTCATGGCCACGGCCAGGGCCCCGATGTTCACGAGCATCCAGGCCCCGTACGCCCACTTGAGCGGCAGAAACGACAGCGGCCACACCGGCAGCATCGCATGCGGGGGGTTCAGGTTGGTAAGCGGCGCCGGCAAGCCCGGGATGTAAGACGCCGGGGACAGTGCGTAGAGCGACCGGCCCTCGCGCCAGGCCAGTACGCCGTAATAGAACTTGCCGAAGTCGTTGAAGTGGACCGCCGCGCAGAGACGATAGAGCCAGGCCCAGTACGGCCACGCCAGCAGGGCGATGGCCGTCATCGACACCCAGATCCGCCAGGGCTGCCGCGCCGGGAGCGGCTGGCCGACGCTCACCGCCCAGCGTCTCCTGCACGGTCAGCCCACGCGGCCACCCACAACAGCGACGCCCCCCAGAAATAGATCGATCCGCCCGTCGCCGCCCAGAGCCGCGCGTCGCCGGCCCACAGCAGCAGCGGCGGAAACGCAAGCAACCATACCCCGATCGTCGCGAGCGGCTGCTTCAGACGGCCCGCATCGAAGAGCGCATACATCGGCGCAAACGCCAGCCAGCCGTAGTACACCCACCCCAGCGGGAAAGCGAGGAGGCTGGTGATCCAGAGAAGCGCGAACGCGCGGTCCGGATCGGCTGTCCGGGCGCGCCACAGACTGGCCGCCAAGATGGTCGCGGCAAGCAACCAGCCGAGCGCACTCACGGCACGCGGGACCGTCGAGACCGGGGCAAAGGGTCCTTCCGATCCGGCGCGAGCCAGCACGCCATGAACCGACGCCGACCACGGCGTCCAGAGCCATTGGACGTCTTTCGCCTGCTCCAGCCACGCACGGTGCGCATCCACGCCGAACACCGCCATGCCGAGCACGAAGGGAATCGCGCCCCCCAGCGCCATCGGCAACGCCGCCCGGCGCGCGCGCGCGCGGTCGAAGAGCACCCAGAGCGCGACCGGCGCCGCAAAGGGCTTGAACGCTCCGATGAGGCCCAGCCATGCGCCGCAGGCCCCCCATGCCCCTCGCCGGGCGGCCCACCACGCCGCCGCGGCGGCACAGCCGAGGGCCGCGGACCACTGCCCTGCCTGAATCGTCGTCACCGTGACCGAGCTGCCGGCCAGCCAGAGCCAGAACAACGGCGAACGGTATAGCCGACGAGCAGGGCGATCGACGCCATCTGAAGCAGAAACCAGCAGATCCATGCGATGCGGACCGGAAGTCCCGAGAGTGGCCAGGCGAGCAGAAAGGCGTGCGGAGGGTTCAGGTTGCGGTACCACTGCGCGGAGCCGCTCCAAACGTCGAGGCTCGCGGGCGACCGCGCATACGGCGCCTCCTGATGCCACCCGTAATACAGCTTGCCGAAGTCCACGCCGTCACCTCGCCACGCGATGACGACGGATAGTGCCAACTGAGCGCCGAAGGCGAGTGCGAGCGCTGCGACGGCGGCTCGCCGCGGGGAAAGACGCACGGCGGAGCTACCCTACCACGACTCCTGTCATGCCCGGCCGCGCGTCAGCCCGCCGCTGGAGTAGATTGTTGTCGCCCTGATGGCAGTCGAGTTCCTGTACGACGACGCGTATATCACCCTGGCCAGTGCCGAAGCGCTGCTGCGCGGAGCCGATCCGCATTATCCGGATGCCACGGCGCTCACAGGCATCACCAGTCCCTTTCACGTCGTCTTGACCGCGCTGCTGGCCGCACTGCTGCCCGGGCCCACGGCGCTTGTCGCCGGCTGCCTGATGGGCGGCGCGGTCTATGCCGCCGGCATCGCGCAGGTCGCGCGCCATGCCGGGCTCCTGCCACGGCACCAGTTCGCCCTCGTCGTGGCCGGTCTGGGCACCGGCATGGTCAGCCACCATTTCGTCAACGGCCTCGAGACGAGTTGGGCGATGGCGGCGATCATCTGGTCCTGGCACTTTGCCACCTCGTCCCGGCGCATGGCGCTGGCCATCACCTGCGGCGTCCTGCCGTTCGTCCGGCCCGAGCTGGGGCTGTGGGCGCTGGTGCTGGCGGCTCGTGACATCCGGAAACACCGGACGGCACGCGTCTGGGGATTCGCCGCCCTGAGCGCATTGCCGTGGCTTGTGCTGGCATGGTCTTACACTGGCCTCGTTTGGCCGACGACGCTGGCCGCCAAGCGCGACTGGTACGCGGAAGGTTGCTGGACGATAGCAGAGCGCGTCAGGACCGTGGGGTCGGGTCTCGGCCTGTGGCTCTTCATCTCGGCGGGCCTCTTACCCGGCATCGTCGGCTTGACGCGCAGTGCGGTCGGCCGCCTGGCACTCGGGACGGCCGCCGTGATGATCGTCGTCTGGGCGTCTCAGCTGCCCAGCCTGCTCTACGGGTATCACCGTCATCGGTACTACGCCCCGCTGCTGGCCTTCATGGTCGCCGGATACTGCAGCCTGCCGGACCCGTGGCGCCGGCGCCTGTGCTGGGTCACGGCGTCGGCGGCGCTGGTGACGACCTCGCCGATCCTGTCGCATGAGCCCGGCAGAATCGCCGTGGCCGTGCGCGATCGGCAGGACGTCGTCGCCGTGCTCGATCATGCGCGCGCCGAGCGCGTGATCATCCACGACGCGGGGTACCTCGCCTGGGCCGATGCCGCGCCGGTCTTCATCGACATGGTCGGCCTCAAGACGCGTGCCGCGGCCGCGCTGAACCGCGAACTGACCGGGCCCACGTGCGGGGCGCGGCGCCCCGAGGCGCTGGACAGGCTGGCGCGCGACACGCGCGCGACTCACGTGCTGACGTGGGAGCCGTGGGACCAGGCGTTCGGGGTGACAAGCGGCCTGGCCGCGCGCGGCTGGCGCGTCGTCGAGTCTGGCCGCACCTCCAGCGTCGAGCCCATCATCCTGTATGCGCTCGAACCACCCCCTGAGTAGAATTCATCGACGATGCGTCTCACGGTGCCCGATGCGGGTTCCATCGCCGGCGAGGCATCGCTCGTGGCCTTGACGGTCACAGACGCTAACCCCTTCCTCGGCTCTGCGCGCGTCGATCCTTTCGCCGGCAACGACGACCGGAGCGTAGCGGGCCCTCTCGGCAGCAACAGCGCGATACTGCCCCGCGAGCTGCTGCCGTGACTCGAACCGACATCACCGTTCCGCAGAAGATCGGCATTTGGGCCGGGGCACTGCTGGTTGCGTCGCTATTCGTCCACGGACTTGAACTCGCAACGCCCGGGCTGCTCGATCGCAGTGGCCGCCTGAAGGCATCGGACTACTCGCGCCTCTACGTGACGGGCGCAATCGCGCACGAAGGGCGCTGGGGCATGTTGTTCGACGCCAACACGCACCTGGCGGTCGCAAAGGCGCGCGTGCACCCACAGCTCGAGATGGAGGGTCTGCACCCGAACTACGGTCCGACGGCTGCTTGGCTGTTAGGGCCCTTCAGCCGATTGTCGTTCCTCAGGTCCTGGCTGGCCTTCACGATAGTATCGACCACGCTCTACCTACTCGCCATTCTGGCGCTGGTGGACACGACACCAGCGCTTGCGCGATGGCGATGGCTCGTGCTGCTGGGGGCGTTGGCCTCACCCGCCCTCTTTACGGCGATGCGCTACGGCCAGCTGAGCGCGGTTACGGCCGCGGTCTTTGCCGTTACGGCAGCGGCCGGTCGTCGCGGCCGCCCTTGGATCGCCGGCTTCTGCCTGGGACTGGCTAGCTACAAACCCAATTTGATCGTCCCGGCACTGACGATCTGGCTCCTGGCGCGCGAGTGGCGCCTGCTTGGGGGACTCGTCGGCGGGGCCATCGCTCACGTCGGCGTTGGTGTCATCGTGGCCGGTCCGTCGGTGACGGTCGAGTGGATTCACGTGCTGGCCACCCTCGCGCGAGATCCCAACTTGATACAGGGGTTCCCTGGTGAGGTGCACTCGCTCAGGGGGTTCTGGCGGCTTCTGGGTCTTCAGGGGGCTGCGCTCGGGGCGCTTGCCCTACTGACAAGCCTGGCAGTTGTCGTGGTGGCCGTCAGGATATGGCGCGCGGGTTCGACCAGTGCGCGTTGGGCCGGTCTTACGGCGGCGACGATATTGGTATCGCCACACCTGCTGACGTATGACTTGCTGCTGCTGTCGGGGGCACTCGTCCTGATCCTCGAGACGGCGTTGGAACAGGGTCAGCGCCTGCGCCTCACGTGTTTGCCGGTACTACTTTGCCTCGGGCTGTACTTCGCCCCGCTCATCAGCCCACTGCCGGCAGGCGAGATGCGATTTCAGCTTTCGACTCTCGCCATGCTTGGATTGCTCGGATGGCTCGCAGGGACGACTTCCGCCGCGTCGTCCGGGGCGGCGTCTAGCAACCCCATCATCAGCTCGTAGGCGGAGAGCCCGACGATGATCCACTCGACCTTCGCGCCAAACGACCAGAAGTCCCAGCAGCCGGCGGCCATCAACAACGCGCTCGTCAGGGCGTATGGAAGAAGTCTCGGCGCCGGTCGCCAGTAGCGGGCGAGGAGGCCTCCGAACGTGAACCACCCGATCGAGCGCATGGCCAGTCGATAACGCAACGGTAATGCCGGCGACAGAGTCGTCATCAGCCGAAACATCTGCTTCCGTCCGGGGAGGCCCCACGAGCAGTTCCGGAGTTTACGAGACGAATGTCACCTATCACGCGGCCTTATGGTGTCGAGACATACTGCCACATCAGCGCGAAGGCCAAGGTCGAACACATTGCAAGCCATGGCACACCGCGCCGGTCCAGCCTCGTCAGTCCGGGCATCAGCGCCCAGATCATGTACCAGGGAAACCGCACCTGCATGACCAGGACGGCAAGCACTGTCGCGAGCGGCACCCACGCCAGCAACCAGTCGCGGGGTCTGGCGCGGCTCTGGCGGATCTCATACACGCCCACCAGCAGAGCAACAGAGAGAGCGGCAGCGACCAGGGGGATCTGGCGCTCGGGACCGGCTGTTGCCCTGGCTATTACTGCCGCCGCAAACGAGCCTACATTCGTGACCGACATCGCCAGGCACGCTGGCGGCGCCAGTGTCGCAAGCAGAAGGCCCAAGAGGTGAACCGCCGGCACGCCGTCATACCAGCGGGCGATTAACACAAGCGGCACGGCCGCAATGATGACCGGCTTGACGCTGATGGCAAGGCCCAGGGCGACCGCGGCACCGGTGTGGCGTCCGCACGCGCCGAGCCAGGCGGCGCACAACAGCAGCGCCGCCATCGTCACGTCGTTGTGGCCACTCCCGGCGCTTTCAATGAGCAACAATGGGTTCAGCGCGATGGCGATGACTACAGCGCCCGCGCGGTCCCTCGTCGCGAGTTTCGAACCAACGACCGCACCGACAATCAGCGACCCGCCCGCTACCCACTTGTGAAGTAGAACTTCCAGCCACAGGCCCTGCCATTGCCCCAGCCAGGCGATCGCACCAGCGACGAGCACCCACAAAGGTCCGTACGGAAGGGGCGTGTCCCAGACGATGAACGCCTCTGCCGGATCTCCCAGTCGCGCGAGCGCTTCGCGGCCAGTGACGTACGCGTCGAGACCGTGGAGGCCGAACAGCCGGCCGTAGGCGACGTAACCGAATACGTCGCTCGATAGCATCGGCGGGACACACGCGATGGCAGCCAAGACCACCGCACCAGCGATCAGAACTGCCGCACGAGGTGAGATGCGCGTGCGGATCGCAATAGCGACAGCCGCCCCCCACGTGACCCACAACAGCAGGAACGTGGCCCTCAACCATCCGGACAGAACGTCGAACGTCCAGAAACTCGGGGGTATCGGCAGCACCGAAAAGAACCGACCGTCAGGGGCGAAACCCCATACGCTGCGCGGCGAAGGGGGCGCGTGCAGCAGCACCCAGGCGAACGAGACGACGAGCAGGCCGACCACCGCACCCGCCAGTGCCGAACCAACCCAAGTCCGGACGTCTTGTAACACGCTGACGATGCTACACAAGTTGGACATCCGGGACGAGCGCGCACTAGCATTCCCCCCAATGCGCGCGCGACCTGCTAGGCACAAAGAGACGTTGCTGACGGCTCTGGCGTTTTCGCTGGTCGCCGTTCTCGCGTGTGCGATGCCGATCCACAACGATACATGGTGGCATCTCAAGGCCGGAGAGATGACTTTCCGTGGACTGTCGCCCTTCATCGATCACTTTTCCTGGACCGCTGACGGTCAGTTCTTCTGGAACCACTCCTGGCTCTCCCAGGTGATCATGTTCGCAATGCTCTACCTGGGCGGTCCACCGCTCACGACGGCACTCTCGGCTGTGGTGGTGGTCGCGACATGGTGGCTGGTCTGGAGGGAGTGTCGCGGTGATGCGATAGAGCGAATAGTCCTGCTGGCCGTGGCTATATCAGTGAGTACGGTGACGTGGTCAGTTCGGCCACAGGTCGCGATCGCGCTGCTGCCAGTCGCGCTGAAGTTAACGGCGGAAGGTCGCAGCGTGCCGCTCGCCTTTGTGATGGCGCTCTGGGCCAACCTTCACGCGGGTTTCGCCGTGGCGGCCACGGTCTTCGTTGCAGGAATAGCGGCCGCATCGATATTTGACCGAACGATGCTGCGGAGGCGAGCGCTAGCGGCCATGTTTGGAGGCCTCGCCACCCTCGTAACGCCGCTGGGTCTCGAGAACTGGCGCCAGGTGGTGCTCTCGGTCGGCCGTTCGCGGGCCAACGCCATCCTTGAGTGGCAGCCACCTGCGTTC
>JGI10216J12902_103769024_pt1 | contig 12456 bp, 10 predicted proteins | sample KanNatreferecore_FD_12902 | JGI IMG/M metagenome (IMG submission 12902)
CCCAATCTGTGTAATCCCATAATCCGCCTCATCTGTGATATAAGTATAAAGCCTTACCCCGCTTGAAATAATTCCCACTAATTTTATGCTTATACCACACCTGCTATGCTAAAGGCAATAATTATTGATGACGATGCCCGTGACCAGGAATTACTGGAAATGCTGCTCAACAAATATTGCTCAGACGATATTCAAATCACAGGAACGGCGGATACGGTGGACAAGGGTTGTCTCCTCATTCTCGAAACCAAACCAGACCTGCTTTTCCTGGATGTTGAGTTGGGTGAGGAAACAGGGTTTGATGTTTTGACCCGCCTCAAAGAAATTCCTTTTAAGGTGATCTTCGTAACAGCGCACGATCGCTACGCGATACAGGCGATCAAATTCAATGCACTGGATTATATCCTGAAGCCCGTGGAAATACCTGAGTTGGTGAAGGCGGTGAAAAAAACACGCGAAACACTCTCCATTACGGGTGAACTGCAGAACCTCTTGCATAACCTGGCGCACCCGCACCAGAAAAGTAACCGTATTGCCGTGCCCCTGCTAAATGGTTACCGGATGATCTCCGTACAGGATATTATTTTCTGCAAAGCAGAAAAAGAATATACCTATATATATGCCACCGGGCAGGCGCCTATTTGTTCCAGCACTAATCTTGGCGAATATGAAGACCTGTTGCGGGAGTATTCATTTTGCCGCGTGCACCATTCTTTTCTTGTGAATAAGGATCATGTAAAATTGTATGTAAAAGGTGAGGGTGGTGAGATAACGACAAGTAACGATACCGTGATACCGGTAAGCAGAAGGAAAAAACCGGAGGTGGTGGAATGGTTGACAACAAATAAGTAAGCAAAAAATGTTGTTATGTACAGGATAAGACTGCTATCCTTTTTTTTGATGGGATGTTTGGCAGGTTATGGCCAGGCTAAAGAGACCATCGGAGAAATGTTGCAAAAACTGGGTACTGTTACGGACAGTAACAAGGTAAAATTATTATACCAGATAGGTAATTACTATGCAGGTATGGGTAAGCTCGACAGTAATACCATGTACCTGGAACAGGGCCTTGCCGAGGCGGAGCGTGTGGATTATAAACCCGGCATTGCCCGGGGCCTGACCGGCCTGGGTTATATGTATAAAGCACAGGGCGAATATGAAAAGGCCATCGATTATTTTCTCAAAGCTGTCCGGATCAGGGAGAGCCTGAATCTCCCCGTTGATGCAGCGGCGTCTTCGGAAGCGATCGGTCGGGTCTATATAGATATGGATGAACCTGATAAGGCTATTCCTTATTTCCGGCAGGCCGAAAAAGTATATGAATCTTACAGGGATTCTGCGCGCCTGTTACCGTTGTTCAGCGAGATCGGTGGTTATTATGCGACGAAAAAAATGTTTGATTCGGCCATCCTGCAGTATAAAAAAGCATTACCTGTATACGAGCGCTGGATACGTGATAGCAGTACCATCCTCGCACCCAGGTTCCTGGCCAATTACCGGTCGAATGCACTGACCAATTATTCTTTTTGCCTGATCGAAACAGGAAAGTCCGCGGAAGCCATATCCATTCTTGAGCCGCTTTTTGCAGAACGCAAACTTATTGGCGGCGGTTCCCGTGTGGTAGTGCAGACCTTTCTCGGTTATGCCTACCTGCGTTCCGGTAATTATAAAAAGGCAGCGGATCACGGGGAAGAAGCGCTGGCTTACCTGGATTCAATGCCGCAGTTGAACCTTCCGAATGAACGATCAGATCTATACCGGAATACCTCGGAAGCGCATTATGCACTCGGCGATTTTAAAAAAGCATATGATCGCTATCAATCATTCAAGGTCATCAGCGACAGCCTTGTGACCGGGGAATCAAATAAATCCATTGCCGAGATAACAACCAAATACGAGACGGAGAAAAAAGATGCACAGATCGCGGGTCTGAATAAGGAGAAGAGATCGCAGCGTATGATAACAGGGCTTGCGCTCGGAGCTGTAGTGATCGCCCTGGGCCTGCTGATAGTTGCCTATCGCTCAAAAAGATTACAGAAAAAATTATTTATGCAGAAACAGCAGTTAATGGTAAAAGAAAAGGAAATAGAAATGAACGAGCTGCAGAAAAAGATGGGCCAGTTGGAGCAACTTGCCTTGCGGGCGCAGATGAACCCCCATTTCATTTTCAATTCGCTTAACTCGGTACAGCACTTTGTAATGAAACAGGATATGGAAGGAGTAAACAAATACCTGGGCCTGTTCGCCAATCTTGTCCGGCAAACCCTTAACAATGCGGGTCGTGCTTTTGTTTCGCTCGACGAAGAGATCAAATACCTGGACACTTACCTGTCGCTCGAAAAAATGAAAAGCGATAATAAGTTCGAATATTCAATCAATGTCGATAAGGATATTGATCAGTCTGCTGTTTTCATACCTGGTATGATCCTCCAGCCCTTCGTGGAGAATAGTATCAAACACGGGTTGGCATCCAAAGAAAAGAAGGATGGCCAGGTAAGGATCAATGTGTCTAAGAACGGGCGGTTGGTTTGCGTAATCGAGGATAATGGGATCGGGAGAAAAAAAGCGGGAGATATAAAACTAACTACAGGCGAATCCCTGCATGAGTCCAAAGGCATGGCCATTACACTGAACCGGGTGGATATCATCAATAAATTATACAATTCAGATATTTCAATACAGGTAGACGATGTGAACAGCGAAGAAAAATCCGAAGGAACCCGTGTCAAAGTTGAATTTCCAACAGATATGGAGTAAGCTTTTGAAAAAGCTGCGGATCAAGAGAGTTTATAGTTTATGGTTTATGGTTGGAGTTCCTGTAACTGAATAGTCTTCTGGATACCAATTTTCCCAATGTCGAGACGCAGCGTAGCTGGTCTCGATGCCGACCGCAGCGTCGGCACCTATTGTAAAACCCCGATGTGGTAAAACCCATTCCGCTTCGTTACCAGTTGTTGCCCTCTTCCGCCACTTATTAATTGAAACATTTTTACTGCACGGAAGTTTTTTAGTTTCCATTCATAAACGAATTATGTATGCAACATGCCTTGCCTGAAAGGGTCGTGGGTAAATGGCTTTCTGTATTAGGCATCGAAGTTTCTCCTCAGTTACTTTCTGAACAACTAAAAACTCACCCGAATTATCCGTCGTTGCGTTGCATAACTGATACGCTTGATTCCCTGGATATTGAAAATGGTGCATTCGAAATTGAAAAAGATCAGTTAGCAGGGATTGACACACCATTCTTAGCACATCTTCAATCAAATAATGGCGAGTTTGTAGTAGTCAGAAAGCTTGATACGGTTAACCGGGACTATCCCGATTTTTTAAATAAGTGGAGCGGGGTTATTGTTGTGGCTGAAAAAAAAGAGAAATGGATAAGCACTGAACATGAAGCAAGATTGCAAGAAGAAAGGAAAGTTGTTGTTAAAAGAAATCTTGCAATAGCTGCCGTCCTTTTTTTAGCAGGCCTGGCAGCAGTTTTTGCTCCGGGTTGGATCATCCCTGCCTTGCTTTTTGTTTCACTCGCCGGGATATTTGTTTCGTCAATAATCGCAGCAAAGGAATTAGGCCTGGATAACGGCTTAGCCGATAAATTTTGTGGTAATTCAGAAGACTGTCAGACGGTAATAGAGTCGAAAGACGTAAAACTGCCTTTTGGACTCAGGTGGAGCGGGCTTGGCGTCATTTGGTTCAATTCATTATTGATCATCCTTCTTGTCGGCTCGTTCAGCGTTAACAATGAAGGCCTGATGTTTCTGTTATCCTGCTTGTCAATGGCATCTATACCTTTTTCTATTTTTTCAGTTTATTACCAGGGGAGGGTTGCAAAGAAATGGTGCAGGCTTTGCCTGGTAACGGTCGGTCTGCTTTGCGTCCAGTCAGGAATACTTTTTTCTTCATTCCTGGATTTCTCATTCCAACTTGTAACTATTGTTGATATAATTCTTGTCTCCGGCGTATTACTGGCGATAACTTTCGGGTGGACATCCCTGAGAGGCCTTTTAGAAAAAAATAAGGAGTGGAAAACCCTTTCCCAGGAAGGAACAAGGTTCAGGAGGAATGAGCAAATATTGAAAGCCTTATCAAAAAAACAGCGCAAAATAGATAACAGGCCCTGGAAACATGACCTGCAAATAGGAAATGCCCGGGCAGCTTTCCAGGTGATGATCGCCTGTAACCCTTACTGTGCTCCCTGTGCACGGGCGCATGAAAAAATACATAATATCCTGGAGCAACAAGGCCATAGGATGGGGCTCACTATACGGTTCAACATTTCAACCAGCCGGCCCGAAGATAAAAGAACGCGTGCTGCACAATTTATCATTGGTCATATCGAATCGTTCACGAAAGGAATGAGTGATGAAGATAAAGCGGGTTATGCCAGGAAGGTCTTGCATGATTGGTTCAGCACCATGGACGAAGAGGAATTCCTGGCGGACCACGCCTGGGATGAGAAAACTGATGTATCGCCTATTTTAAAAGCTCATGAAGAGTGGTCAGTACAAAGCAGGATCATTTTTACACCCGCCATATTTATAAATGGAAGGGAGTTGCCACCACAATATAAAGTGACTGACCTCACCTGGTTGATAAATGCAGATATGGATCATCTGCAGCAGGAAGAAAAGGTGAATGAATTGGAAAGATCAAACATAAATTCTTTGGCTGAAACACAGCCGGTATAGTGCCTGGTACCTGAACCCCGGCCAATCCTTAAACAAATAAAACTTTTATCATGGAAAAAATCAAGATCACAGGCAAGACCCTGACCAAAGAGGAGCAAAAGCAATTCAGAGGCGGAGATGATCCTAATGAATATTGCTTCACCCTGCAGGGAAGTTACGGGCCCTGCAAAACGGACGCCCGTTGCAATCTCGATCTTCCGCTTTGCGAACCGGTATGAGCAAATGCAGTTCCCGCAAAGAGCACTAAGTCCCGATAGCTATCGTGACTTAGTAGTCTTTGTGGAAACAAACTGAATCATTACTGAATTATTAAAGGTAAAGAGCCCGGTACCTTTTGAACCCGGGCCAATTTCTAATTTTTAAACTATACGTATGAAAAAGAAAATGGAATCAATCGGAAAACAATTAGGAAAAAATGAGCAGCAGAAGATCAGTGGAGGATTACCGGACAACTGCTGGTGCCTCTTCCCCTACCAGGCAGGGCCCTGCTGGCATATTTACTGGAATTGGCCCTGTGGTCAACAGGGACAATATGTGATTTGTAACGAGCCTGGTTATCCTTGCGATCCGGAGGTATAAGTTTCAACAGGCTGCCGATCCACCCGGCAGCCTTATTTTATCCCGTGAAGAAATGTTTGATCAACATTCTATTTGATCAGATCTGTTCCTCATTTAATGAAAATTAAAACTGGTATGCGTTTTCCTTATTATCAACAAGCCGACAGTATGGACTGCGGGCCTACCTGCCTCCGGATGATCGCAAAGTATTATGGCAAGAATGTCAGTCTGCAATCCCTGAGGGATAAAACGCAAATCGGGAAAGAAGGCGTTAACCTGCTCGGAATAAGTGAAGCTGCAGAAACGATGGGGTTTCGTTCAATGGCCGTAAAACTTACGGCTGCTCAATTAACCACGCAAGCTTTATTGCCGGCCATTATACACTGGGGACAGAATCATTTTGTTGTCTTGTATAAGATAAAGGGAAACAAATTCTTTATAGCCGATCCCGGGAGAGACCTCTTACAGTATAGTAAGAATGATTTTATGTCATTTTGGATCAGTGATAAGGAAAAGGGAGAAGCAGAAGGGGTAGCATTGCTGCTGGAACCCGCGCCTGCTTTTTTTAGCCAGGAGCCCGATGAAGATGCGCAAGCTGAAAAACCGAACCTGGCTTTCAAAAATATTTTTCGTTACCTGACCCCTCATAAAAAATTATTATTTCAACTGGTCCTCGGGTTGGGAATCGGGAGTATCCTGCAACTTATTCTTCCCTTTCTTACCCAAAGTATTGTAGATACCGGTGTCAATACAGGGAATATTCATTTTGTGTTCATCGTATTGATCGGGCAGGTGGCGTTACTGGCCGGAAGATTATCAATAGAGTTTATACGAAGCTGGATATTATTGCACATCAGTACGCGTATCAACTTATCCATACTTACCGATTTTCTCGTCAAACTCATGCGGCTGCCTGTCGCTTTTTTCGATAGTAAAAAAACCGGTGATATCCTGCAGCGCATGAATGACCACCAGCGGATCGAAACTTTTCTTACCGGTTCTTCCCTGAATGTTCTCTTCTCCCTTGTCAACCTGGCGATTTTTTCGGTAGTACTGGCCATGTTCAATATACCCATCTTTATAACCTTCCTCATTTCTTCAATATTGTACGCGGGATGGGTGATCATTTTCCTTAGAAAAAGAAAACAACTCGACTATAAAAAATTCGCGGTGGCAGCAAAGGAACAAAGTCTCACTATACAACTGGTGCAGGGTATGCAGGAAATAAAACTTAACGGTGTAGAGAAGAGTATGCGCTGGAGCTGGGAAAAACTGCAGGCGAAATTATTTAAGCTAAATATGAAAAGCCTCACGCTAAACCAATGGCAACAGGCCGGGGCTTTTTTTATCAATGAAGGGAAAAATATTTTTATAACGTTCCTTTCCGCGAAAGCAGTTATCGACGGACAAATGACCCTGGGTACTATGCTTGCCGTACAATATATCATTGGGCAGCTCAACAGTCCTATTGAACAAATGATCAACTTTGCACAAAGCTGGCAAAATGCAAGGATCAGCCTTGACCGCCTTAATGAAATTCATAAATTGGATGATGAAGAGCCGGTAGAAAAAAATTTGTTACGGGTACTGCCTCCTGCATTTGCCCGGCAATTGATTGGTGGTAAAACTGCGACCAACCCGGCCATGCTCTCTTCTGTCAATGACGGATTGAAAATCCTGCCAAATGAATTCAATACGAATCCAGAATACAATGATGTAGCTGCTATTTATTTTAAGAATGTAAGCTTTACCTATGCAGGCGCCGGAAACGAACCGGTTCTGTCGGATTTCAATCTCCGGATCCCCAAAGGAAAAACAACAGCTATCGTAGGCGTAAGCGGGAGCGGTAAGACGACGCTGTTAAAGCTACTTCTGAAATTCTATGAACCACAGAAAGGAGAGATCAGCCTGGGTAATACATCACTGGCAACTATTAGTCACCAGGCATGGCGAAGCCATTGCGGCGTAGTGATGCAGGAGAGTTTTATTTTTTCCGATACGATTGCCAGAAATATTGCAGTAGGCCAGGAGCAAATTGATATGGAGCGATTGGCATATGCCGTAGAACTGGCCCAGGCGCGTGAATTTATCGAAAGCCTGCCATTGGGATTCAACACCAGGATCGGTGCTGAAGGAAATGGGATAAGCATGGGACAAAAGCAACGGATACTCATCGCGCGGGCGGTATACCGTGATCCGGATTTTATTTTGTTTGATGAAGCAACCAATAGCCTCGACGCGAATAACGAAAGCACTATCATCCGGAACCTTGAAAAATTCTGTGCCGGACGAACGGTGGTGGTCGTAGCACATCGCCTTAGCACCGTTAAAAAAGCTGACCAGATCGTAGTAATGAACAAAGGACGGATCATAGAACGCGGAACGCATCCTGAACTGATCAGCCTGAAAGGAGAATATTATTCATTGGTAAAAGACCAGCTCGAACTGGGTAATTAAACAATATTGATCATGCCGGACACCCTAAATAGTATTTATGCTGCCAGTTCTTCATCGCTGTTAAGCGACGATGTACAGGAGATCATCAATTATCGACCTCACTGGTTCATCCGGAAAGGCAATCTTATTTTTTTGCTGGTCATCGCGTTGTTAATTGGACTGGCTTCTCTTATTCGTTACCCGGATGCGATCAGCGCTTCTGTGCGGCTGGCATCGCTTGAAACCCCCAAGATGCTGGAAGCTAGAGCAGCGGTCAAGCTGGAAAAACTGTTGGTAAAGGATGGTGATTATGTGAAAGCAGATCAGCCCCTTGCTTATTTACACAGTACGGGTAGGCATGAAAGCGTGTTTTACTTACGCGACTGGATAACCGAAGCAGAATTGAAAATAGAAGCGGGAAAAACCGAAACAATATTTGCTGGTTCCCTGCCGCCGCTGAAAGACCTGGGAGAATTGCAGGCCGCTTACCAGGATTTCCAGGCTACGCTTAAAGAAACACAACAACTGAAGGCGGGTGGTTATTACCAACGAAAAAAAGATGCATTGCAGAAAGACCTGCAATATATTTCAGTATTAAAAAATAATGCTAACGAGCAAAAACAATTAATAGCCCGGGACCAGGACCTGCAAAAGAAGGAATACGCCGCTTATGAACAACTCGAAAAAGAAAAAGTGATCGCTCCACTCGAGCTCAACCAATATAAAAGCAAACTGATCGCCAAAGAACAGGACCTGGGCCAGGCGGCCTCGCAACTCACCACGAACGAGATCAGCAGTCACAATAAAAGAAAAGAACTGCTGGAATTACAAAAAGTTGTTGATGATCTGCAAACAGCCTTCCAGTCTTCCTTATTTAATCTTAAAAGCAAGGTGAAAGAATGGATACAACAATACGTGGTGGTTGCGCCGGAGGCGGGCAGGCTGGAATTTGTTTCGTTCTTACAGGAAAATCAATTATTGAGTATGGGTCAGCATTTGTTTTTCATACAGCCTCCGCAATCTGGTTATTTCGCCGAGATGAAAGCGGGACAGACAGGTTTTGGCAAAATAAAAGCCGGGCAAAAAGTGATCCTGCGATTCGATAGTTATCCTGACGCAGAGTTTGGTCATGTTAACGGTACGGTTTCCAGTATTTCCAGTCTCCCCAATCAAAGGGATAGCTTCCTGGTAAAAGTAGAACTGCCAGATGGTTTGCGTACTACTTACGGTAAAACCATTTTTTTCCGGAATAACCTGTCCGGCAGTGCGAAGATCATTACTGATGAACGGCGTTTGATCCACCGGTTTTTTGGGCAATTCAGGCAATTGACAAACCGGTAACGAACATACGACTATCACTATGCTATAGACCTAAAAAATCACCTCCCGGACAATCCATTTGGTTTATTTTTGCCCCATCATGAGAAGAGGTATAAAATTGATCATTGGGATTCTTTTAAGTACGATATCATTTGCACAGCCAGTCATTCCCGGACCAGGTGAAAAATGGGATCTCCGCCGATGCGTGGAGTTTGCATTGCAAAATAATATTTCTGTAAGGCAGGCCGACCTGCAGATCCGTTTTGCAGAATTGGATCTCTACCAAAGTAAACTGGAACGTTACGGTTCAGCTAACTTTAGTGGCAATGTTGGATTCAGTTCGGGACGTAACCAGGACCCTACTTCGTTCAGTCTTATTACAACCGGTTATTTTTTCAATAATTATTCATTGCAGGCGGGTGTTGACATTTTTAACTGGTTCACTAAAAAAAATACCATCGCTTCGAGGGAATTGACTTTAAAAGCATGGCAGGCCGGTCTCGACAAAGCAAAAAATGATGTGGCGCTAAATGTCGCCGTAGCCTATTTACAGGCATTGCTGGCCAGGGAGCAGATCAACCTGGCCCATGTAAAACTGGAACAAACAAAAACACAACTCGAAAGTACCCGCAAGCAAGTGGATGCCGGCAAGCTTCCGGAATTGAATGCGGCTAACCTCGAATCCATACTTGCAAGCGATAGCTCAGCCCTGATCACCGCAGAAACTACGGCTATGCAATCATTGCTTCAGATGAAAGCATTGCTGAACCTGGATCCCGCAGTTCCTTTTGATATTGTCACACCCCCGGTTGACAGGATACCTGTTGAAAGCCTGGCTGACCTGCAACCGGATGCTGTGTACAAGCTTGCCACCGCGAATATGCCGCAGCAATTAGTGGATAACCTGAATGTACAGGCAGCTAAAAAGAATGTTGAAGTCGCACGGGGTTCTATGTATCCAACCATTTCTCTTTTCGGAAGCCTGGGAACTGCATATAACAGCAGGTCGAAAAGAGTTGTTTCGAAAACACAAACCAGTCCTCCTATAGGGGTAGTAACCGTTAGCGGTACCGACTATCTTGTATTTCCGAGTACCCCGTTTGAACAGGCGGTCTTTGGACCATTTCCTTATTTTAACCAGGTGAACCAGAACTTTCGCCAGTCCGTTGGCATCAGTATAAGTGTTCCTATATTTAACGGGGGTTCGCTTCGAACAGCCTGGAATCGCTCAAAGCTTACTGTAAAACAAACAGAGCTTGAGCAGGAGCAGAACAGTTTTACTTTAAAACAGGATATATACACCGCGTATAACGAAGCCCTGGCAGCGTTGCAAAAATTCAATGCCAATAAAAAAGCTGTGGAAACTTCGCAGAAGGCTTATGATTATGCAATGCGCAGGTATGAATTGGGTCTATTATCGACGTATGACCTGGTCACAACGCAAACTACACTGGCAGAAGCGAGGAGCCAATTATTGTATGCGCAATATGATTATGTGTTTAAGATGAAATTATTGGAATTTTATAAAGGGCAGGGTCTAAAATTGTAAAGGCAATAATTATCAGGACCGTGAAAAAAATCATAGGATGAATAAAAAATTAAAATGGACTTTGATCATTGTAGGAATACTCGTAGGCCTTTTCCTCATTGGCAAGATGATGGGCGGCGGGGGTGATAAAACCGAAAAAGTAGCGATTGAAAAAGTATCCAGGCGCAGTATTACCGAGTCTGTAAATGCCAGTGGAAAAGTATACCCTGAAGTCGAGATAAAGATCAGTCCCGATATTTCCGGCCAGGTGACTGAATTATATGTGGAAGAAGGGGACAGTGTTCGAAAAGGAAAGATCCTGGCCAGGATATATGCTGATATCTATGCTCTGCAACGTGATGAAGCCGCATCAAGGGTCACTCAATCCATCGCCACTGTAAACAATAGTAAAGCTGCACTGGATGCACTGAAAGCAAATCTAGACCAGGCACGGCAGGCGCTCGAACGTAACCAGAAATTATATGAACAGAAAGTGATCTCGAAAGCGGAACTTGAACAATACGAGGTTACCTATCGTTCGGCAGAAGCCAACTATAATGCTGCCCAGCAAAATATCAAAGGCCTCCAGGCCAATGTACAATCCACGCAAACCGGATTGAATAAGGCCAATAAGGATCTTAGCCGCACCACTATCGTAGCACCTATGGATGGAGTCATTTCCTCCCTGAAAGTTAAAAAAGGAGAGAGCGTGGCCGGGAGTGGTTTCAATGTCGGTACCGAGATGATGACCGTTGCCGATATGGCGGTGCTCGAAGTAAGGGTGGATGTGGGAGAGAATGATATTGTAAAGATCGATCTCGGGGATTCGGCTGATGTGGAAGTAGATGCTTATGACGATCGTAAGTTCAAGGGCGTGGTCACCAAGATCGCCAGCAGCACCAAGGTATCGGGGGCTTCGATCACTTCAAACGATGTCACTAACTATGAAGTGAGGATAAGACTTATTAAATCTTCGTATATGGATCTCGCCGGTAAAACATTTCCTTTCCGGCCGGGCATGAACGCGAGCGCTGATATAAAAACAAGAAGAGTAGATAATGTGCTGGCTGTCCCGATCGGTGCAGTGAACTCCAGGGTCAAAGGCAGTGATAAAAGCATGGCCGATAAAAAAGAGGAGGAAAAGAAAAATAAAGATGAAGGATTATCGGACGAGGTAATCACCGATGACGACGAACTCGAGATCGTCGTGTTCGTCTTGCAAAAAGATGGTACGGTGAAAAAAACAGTAGTAAAGCCGGGCATACAGGACATTAACTACATTGAAATACTAAGCGGTTTGAAGCCGGAAGATGAGGTGGTAAGCGATCCTTATTCGGCTGTTAGTAAAACATTGAAAGATGGGATGAAGGTAAAAGTAGTTCCGAAAGAAAAATTGTTTGAGAAGTAGTACTAGGATTTTTGGGATTATATAGAATGTTGGGACAAATGAAGAACTCAAAAGTGGAGATATTTCCTTTATAATTTAGATGAGACATAGAGGGGCAAGCCGCTATAATAACGGGGCAACGCTGTATGGCCGGAAATATCTATTGAGGTACAAATTGAGTTATCACAAACAGAAACCCTACCCAAACCTTAACAGATAAATAGAAATTCAAACCAGGACACCACCAACCGTCTGAATGTACCAAATTGCTAAAGCTATTCGATACCTTTATTTTCCATAATCCTTCAAATCCTGTAAATCTTAGTTCTAAATGCATTTTGGTATCATCGGCAGCGGCAGTTGGGCCACCGCGCTGGCAAAAATTCTTACGGACCGGAAGCATGCTATCAATTGGTGGATACGCAACACAGAGCGCATTGAGCATCTCCGGGAGAAACGGAATAATCCTCATTATCTAAGCTCTGTGAAATTTGATAATACATTATTGTATTTATCAACCGATATTAAAGAAGTAGTCA
>JGI10216J12902_100482773_pt1 | contig 12455 bp, 10 predicted proteins | sample KanNatreferecore_FD_12902 | JGI IMG/M metagenome (IMG submission 12902)
ATCCCAGTACGGCCTTGGGAACATCGGATCCGTGATGTACATCCCGCCGTTGACCGGATTGATCCAGACATCATTGGGTCCGTTCAACAGTTTGCCGCCATAGTTGTTCACCAGTACGTCATGGCTTCCATCCGGATGTATCTTCCAGAGTTCTCCATGCATGTCAGCACAGGCGATGAGGTTTCCCTCGCTGTCAACAGCCATTCCGTTGGCGCGGCCGGTGCCTTCCAGGAATAGAGCTATCTGACCGGTTCCGGCGTCCCATCGATAGATCCTGTCATTGGGCTGATCAGTGAAGAACACGTTCCCATGTCCATCAACGGCGGGGCCTTCAGTAAAACTGAAACCGGCCCCCAATGTGACGAGCTGGCCCTGTTGACTCGCTGACACGAGACCCGTGGGATCGAAGATGTTGCTCGGAGGACGTTTGGAAGCGGCAACGCCGTTCGCGTGAGAGAAGTACGCCAGGAAGCACAGTGCTGCTACGAGAACCGATAATCGTGTCTTCATATCAGTCTCCTCGCGTTGTAAGCCGTCCGGTTTGTTGACGGGCTTATAGCACCCGTCTGCTGAGAGTGTCAATTGCGCGGAATCAGAATGAGACGCCAATCGAAAGAACGCCGAGGCGATCGTCGGCTCCCGGGTTGAACAGATAGAGCGTCGCATCCACCTTCGAGAACGAAACACCCACCAGGGGCCCGCGCTGGATCTCGCGCTCCGTGCGGTACACGCGGGTCCGCTGTGTGACCAGCCCGGCTCGCAGCCACTCCAGCGGCCGCACGCTGAGCTCGGACCACATGTAGAAAAACTTCGAGTCGGCATTCTGCAGGTCGAAGACATACTCCGCCTCGCCGTACGCCTCGAAACGCCACATTGTGAAGTCGAGCTCGGCCGCGGGAACGATGCCGTCCACGTCCCCGACGAGCCCGCCAATCATCGGCGTCACGGCAAGTGTGACGTCCTGCCCGAACTCGAAGTTGATGCCGGCAAAGAACGAGAGCGACTTGCGATCCTCGTACGCGTATCGGCTCTCGAGATGCAGCCGGTTGCGATCTGCTTTGACCGTCGGCTGAACGAAGTCGGAATCGTCGGACGGGTTGTACCAGGCGGCCGACACACTGACGGACCACGCCGGCTCGACGGACGATGACGCGGGCGCGGGCGTCTGGCCGAGCGCGGGCCTGGCCACGGTCGTGGCGATCGCGACCATCAGCGCCGTTCGACCAAGACACGCGCGGCTCATTCTGCTGTCCTTTCCGTAGACTTTGCGGGTCAAGTGTAGTCGCGCACACCCGTGCCGTGGTCGGACGAAAAGTGCGTGTGCATCGACACGCTCGACTGGTATCCTTGATGGAGGCCTGCCAGCCTGCCCGCCTGCGTACGAGTAGTGAGGATTCCCATGCGCAGCTTCATCGTCGGCGTCGTGTTTTTGGTGGCAGTGCCTGCTTACGCAGGGGGGCAGCAGCGCGACCGTTCGGAGCGGTCGGCGACGGGACGCACTGCGGAACCTCGTAAGGAAGTCGCTCAGGCGGCGCCAGCCAGACAACCAATACCATCATCGCGAACGCTGAGATCGGACGACGCCGACGCAGAGCCGGCGCGTGCGCGCCGCCGCCCGCCGAGCGCCGCTCGAGCGGTGCGCGGACGGTTGCGGGATGAGTATCCACAGCCCGCCCCTGCGCGAAGCCGCTGGATGAATTCACCGAGCCTGCTGCGAACTCCGGCGTCAATCGCCTGGCCCAATTACCGGCCACCGGTTCGACACCCTCGCGGTCGAGCGAACCTCGTGTTCGTTCCCTACGCTGTGCCTGTCGTATTCGAGCGCGAAGTCGTCGTCGAGCGCACAGTTGTCGCTGAGAGCGAGCGCGCCCCTGTCATCATCGAGCCGCCGCCCCACGCGCGTCTCATTCTTGATGTTCACCCGCCGACTGCGCAGGTGTTCGCAGACGGCTACTACATTGGTATGCCGGAAGACTTTCGACTCGAAAATGGTGGCGGCGCGATCGAGCCGGGCCCGCACCGTATCGACATCCTCGAGCGCGACTACGAGCCGGTGAGCTTCGAGGTCGATCTCATGCGCGGACAATCGGCGAGGTATCGGCACATGCTGGCGCCGATCGTGCGCGGGCCGCAGCGTGCGCCCGATGCTGCGATCAACGTGCCGCCCGTGCGGAAACAGCCGTCGACGTTCTATCTCATCCCCGGATGCTATATGGGCAACGTGCCGCCCAGAGACGCGAACTTGCCGGCGACGTGCGATCCCGCTCGGGCTTTGTCATTTCAGTACTGAGTCGGTTATCGGAGTGCATCCTTGCTTCCCCTAGCGCTTCTGAGGTAGCCTCCCTTATCACTTCTGAGGGACGACAAGGGACAATGCCGAGGATCGAATTGCCGCAAGGAACGCTCGACCTGCTGGTGCTCCAGGTGCTGAGCGCTGGAGAGATGCACGGCTGGGGCATCGCCAGGCGGCTCAGCCTCGTGTCGCAGGAGGCGCTTCAACTCCAGGAGGGCACGCTGTACCCCGCGCTCTATCGGATGGAGGCGAAGGGCTGGATCGCGTCCACCTGGGCGGCGTCCGAGAACAATCGCCGTGCGAAGTACTACCGCCTTACCAGAGTGGGGCGTCGTCAGCTGGCCGCGCAGAGGGACAGCTGGGACCAGCTTGCGACGGTGGTCTCGCAGGTGCTGGAACAGACGTAGGGACATGGACCGCCTCAGGCAATTGCGCTTCAAGCTGCTGGCGTACTGGCGCCGGCGCACCCTCGAAGCCGACATGGCGGAGGAGATGCGTGCGCACGTCGAGCGGCTCATCGCCTCGAATCGCGACTCCGGCATGTCGCCGGACGAAGCGGACCGTGACGCGCGGAAACATTTCGGCAATCTCGCGAACGTGCAGGACCATGCGCGTGACGAGCGGCGTGTCCGGTGGCTCGACGATCTGTCCCAGGATCTTCGCTACGCCGCCCGGCAGCTCCGCCGCAATCCGGCGTTTGCGTGTTCGGTCGCGCTCGTACTTGCTCTCGGTATTGCTGCCATCACGGTCGTGTTCTCGATGGTCTACGGTGTCCTCCTGCGGGATCTTCCGTACGACCAGCCCGATCGACTGGTCACGCTGGGCTCCGCACGCCGGGAGAACGGTTTCCAGGGAGCGTACGCCGGCGCTGCGGACTATTTTGACTGGCGCGCGCAGCAGCAGGTGTTCGAGGATCTGGGTCTCACGCGTCCGGTTGCCAATTTCAACCTGACGCGAAGTGGCGAGCCCGAACGGCTCCAGGGCGCCCGTGCGACGGCCAGCCTCTTTTCGACGTTGCGGGCGCAGCCGGTGATCGGGCGCGTCTACACCGAAGATGAACAGCTCGATCCCGCGAGGGCGTCGAGCGTAGCCGTGCTGAGCTACGGCCTGTGGCAGCGGCGGTTTGGCGGCGACCCGTCGATCGTCGGACGCACCATTCTGTTGAATGACTCGCCACATGAGGTCGTCGGTGTAATGGGGCCCGACTTCCACTATCCCGACCGTGACTTCGAGCTCTGGACGCCTCTGTACATCCCGCCGAATCAACTCAGATCAGGAGGGGACTTCAGTTACTTGTGTGTGGCACGCCTGAAAGCTGGAGTGACACTCGAGCAGGCCCGCGCTCACATGCGCGTGGTTGTGGCCAATCGCTCGCGCGGCTACCCACTTGCGGATGGAGGAGCCGGGGTGTTCGTGGAGCCTCTGCTGGGTGACATGACGGGCCGGGTTCGCCAGACGCTCTTGTTGCTGCTCGCCGCCGTCGGAGTGTTATTTCTGGCGGGTTGCGTCAACCTGGCGAATCTCCTGCTGGCCAGGGCCGCGAACCGGGCGCCGGAATTCTCGCTCCGGGCATCACTAGGAGCCACCCGGTCGCGGCTGGCCAGACAGTTCTTTGCCGAAGCGATCCCGTTGGCCATGGCGGGTGCTTTCCTCGGAATCGTCACGGCGTACTGGTTCTTGCAGCTCTTGATTCCTCTGATGCCCGCGAGCATGCCGCGTATCAGCGAGATCGGCGTACACCGCCCGGTACTGGCGGCCTCGATCGTCCTCTCGTTCTGTGCGGCCTTTCTCATTTCGCTCGCCCCGGCCGCGCAGATTCGCAGCCGTCTCGAACGCGGGCCAGCGGCCGCAGGACGCATGCGTGGGCTGTTCATCGTGATGGAAATCGCCTGTACGGTTGTGCTCCTGGTGACCGCGGGACTGCTGATGAGAAGCTTCGAGCAATTGCGGTCCACCGATCCGGGCTTCCGTACGACGCACGTCCTGACCCTGCATCTGGCAGTGAGCCGCGCAAAGTACGGCGACGACGCCGGCGTGGCGCGGTATCTCGATCGACTCATCGACCACGTGCGAGCCGTGCCCGGTGTTGAGGCGGTGGGTATCGTCAACCGCCTGCCGATGGGCGGGCAGATGCAGGCAGGAATCGTCCAGTTCGAAGGCAAAGACGGGCGCTTCGACACAGACTGGCGCTCGGTCAGCGCAGATTACTTCGCTGCGCTGGATGTCCCGCTTGTCGCGGGCCGAACGTTCAACGAGAGCGACTCGTCCGATCGCACGGCCGTCGGTCTCATCGACGAACGGCTCGCGCGGGACGTCTTTGCAACGGAAAGCCCGATCGGCAAGCGCTTCAAGATGGGCTTTCCCGAGGCCCCATGGGTCGAGATTGTTGGTGTGGTCGGACACATTCGCCAGGAGGGGCTCGATAGCGATCCACGGCCGCAGGTCTACTGGCCGCATCAGCAGCGCACACAGGACCGGATGGCGATGGTCGTCAGGACGACGATTGATCCGTCCGCGTTGTCTGCATCGATACGAGACGCAATCCACGACGTGGATCCCGACCAGCCGCTCTATGACGTGTGGTCAATGCCCGCGGTGCTGGAGCGAACGTTGCGAGGCCGGTGGTTCAACGCGATGCTGATTGGCGTGTTCGCGACCCTGGCCCTGACGCTCGCCAGCGTGGGTTTGTATGGCGTCGTGTCGTACGTGACGGCGCAGCGCCGGCGCGAGTTCGCCGTTCGTCTCGCGCTGGGCGCCAGGGCCACGGACGTCGTGGTGCTGGTCCTCAAGCAGGGATTCTGGCTGGCGCTCGGCGGGCTTGCCCTCGGCCTGGTGTTCTCTGCGGCATCGAGCCGTGCGTTGGGCACCATGCTGCATGGCGTGACCGCGTGGGATACGTGGACCTACGTGCTCGTGTCCTGTCTCATGGTTGTCGTGGTTCTGGCTGCCAGCTTTGTTCCCGCGTGGGAGGCATCCCGCCTCGATCCAAAGGTCGCCCTCCAACAGCAATAAAGACCGGCGTCTGTCGCGCCGGCATCCTCTCTCAGCCCGCGCACCAGGAACCGCCCATTTCCACCGGTCAGCGTCGCGCCACCCACGCGAGCGTGCGCTCCTCGAGATACGGATAGAACGGATTCGACGACACTCGCATCAGTACGTCCATGGGCACGACGAGCACGGCCCGCTCACCGCGGGGGCTGAGGAGCCCGAGATGGACGATCTTGCCGAGACTCTCGTCGGGCGTCCGCCCGTAAACCGGATCGTTCGGCGAAAAGGGCAGCGCGATATGCGACAGCGAGAAGGTGTCGGCCGGCCACGCGAGGTTGGTGTCCGTCTCGGCGAGGTCAGAGGATCCGGGATCGCCGGAACGGGCGACGAGATCGAGCGACTCGTGATTGCGATTCGTCATCACGGTCAGGCGGAACGTGCGCTCACGGTACTGCATCAGCCTGTTGAGCAGCTCGCGATCGGCGGGACGCATGAACGCATCGAGGCCGGCGAGGCGGTTGGTGTCGAAGACCACGAGTTCGCTGCCGTTTCTGGGCAGCCTGGAGTAGAAGCGCGTCACGACTGCGGCGGCGTCGATCGTCGAATCGACCAACGACTGAAAGGTCAGCACCGCCGGCATCCTGGCGATCCGGCCGTCGGCCGAGAGCGTGTCGATCTGGCGCTGCAGCACACGTGTAAGCACCGCCGTCTGCACCGCGGCGTGCGTCGGGAAGGAATTGAACTTGAACGGGTTGTACTCGGGGATGACATCGAGCCATTTCGTCTTCTCGAAAAATGGCACGATGCCGAGAGCGCCAGCCAGCCGCGCCAGCCCCGCCAGTGCCGAGACGCCGATCATGGGCGACATCAACACCAGCCGGTCGGCGCGCGGCAGCGATGAATCTTCGAGCGTGTCGAGCGCGTACTTCACGGCCAGCGCGCCGCCGTTCGAATAACCAATCAGTGTCAGCGGCACTTCGGAGCCGACACGCTCACGGGCGTGGCGGACGGCCAGACGCACCACCGCGTCCCAGTCGCGCCACGACGCATCGGTTAGCCCCGCTGGGACGGCACCATGACCGGGCATCCGCGGCGCCAGTACGTAACAGCCCTCGCCACGCAGCCGCTCGGCGATCGCGCGCATGCTGTACGGCGAATCTGTGAGACCGTGAATCAGCACAGCCGCGCACCCGGGCGCCGTCACGGCCATTTCGAAGCTGCGGTTCCAATCGCGTCCAAGGCGTGATGGGCTGGCCGGGCCCGTCCGATCGTAGCGATTAGGCGAGCGCCGCTCTTCAGAGGGGAGTCGATCCTCGATCTGAGTGCGTACCTCCGCGAAGACCTTCTCCTCGCGAGCCAGGTAATCGGCGAGCGTGAACGTCGGCCGTACGTCGGACGCGCGCACCTCCGCCGACGGTACGAGGCGGTGCCACGGCTTGAGGTCAGGAATCCGAGATCTGGCGCTGATCGCCGCACCGACGACGATCGTCAGCGCAACGAGGGCAATGAGCAGGAGGAGACGCAGGAGCCATTTGAAGCCGATTCGCATGTGCGTGCACGTCTAGTCTATTAACTCGAGTGATGTTCGGCCACACCGTGGCACTCATTTCTTCACTCGTGCCCTGAGCCCGGACATTGCCGTCGCGTCGGCGTCATTTTGCGTGGCGGCCGGACTCTGCAGTCCACCTGTCGTCTGGCGTACCTGATCGCGCACGTATTTTTTCAATTCTCCAAACGTGACCGTTCCATCGCGATTCGGGTCGGCGTCCCCCCGCAGCCCGCGCACCAGGAAGCGCCCGAACACGCTCCCGCCGTCGGTCGTGGCGTCCGATTCCCAGGACGACTCGCCGACGTCCGCTGCCGCCAGGACGCTCCTGGCGCTGGCAGCTGCGTATCGCGTCAAGTACTGATGAACGAGCGTGTTCGCGGAGGGGACCGGCCGGTCCACGGCGTTGGAGTGAGCGGCGTCCAGGAATGTGATCACCGTCCTGGCCTTCAACGCTCGCCCGTAGAAGTCCTCGATTTCCGTGAACGGGAGCGCTGTTCCACCTAATTCATCCACTCGCGAGTCGTGAGCGAGCAGATACTGTCTCCGGGGATCGTCCGGATCGGTGACGGCATGTCCCGACAAAAAGATCACGACGAGATCCTCCGCCGCTGCCCGGCTCGCGATTCTGGCCAGCGCGGTTCGGATGCCCGCAAGCGTCGCGTCCTGGTTGCGCAAGAGCTCGACATGGTCAGCCTGGAACCCGCCCGCGGGCGAGACGAGAAAATCGCGAACGGCTGCGGCATCGCGATCGGCGGCGCGGAGGTTGTTGATTCCGCTGCCTGGCCGATACTCTGAGATGCCAAGAACCAGCCCATAGCGTTCACCCGTCGGCGCGGCAGCTGGTGCCAGGGCGACAGGCTCTGGCGACCCTGCGGACATTTCGAGCAGAAACGACGAGTACCAAAGGCGGCCCCTGGGGTCCTGGACCGCGACCTCCACAGAATTGCGTCCTGGCCTGAGACGGAATCCTTGACGCTGCATCAGATTGAGATCGCAGTTCACGCCAGTTGCCGTGGCACTCGTTGTCATGATCACGGCGGCCGATTCTGTATTGATGCGGACGCTGATGTTGCCGTACCCGCCCTGTGCCGGCTGCAAGCCTATGCGGATCCGCAGACGCGCCGGATCGCCGGCGGGCAAAAGCGCGGATCCGTTACCATGCAGCCGGAAATCTGTGGATGGAATCTCCAAGGAGAAGACGGACGCCGCGTCGCGCTGACTCAGCGCAGGCCCGGCCTGCAGAAGCACGAAGAGAACGAAGGCGATTGTGCGAGCCGTATGCATCTTCGTGCTTCTAACCTCCCTTCAGGGTTTCGTGGTGCGCCAGGTGCGTACGTCGCCATCTCCGCTCGCAGACGCCAGCCACATGCCAGCGGGCTCGAAAACGACGCTGCGCACCCACTCCTTGTGTTCGCGGAACGTCTGGGACGATGTCCATGACGTGGTGTCCCACAGCTTCACCAGACTGTCAGCACCACCCGAGGCGAGCAGGGTGCCCCTGTCGTTGAAAGCCAGCGCCCACACAGAACCGTTGTGAGCGGGACCGGTCCATTCCTGCTGCCCTGTATCTGCATCCCACACCACAATCGTTCCGCGATCGGTTCCTGCAGCGATGAGATTTCTGTGTGCCGTGATGGCGACCGACCAGACGCTGGCATTCGCCTCAATCGCCATCCGCTCCCGGGACCGCTCTATATCCCACACGCGCACCGAACGATCGTGTCCGCCCGAGATCACAAGCCGGCCATCGTCGCTGAACACGACGCTCGTTGCCCAGTCGCTGTGGCCAGCGAACACCGCGCGACCCTCGCCAGTGGCTGCGTCCCAGAGGCGGACCGTCGCGTCGGCACTGGCCGTCGCAACCGTTCGCCCGTCCGGGCTGAAGGCGACCGCCAGTACGGATTCCCGGTGTCCCACCAGACGCGCAGATTCTTTCTGTCGTGCGAAATCCCACAGGCGGACGGTGCGGTCGCCGCTCGTCGCTGCGAGCAGCCGATTGTCGGGGCTGAACGCGATCGCTGAGACACTACCGACCTGTCCCGGCAACGAAGCAACGGTCTTACCGTTGTTCGGATCCCAGAGCTTGACGACGCCGCTCTGAAAGCCGGCAGCCAGCAACCGCGAGCCGGGACTCACCGATACGGAGTTCGCTGCGCCTGACTCGCCCGGAAACGCTCGTGCAACCATGCCGGGAGTCAAACCGCCAGACGATCTTTCGAGAGGCGATACCCCGGTCGATCTTGCCGGCGGCTCCGATGTGATGCGTGCAGGCGGAGCGGGCGTCCCTTCTGACACGGGCGTTGGTGCGGGACTGGGTTCGCGCCGCGGTGAAGAAACTGCGTCCGGTCTGCTGTCCGAGTTTCGATCAGGAGCCTCTCTGTAGAAAAACACCGCTGACACGATCGCGATCACCGCCACGGCCGCCGGCAGCCATGCGGTCTTGAGCGGCCTGGTCCAGTCCCTTGAAACAGCCGCCTCCTTGTCGAGCCCGAGGCGCCTGACCATCTCGCGTACGTCGGATTCCCACGTGCTGTGGCCGAGCGCCAATGCATGGCGGTAGGAGAGCTCCTTGATATCGTTTGGCAGCCGCTCGGGTAACGGCACTTGTGCGCCCTGCAGGAGCACAGGGATCACCGCGATATTCCGCTTGAGGGCCGTGGCAATTTCGTGGCGAACGAGGTCCGTGGCATTGTCGAGGCGACGATGGCCTTCGCCGTCTTTGGCATCGAGCCATCCAGGGCCGATAAGCGCCAGAAGGAAATCGCACGATTCGAGCCGCTCGTGCAGGACGTGACGAAAGTCCTGCCCTGGATCGATATTGTCCACGTCCATGAAGACCGAGCTCTTGCCAATCAATTCGACCAGGTCGTTCTTCAGAGCTCTCGCCTGACCTTCGGAGTCCCCACGTCGATAGCTTACGAAGACAGTGCGCATGGAGCGCTACGGTTTGGCGACGAGCAGTGCCTCGCCACCCCCGCCGATCTCGAGAACCAGGTGCCGCTCCTCTGCGGAGCATTCCACCCAGCGGTTCATGACATACCTTTTTTGAAGCGCCAGACGGTAGGGGGGATCCTTGACGACGACTTCGAAAACGTTGAGCCCCGGGATCAGTGTGAGTGTTGCCGCCCCGTCAAAATTGACGCTCGTCGACTCGTCGCGGTCGTTGACAAACAGCATGTAGCCCTTTGACGACGATCGTTGGCGCGTATACCGGACGCGGAAGTCGATCTCGCAAGACGGCGGAAAAGGACCGGGGTGCAATGCCGCCGACGGATAGACGACCGCTGCGCCTTTGAACGCCAGAACGTCGGTGCGAATGGACTCAGCGATGCGCCTCACCGTTTTGCCCAGTGCCTGCTTCTCAACGGCCCGGCTTTTGTCTGAGGTTTTCTCGAGCACCATCAGGAACTGATGTGTGCCTGGACCTTTGTCGAAACCCTTGTCCAGATCCTTTCGATTGACCTGCTGGCTGACCGTAAAAGATTGCAGAGTCTTACCGCTGGCGACATCGACAGCCTTGACTTCCACCTGAAGGCTTGGCGACGGGTCGTCTGGCTTCAGGCGGCGCGTTGGTGCCAGTCTCGAAATCAACACGACTTGCACGCCGGCCGATCGCCCGTAATCGAGTGAGGCGGCTTCGTCCAGCAGGCTGTAGCTTCCTCCGGGATTCATGAGCACCAGCTCACGGCCGGCCTCCTTGAACGCCTGGTAGATCGCCGGAGTGAGATACCCGGCAAGGTCATCGCCATGCGTCTCGCCGGATGAGTCGTAGACGGGAAACAGTCCGGTGGAAGTAAGACCATTGGTATCGGCTGCGATCAGGACGCTGAACACGCAGACAACAGATGACGCGCTGATGACCGCGGCGAAGATTCGTCTCATCGGTGCATCTCCAGCTGGGACGTGTCCGGCTACTGCGGTTTTGGCGCTCGCGGCGTTGCCGCGGGCCTCGCCGCGAGCGCCGGCGCCGAGCTCCCTGGAGCGCTGGTCTGCACGGGAAGCGGTTTGTCATCGCGGGTCGCGATCACGGCCGCAGGCGTCGCCGACCAGTTTTCATCACCGGCCATCAGCATGTAGTCGTAGATGATGTGCATGTTGTTGGGGAGTTGACCGCCATGCTCGCGCTGGTACAGCGTGACGTAGCGCCTCAGCGATTCCTGGATTTCCTTTTGCGATGCGGGATTGTTCTGGGCGATGAGCTGGAGCGCATACTGGAGGTGCGGCTCTGGAAAGCTCCCACGGCCCGCATCGTAGCGAATGGCATTCTGCAGATGCGTGGCTGCCAATCGCTTCTCTTCCTCGGTCTTGCCCGTAATCGAGTACAGACGCCCGAGCTCGTACTGCACACGCGGATCGTTCGAGCGCAGCTTTTCCGCGTCGATGAAATTCTCCTTGGCCATCGGCATCAGGTCGTATTCCATCGCAATGACGCCGTTGTCCCGCTTCAGGGCTGCCATCAGCACTGCGAACTCTGCGGAAGAGCCGGTCAACCCGCTGCCGCCCAGACCTGCGTCAATTTTGGATTTCAGAGGACCGCCGATCTGGCTCTCCACGTACATCTTGCGTTGCTTGACACGGTCGGCGTTTCCCATGAACCCCAGCCCGATTCTCTTGTCTTTGGCGACCAGTCCGGCGAGCCTTGTATACACCTTGGGCACTTCCCGCAGATCGAACCGCTGACCCAAGACGGCGTTCAACGCGGCTTCATCCGCCTGACTCTCGTGGAGCTCTTCCCACCGCGTCGGCTCGAACTTGTTGCGAAACAGAATGGTGGCCCCGACCATGCCGGCAGCGGCGCCGATCGCGGCGCCAGCGCCGCCACCGAGTTTTCCACCAAGGAGGCCCCCGCCGATCGCGAGTCCCGCGCCGAAGATGGCTCTCTTCCTCTGCTTTGACGCCTCGAGTTCTTTATCGAGCACCTCTTCAAGAATCTGGTTTCGAATCTGGTCGTACATGTGATTTCTTTCGACATGCGCGATCTCGTGGGCGAGGACGTACGCCAGCTGGGCCTCGTTGTCGAGCATGGAGACGAGGCCCGTCGACACATAGATCGTTCCAGTCGACAGGGCTTCAGCGGTCGGAGTGGGGTCGAGCATCAAGCGAAATGCATAGAGGTGCGGGGAGTCCGCAGGCACCAACCTCTGCCCCAGTGCATTCAAGTAGTTCACCAGGATTGGGTTGTCGTAGAGGCGGCCATACTTCTGCCACACGTCAAGCCACTGCGGGTTCGCTCGCCAGTCGCCCCCTCCGGCAGTGCTGTTCACGTGAAAGGCGAACTCTTTGTCCTGCCGCTGGACATCGGCCCAGGCTGCGTCAATCGTGGCGATGACTTCAGGGCGTTTGGCGATCTCCGCCAGCTTCAGCTTTTCCTTCTCGTCATACTTGGGCGCGGCCGGGCTGTTTGATTGTGCGGAGGCGGGTGAGACAAAGGCCAGAGACAGAAAGGCGGCCGCGACGAGGCTTGAAACGCAGCGCATGGTAACACTCCTGAGTAAGTTGACGAATCTGCGAAATCACTCGCTTACCTAACGTCGTGCGCCCTGATTTCGAACACCAGGCCACTTGCATCCGTTGACGGCACGGCGCTATAGTCCCGGCGATCAAACCTTGATCGATTCGTGGCTC
>JGI10216J12902_100900998_pt1 | contig 12452 bp, 7 predicted proteins | sample KanNatreferecore_FD_12902 | JGI IMG/M metagenome (IMG submission 12902)
CCTTTCCTCCTGCTGCTGCATCATAAAGCGCCCCACCGGTATTTTTTACCTCCTCTAAAATACATTGAACAATACCATTCCAAAACCTTTCCCGAGCCTCCGACATTATACACGGACACGGCAGGTCATGGGACGGCCTGGCACCTGCAATCAATGAGTATCCTCCATGATATGAGATTATGCAGCGACCTGAAAGTGGATCCGTATTACCTGATGAATATGCCCGAATACAAACCCGATTCGTCGGACATAGTTTACTATAATACGATATTCAACAGGATCCCCGAAGAGGAGAGAAAAAAGGTCAAAGCCATCTACGCAGAACGTGGAAAATTGCTCCAGCAACTAAGGCCAAAAGGAAAGGAATTACTGAAATACAAATATCAATGGTATATGCAGGACTACCTGGCCTGTGTAGCTTCTATAGATGAAAATGTGGGACGTGTGCTTCAATATCTTGATAAAAACAAACTGGCAGGTAATACTCTTGTGGTCTATACAGGAGACCAGGGAATGTACCTGGGTGAGAACGGTTGGTTTGATAAAAGGTGGATGTATGATGTATCTATGCAAGCCCCTTTACTTATGCGTTGGCCCGGTAAAATAAAAGCGGGTTCCATCAATTCTACAATGGTCCAGAATATTGATTATGCCCCGACATTCCTGGGTGTAGCGGGTATAACTATTCCATCCTGGATGCAGGGTATAAACCTGGTGCCTTTAATGACCGGGAAAATAAAAACTCTTTCCCGCCAGCATCTTTATTATCATTTCTATGAGTATAATGCGGATCACACCGTGTTACAACACCTGGGTGTTCGCGGGGAACGATACAAACTCATTTATTTCTACACCGTAAATGAATGGGAACTGTATGACCTGAAGACCGATCCCCATGAACAGAAAAACCTTATCAGCTCACCGGCACACCAGCGGTCTTTGCTTCAAATGAAAGCGGAACTGATAAAACTCAGGGATCATTATGATGATCACGAAAAAGCAGGTGAGCTTCACTGATATTTTTTCATCAGGTCGTAAAGGATTTTTTTGTCTGTATCCCCGATCGTCCTGGTAGTGTCCTGCTGAACAAAGTGGATCTTGAATGACTGAATGGCATTCCCTGGATTCTTGATGTCATACCCAATGATTCGAAGCGCCTGCAAGGCATTGAAATCTGCCGGTACCTGCACACCGGTTGTATCATACCAAAGCCCGTAGCCGTTCTGCGCCAGTTTTTGCCAGGGAAAATTCCGGTTGGGATCTACTTTCCTTCCTGGCGCCACATCGGCATGCCCAATAAAATTAGCCGTGGGTATGCTGTATGCTTTTTTCAAACGATCAAGTAACTGCAATAAACTATTGATCTGGGGTTCGGTAAATGATTCAAACCCGTTGTTGTCGATCTCGATACCCACGCTGGAAGAATTAAGATCAGTTGCGTTTCCCCATTTACTTACACCGGCATGATGACCGCGCAACAGGTCGTTGAGCATATGGTGAACGGTTCCATCCTTACAAATTACATAATGAGAGCTCACCTGGGTACGTGGTAATGTAAAAGTGGTGAGTGTTTCCTCGCAGCTATTCTGGGCAGTATGATGAATCACAACAAAATTGGGCCGTCGTACTGAAAAATTCGTAGTGCCAACCCAGGCTTGGGCATAATTCAAGCCGGCGGAATCTGTAACCGGGTATTCGCGGTAGCGTTTTGCAAATTCCTTTGATTGTTTTTTATAGGCCTTATTGGTAGTCGCATATTTATTTTGGGTACAGCTACAGGCTATTAGGCCCGCAAGTGCAATACCAGGGAATATCTTTTTCATACCGCGAGATATATAGTTATTTACGATTCGGTTTGCCACGATGAAATCTCCGCTGGGGCTTTCTGCCACCACTCATCCCCGTCCGGGCTCGTGGCTGGTATTGCGGGACTGATCCCAGTTCTTTTGGCACTTCGGCTTTCTCTACCTCTTTGCCGAGAAGTTTCTCGATACTGGCAAACCTGTTCTGTTCTTTTTCGGTAATTAATGTAATGGCTATTCCATCTGCATCTGACCGCGCGGTGCGGCCGATCCGGTGTACATAGTCTTCGCCATCATGCGGTACATCGTAATTTATGACCAGGTCGATTGTATCGATATCAATTCCGCGACTCAGGATATCAGTGGCAACTAATAATGGTATCCGGCCGGCAGTAAATGCACTTAATACGTTTTCTCTTTCGGTTTGCTCCAGGTCGCTATGTATTTCCGCGATGGAAAAGCCACCCTGTCTTAATTCACGGGTGAGTTGTTTCACCGATTGTTTACGGCTGCAAAAGATCAGTGCATTCTTATAGGGTGTTGATTTAATAATGTGTTTTATAAGCGGGAGTTTTTGAGGTTCGTAAACCACGAATGCTTTTTGTACGATCTTTTCAGGTGGCTTGGAGATCGCAATATTTATTTCAGCAGGATTTCTCAATATCTTTCTCGCGAGTTGCCTGATTTTGTCGGGCATGGTGGCTGAAAACAACAGTGTTTGTCGATGCTCTCCAAGTACTTTGATGATCTTATTGATATCATCCTGGAAACCCATATCGAGCATCCTGTCTGCTTCATCCAGCACCAGGAATTTCAACGTTTTCATATTTACATAGCCCATGTTCACATGAGCGATAAACCGGCCCGGCGTGCAGATAATAATATCGGCACCCATTTGCAGCGCTTTTTTCTCAGCCACAAAATTCATGGCATCATTTCCTCCATAAATTGCAATCGAACTGAGGTGAGTGAAATAGGAAAGTCCTTCAACGTGCTGCGAGATCTGCAGGGCGAGTTCCCGCGTGGGAACAATTATCAATGCACCCACTTGCCCGTCTACATGATTCTCTAACAAACGGTCCATAATGGGAAGCAGGAATGCAGCGGTTTTGCCGGTACCCGTTTGCGCCGCAGCGATAACATCTTTACCTTCCAGGATGGGAGGAATTACCTGTTCCTGGACCGGTGTGGCGGTTTCATATCCCGAAGCTTCTATTCCTTCTAAAATATTCGAATGAAAATTGAACTCTGTAAAACGCAAAATAAAAATGTATTAAAGCATTACGGCAGGCTATCCTGGCAATTAGTAGCGTGAAGATACTGAAAATACTCCCGATAGCTATCGGAGGTCAGTGGAGCAGTTGAGAGTTGTCTGTTGGCCGGTAAAAAAATTTGACGTTGGCTTCTATTGATTGTAACTTAAAGGGGTCATCATTATTTATCAAACAGCTGGTTATGCATTCATCAAAAAAAATCTTTCATTCGTTTCCCGCGACCGTTGTTTTCTTCCTGGTATTCCACTCGGTTATCCCGATAAAAATAGCTGCGCAGGACAGCCTTGCTTTTGGTGACAGGAATTGGGTAAGCGAAGCGCTGATGGGCCGGATATATTTTCTACCGGATACTACTCATAACCTGCCCAACTTTGATACCCTGAAAGTGCAGGGAACGGTTTACGCGAAAAAAATTGATGTTCCTGTCCGCCACTGGACCACGGGTTTCCCCGGTGTGCCCGGAAGGAATCAATGGTTTGCGGTGGTTTATACCGGACAGTTCAAAGTAAAAAAACCAGGCAAGTATTTCTTCCGCCTCATGAGTGATGATGGGGCTAAATTATTTATCGATAAAAAACTTGTTATAGATAATGATGGCATTCATGGACCAAACTCCCGGCTGGGAGAAATCAAGCTTGATGATTCCAAACATTCAATAAGGGTGGAATATTTCCAGGGCCCTCCAACCGAGATTGCCCTGCAGCTTTTTGCCACACTGGAAAAAGAAAATGAACAGAATTTCTCCTCTGAAAATTTTGTTTTTATTACACCCCCCAAAAACAAAGCCTGGGTCACCTGGCTGATCTATCTCGGTGCAGGTTTGCTGATGTTACTGATTATATATGCATGGATAAGAAAAAAGTGAAGGATGCCGACTGCATAATGTGGTCCGGACTCCGGGCTTCACTCACATATTCCTCCTGTATTGCCCACCCACTTCATACAGTGCGTGTGTGATCTGTCCTAACGAACAATACTTCACCGTTTCCATTAATTCTTTGAAAAGATTTTCATTCCTGATGGCTGCATTTTTCAGACGCTCCAGCATTTCTGGTGATTTCGCTTCATTTCTTTTCCAGAAATCACGGAGATTTTTTATCTGCAGTTCTTTTTCACCGGTTGTGCTGCGGATAACTTCAGTAGGTAAGATGGTCGGACTGCCTTTTTTATTGAGAAAAGTATTTACTCCGACAAGTGGAAGCTCCCCGGAATGTTTCTGGTGTTCGTAAAATAAACTTTCTTCCTGGATCTTATTCCGCTGGTACATTCTTTCCATGGCACCCAGCACTCCTCCTCTTTCTGTAATGCGATCGAATTCGGAAAGCACGGCTTCTTCCACCAGGTTGGTCAGTTCTTCAATTGCAAATGATCCTTGCGTAAAATTTTCCGTTTTAGCTGTCCCCAGCTCCCGGTTGATGATCAGTTGTATTGCCATAGCCCGGCGCACACTTTCTTCGGTAGGTGTGGTGATGGCTTCATCATAAGCATTTGTATGAAGAGAGTTGCAATTATCATAAATGGCATAGAGTGCCTGGAGCGTCGTCCGAATATCATTGAAATCTATCTCCTGTGCATGTAGACTCCGGCCGGAAGTCTGGATATGGTATTTTAACATCTGGCTGCGTTTATTGGCCTTGTATTTATACTTCATGGCTTTCGCCCATATACGCCGGGCCACGCGACCGATTACACTATACTCTGCGTCCATTCCATTGCTGAAGAAAAATGAAAGATTGGGGGCAAATTCATCGATATTCATTCCCCGGCTCAGGTAATATTCCACGTAGGTAAACCCGTTGGACAATGTAAACGCCAATTGCGTGATCGGGTTGGCCCCTGCTTCTGCAATATGATACCCACTGATAGATACTGAATAAAAATTCCTGATCTTTTTATCAATAAAATACTCCTGTACATCCCCCATCAGTTTTAATGCAAACTCAGTAGAGAAGATACAGGTATTCTGAGCCTGGTCTTCCTTTAAAATATCTGCCTGCACAGTTCCCCGCACCTGTGATAATGCTTCAGCCTTTATTTTCTCATATACATCAACAGGTAAAACATCTGCACCTGATAAACCCAACAGGCGTAATCCCAGACCATTGTTCCCGACGGGTAGCTTTCCTTCCAGTTCACCTTTTACGGGTAACACCGGTTTTCCATCATCACCCATATACACAGGCAGATCTCCAGTCCTGTATTTTGATTCAATGATCCTGTTCACCTCATCTTTCAAACCATTTGCAACAATATATTTTTCACATTGCTGGTCGATCGCCGCATTCATAAAAAAAGCAAGGAGCATCGGGGCCGGACCATTGATGGTCATGGATACGGATGTCTTGGGATCACATAGATCAAATCCACTGTAGAGTTTTTTTGCATCGTCAACGGTGGCGATACTAACGCCGCTATTGCCCACTTTACCATATATATCCGGTCGTTGATCAGGATCTTCGCCATATAAGGTAACCGAATCGAATGCGGTTGAAAGCCGTTTGGCTGGCTGGTCCATGCTTACATAGTGAAATCTTCTGTTAGTGCGTTCAGGTCCGCCTTCACCTGCAAACATCCTGGTTGGGTCCTCACCTTCCCTTTTCAAAGGAAATACTCCTGTTGTAAAAGGAAAGTGGCCGGGTAGGTTTTCCTGCGCCTGCCATTGCAATACATCACCCCAATCCTTATATTTTGGCAACACCAGTTTGGGTATGCGGGTACCGGATAAACTCCTGGTGAACATTTCCAGTTTGATAACTTTATCCCGCACTTTATATTCATAATGATCCTTGCTATATTCATTCACTTTATTAGGCCAGTTGGTAACCAGTTTTTTTGCAACCGGCGTTAACTGCCCGGTATAAAAATCGATCTGTTGCCTTAAGATCTCTTCTAGACCCGCTCCTTGCGGGGAGATTTTAGAATCCGGCTGTTGAAATGTTTCCAACGCCCCCTGGAGTTGGTATAATTTTGAGGCTATAGCTGATTGTTCTTTTACAAGTTGATCATAGCTCCTGTTGTTCTCTGCTATTTCGGAAAGATAACGTACACGGCTGGGTGGGATAATGGCCTGAGTGACTTTTGCTGTTGCAGCGAAACTGAAATTGCCAAAAGTCCGGTTGGTTTTAGATTCAATTTTCTTCAGCAGTAGTTCAAATAGGTTATTTATTCCTTCATCATTGAATTTACTGGCCACGGTGCCTATTACAGGGAGTTCACTGTCTTTGGCAGTAAATAACTGGTGATTACGTTTATACTGTTTCTTCACATCCGCCATAGCATCCAGTGCTCCGGCCTTGTCGAATTTATTGATGCAGATGAGGTCTGCATAGTCAAGCATGTTGATCTTTTCCAACTGGGAAGCTGCACCATACTCCGGCGTCATCACGTACATACTTACATCACAATAATCGAGAATAGAAGCATCGCTTTGGCCGACGCCTGCACTTTCCAGGATGACCAAATCGAAATTCTCCCCTTTGCAGATATCAATAGCCTCTTTTACCGCTGCACTCAATACGACATTATCATCCCTGGTTGCCAGGCTTCTCATATAAGCACGGGGATGTGAAATGGCATTCATCCTGATCCTGTCACCCAGTAATGCGCCCCCCGTTTTTTTCTTCGATGGATCCACAGAAATAACAGCAATCGTTTTATCGGTAAAATTGTTCAGGAATCTTCGAACGATCTCATCGGTTACTGAGGACTTACCGGCTCCCCCCGTGCCGGTTATTCCGACTACAGGAACTGTACCGGCAGCTGATTTTCGACTGCCGGCAACTAACTGTCCATTGTTCTCAGCATTCGTTATTTCCCTTGCAATCTTCCTGACATCCTTTGCTTCTTCCAGTCTTAATGCTGTTTTATATTCTGCTTTACCATTTAATTGTATATCACATTGCCGGATCACGTCCTCTATCATTCCTTCCAGCCCCAGTTTCCTGCCATCGTCCGGGCTATAGATCCGTGTAATACCATATTTATGCAACTCTTCTATTTCAAGTGGTAAGATCGTTCCACCGCCGCCACCAAATATCTTGATATGACCGCATCCGTTCTCTTCAAGTAGGTCCTTCATATACTTGAAGAATTCTACATGACCCCCCTGGTAGCTGGTTATGGCAATACCCTGTACATCCTCTTCGATCGCAGTTTCCACAATCTCTTTTACCGAACGGTTATGACCGAGATGGATGATCTCAGCCCCCTTACTTTGCATGATACGGCGCATGATATTTATGGCGGCATCATGACCGTCAAATAGACTGGCGGCTGTAACAATACGAACCTTATTGGTGGGAGTATAACTCATGAACAGACCAGGATCATGCAAATTTAGCCAATTTAACCACAATGGTTATCAAGGTTGCAAACCCTTTAAAGGTTGGCAACCTTTTATTTACATTTGCTCATGCATCATTTAGTAGAATCAATATCCTCCTTGTATAAAGAGTGGAAAGGAACTGCTCCCGTATCCCTGGATGTATTACCTCAAAGCGGGAGTGAGCGACGTTATTTCCGGTTGCACGGTAAAGAGGGATCCGTTATCGGGACCTATGGCGCCAATACCAGGGAAAATGAAACCTTTATTTATTTTTCAAGGCATTTCAGGAAAAAAGACCTGGCCGTACCGGAAATATACGCGGTAAGTGCTGATGGGGTCTTTTACCTGCAGGAGGACCTGGGTAATATTTCCCTTCTTAACCGTTTGGAAGCCGAAGGATACACGAATAATATCTATGCGTTGTTCAGCAAAAGTCTTGATTCGCTTGCAAGGTTACAGGTAAAGGGCGATGAGGATATGGATTATGAACGATGCCTGACCAATAAAGAATTTGGCAAGCAGGCGATCCTTGCCGACCTGTTATACTTCAAATATTATTTCCTGGATGCATTGCGCAAACCCTATGACAAGCAAAAGCTGATGGATGATTTTGAGGCATTAAGCAATTATCTTACCCATACAGAATACAAATATTTTATGTTCCGCGATTTCCAAAGCCGGAATATAATGGTGCGGGAGATGTCAGACACTTCAAAAGCAGAAGAGATGTCTTTCATCGATTACCAGGGCGGTATGAAAGGTGCACCGCAATATGATGTAGCTTCTATGCTCTGGCAGGCCCGGGCTAATTTACCGGATGCGTGGAAGAACAATCTGCTGGAAGATTATACCAATTCATTCGAAAACCTGACCGGGCAATCCATCGACAGGAATATTTTTCGCAGCCAGTATAATGGGTTTGTCCTGATCCGTCTTTTACAGGTATTAGGAGCTTATGGCTTTCGTGGATTATTTGAAAGAAAAGCTCAATTCCTGACCTCGATACCGCTTGCATTGCGAAACCTCAGGGAATTCTTTCAAAGCCATAGTATAGGTATTTCTGTGCCTGAATTCAGGAAAGTGCTCGATATGTGCGTAGCGGATGAGATTATCCAGCAGTTCACACCCACGCAGGCCGATGAAAGTACTCCGCTGACAGTAACGATCAACAGTTTTTCCTATCGCGGCACCATACCTGCTGATGAGAGCGGGAATGGTGGTGGTTTTGTATTCGATTGCCGAGGTATACTTAATCCCGGTCGAATAGAAAGTATGAAGACACAGCATGGTCGTGATAAAGAAGTAAAAGATTACCTCGAACAGCAGACCAGGATGCAGGATTTTCTTAATAGTATATTTGATATAGTCGATATCACCGTTGAAGAATATATAAAAAGAGGTTTTGAAAGCCTGGTGGTCAGCTTTGGCTGCACTGGAGGGCAACATCGAAGCGTATATGCCGCCGATGCACTGGCCCGGCATTTAAAAAATAAATTCAAGGTGAAGATTGAATTGAAACATTGTGTGCAGGATGAAAAAAAATGGATCAATGAATGGCCGTTGAGCAACAAATAAATTTTTTATAACCCATCCAATACGACAGGCAAAATAATAAATGCTAAATCTGGTCTTATGCGACTTTCTTGAGAACAAGTTGCATTGCCGACAAATGAAGATGAATATTCCAAAAAGTCAATAAATAATACTCGTCATGTTGTTGCGACTGCTTATTTAGGTAAAACAGGTCAGGACAAATACCGGCTAGTTATCAAATTCGGGCGAAAAGCGTTAAGCAGATATTCAAGAAATCTTGATATAAAGGAATGTATCCTGGTCCTGAAAACAATAATTGGTACGCAATTGATGAAACGAATAAACAAATCGAAATTCAACTTTATTAACTAATTCTGAATAGTAGCATGCTGGCTATGATTTTTTCTGCTGGATTGGGTACCCGGTTCAAACCCTGGACTGACAAGCATCCCAAAGCCCTGGCCCAGGTTAATGGAAAATCATTGCTCCAACGGAATATCGAATACCTGCAGCATTACGGGATAAAAGATATTATCGTCAACGTTCATCATTTTGCAGAACAAATAGAAGAAGCAATTATAAGTAATAATGGCTGGGGGAGCAATGTACTGGTCAGCGATGAAAGAGATGAACTGCTGGACACTGGTGGCGGGCTATTAAAAGCAAAGGAATTGTTTAATCCCGGTGAGCGATTCATTACCTGTAATGTAGATATCCTCACGGATTTCGATATAAATAAGTTACTTTCTTTTCATAACCAACATAAGGCCCTCGCCAGTTTTGGAGTAACCACCCGCGATACTTCGCGTTATCTGTTATTTGATGATCACAACAGGCTTTGTGGTTGGAGGAATACAAAAACCGGCGAGGAAAGAATTGCGCGTGGGAATGATGTACTGGTACAAAAAGCCTATAGTTGTGTAGTAGCATTTGAGTACGATATTTTCGATCTTATCCCCTTCACCGGTAAGTTCTCACTGATCGATGTGTACCTGGCCCTGGCTGCGGAACACCGCATTATGGGTTGTGATCATACAGGCGACCGGCTGGTGGATGTAGGTAAACCTGAAAGTATTGCCCGGGCTGAATCCCTTTTTCCATAATAAAAGAGGTCCACAAAGGACCCTAATGTAAACACAAAGACCAGGGCTATTAGTTCTGATAAGCATCTTTCACGAGGTTAGAAGACTATCGGTTCAAACGCTTCTTTGTGATCTTTGCGTCAAGCATCGTGGTCTTTGTGGGAAATATTTACATAAAGTATTGCAAATACCCTTTCAACGGTAGCCCCGTTTTTTAGCAATTGGCCTATCTTACGAGCTTCAAACGCAAACTATATATGAAGAAATGTCTTTTTATTTTAAACTGTCTTTTTATAACCATTGGCCTGTTTGCGCAAGCAAAGTATGACCATAAAGAGGCTTTTAATCCGCAGTTCTACCCTTATACCGGCAATGATTACCGGAGCGCCAGCGGCGAACCGGGACCTAAATACTGGCAGAACCGTGCTGATTACCGGATTACTTCCACGCTGGATACAGTCGCACATAAAGTAAGCGGGGACGTCGAGATCAGTTACACTAATAACAGCCCGGACAATCTTAAATTTCTTTGGTTGCAACTTGACCAGAATATTTATAAAAAAGATTCCCGTGGTTCCGCCACTACAGAATCGGGTGGTCGCTGGTCCAACACGAAATTTACCGAGGGCTATATCATCAAGTCAATAGCGCTTGAATACAATGGGAAGAATATTGCACCAAAGCAAACCATCACCGCCGATACACGAATGCAGGTATGGTTGCCTGAATCGTTGAAATCATCCGGGGGTAAAATCAAAATATCAGTATCGTTTGAATTTATCATTCCCGAATATGGTACCGACCGGATGGGCAGACTACAAACAAAGAACGGGATGATCTATGAAGTGGCTCAATGGTTTCCGCGCATGGCCGTATATGATGATATCCAGGGATGGAATACATTACCCTATATAGGAGCCGGAGAGTTTTACCTGGAATATGGCGATATTGATTTCACAGTGACGGCTCCTTCCAATATAATTATCGTTGGATCCGGGGAGTTACAAAATCCACAGGAATGTTATACGACCGAACAAATGGGTCGGTGGAATGCTGCAAAGAACAGTGATAAAACTGTCGTGATAAGAAGTGATAAAGAAATTAATGATAAAAATTCAAGACCAAAAACTGCAAATACTACATGGAAATTCAGGATCCAGAACACACGGGATGTTGCCTGGGCGGCTTCACGGGCATTTGTACAGGATGCCGCCAGGATCAATCTACCCAGCGGCAGGAAATCTATGGCCATTAGTGTATACCCGGTCGAGAGCATTGTAAAGAACGGTTGGCAGCGTTCTACGGAAATGGTGAAGGGGTCAGTTGAACATTATTCTGGGAAGTGGTTTGAATATCCCTACCCGGCCGCTACCAATGTAGCTGGAATCGTAGGTGGAATGGAATATCCCGGGATCGTATTCTGTAGTTCGGGTTCATCCGGTACGGGGCTATGGGGCGTAACGGATCATGAATTCGGTCATACCTGGTTCCCGATGATCGTGGGTAGCAATGAAAGAAAATATGCGTGGATGGATGAGGGATTCAATACGTTTATCAATGGCTTTTCCACGGAAGCATTTCACAATGGTGAATTCAAAGAGACCAGTTTTTTTGGTGACCCGAATTCCCCTTTCATGGTAAAAAGTACGTTTGGAGATAAAATGGACGGCCTGTATACAGTTCCGGAAGTGATACAGCAGGAAAACATCGGTATCGCTGCCTATATGAAGCCGGCACAAATGCTGAATCTCCTCCGGGAAGTAGTGCTGGGCAATGAACGTTTTGATGCCGCATTCCGGGAATATATCCAGCGTTGGGCTTTCAAGCATCCTACACCCTGGGATTTTTTCCATACGATGGAAAATGTTTCCGGCGAGGACCTTGGATGGTTCTGGAGAGCCTGGGTACTGAATAACTGGAAACTTGATCAAACGGTAAAAGGCGTGCTGTATAGAAATGAAAAACCTGAAAACGGTGCGGAGATCACAATTGAAAACCTTGAAAAGATGGTGATGCCGGTCACGGTATTGGTCAGGGAAACTAACGGTAAAGAACATAGGATCAATTTGCCGGTAGAGATCTGGCAGCGCGGAGCCGAATGGAAATTTGCTGTTCCCTCCACCAGCGAGATCAAAGAAGTGATACTCGATCCCGACAAGAAATTACCTGAATGGAACAGGGAGAATAATACCTGGAAGAAAAAAGCTTTTTAAAATACTGGTTCCCTGTCAAAAATATTTTCCCACAAAGACCACCAACATCTCTTACAAAGAACCTATTGTGGTCTTTGTGGAAATTTATTTTAAACTCACAAGACTTGACCGCGCTGCATATCACTACCGCAAAACCAATGAGAATTCTTGAACCTTCAGTCTCTTCTACGGACCTGCCTGCGTGCCGGCGCTGACGCCGTCGGCCAAAGCCTTGCGCCTCCGCT
>JGI10216J12902_100142414_pt1 | contig 12446 bp, 16 predicted proteins | sample KanNatreferecore_FD_12902 | JGI IMG/M metagenome (IMG submission 12902)
GGTACGCATAAAGGTTAGGTGACAAAATGGAAACCAGAGAATTGTTAGCCGCTTATGCTCACGATGCTTGGTCTGGATGGATGAAATACATGTTCTCCAAGTCCCTAGTAACGATACTTGGTTTTGTCGTCATACCGGCACCCTTGGTTGAACGATGGACAAGGCAAATGAATACGCCCTATGAAGAACTTCCCGAAAGTGAGAAGTTGAGCGACAGAGCCGAAGCAGATAAGATGCTTGAAATCATAAAGGCAAGGTGAAACATGGCAATCATTGACCCCGTTGAAATGGCTTATCTGGACTGGCTGATCCAAACCATCGAAGCCGAAGAGAAAAGTATCCTGAGTGCTCGCAATTACTATAACGGCATTCAGGAAGACTTCATGACCGCGCGTGTGCGTGAGTTCCTGGGCGTGCATGATGACAATCCCTTCACGCTCAATGTGTGCGAAACCATCGTGATGGCCGTCGCCAACGTTCTGAACGTGACCGGATTCGATACGGATGAAAAGGCAGATAAGGATGGCGTAAAGTTGCAATCTGCTTTTGCCGCCAACGTGTGGGAAAAGAACAAGATGGATTCTCTTCAGGATGTGGTGCATGAATATGCCCTGTCCGATCGGGAAACCTTCTTGATCGTGGAATGGGATGCTGAAGAGAAGTTCCCGCGCCTGGTCCATAATCAGCGCTTCGTTGATGTCGCTGCCGGCGGTGATGGCATGGGTGTCTGGATGGTCTACGAGAATGATGATATTTACCAGAAGCCGATGTATGCAGTAAAGCAGTGGGTGGAAACAACCTGGTCGGCTGGTGGCATTCCACGAACAGTCACGCGCCGCACCGTCTATTTTCCGGACCGGATTGAACGCTTTGTTTACGATGGCGGCTGGAAGCGCTTTGAACAGCCTGATGTAGAATGGCCGCAGCCACTCAAGGACAAGGCTGGCAAACCTCTTGGTATTCCAGTGATTCATTTCAAGAACAAGGGATATCGTGCCGAGCATTGGAAGGCCATTCCCATGCAGGATGCCATCAATAAGACCCTGGTGGATATTCTGGGCGCGAATGATCTGACGGCCTTCAAGTCCTTCTTTGCCTTCGGCTTCCTTCCCACCACAGACGGCAAGCCCCCGGCCGCCGATGGTTCGAATGCGCTGACCATCGGGCCCGGAGTGATCAACGGCGCTGCGAATGTGAAGGCAGGCGATGCAACCTTACAGGAGATCGAAGGGGCTGATACATCTTCCCTGATGGAAGAGCTTATCAAGCTGGTTACGCTGACGGCCCAGATCACAGATACGCCAGTCTCTCGCTTTGTTGTCACTGCGCAGATCGCATCAGATGAGACCATCCAGAAACAAAATGATGCGCTCAATAAGAAGGCCGAAGATCGGCGGGGTTTGCTCGGTGACTCCTGGTCACAGGTGATGAGCATGGCGCGCAAGTATAGCAACCTGTTCGGCTCAACCAGCCTGGATGAAGAGATGGAGTTCAAAACTCTTTGGGGTCATGACCGCACGCTCGAAGAGCTGGCGCAGAAACAAACGATCCTTGGCATTCCGCAGGAACAGTTATGGATGGAGGCGAAATATTCTCCAGAGAAGATCGCCGAAATGAAGCAGATGCAGAGTTATCGCATTGATCTGGAAAAGAAACTATGGGAAGGCGCCAATGCAGCATCCTTGAACGGCATTCCCTTCGAAGTTTATCTGAAGCGTGTCGGCTTGCCTGATGCAGAGATAGCGGCCATCAAGGCGGCCATTGCCGATAACTCCGTGCCGCCTGTGGCTCTCTAATGAATTCTCCTTTACTGACTTTCCCGCTCTTCATACGAACAAGTAAGAGACATCAGATATGAACGATTTGAAGTAAAAGAGGAAATATGAAAATCTTTTTTGATCTTGAATTCACAGGCTTACATCAAAACACAACCCTGATAAGCATCGGTTTGGTAGCAGAAGATGGTCGTCAGTTCTATGCCGAATCAATCGACTATGATCGCGGGCAAGTGAACCAATGGCTTGAAGATAACGTCATTGCTCACCTGTCTTTAGTGTCCACGACTGATTCGGGGTTACCTACCATGACATCTGAGAACGGCATCCAGACAATCATCGGTAAAAACTGGCAGCTCGCACGGTGTTTAGGTGATTGGCTAAGGCAATTCGATGCTGTTGAAATGTGGAGCGATGTGCTTGCTTATGACTGGATGCTATTCTGTGAGTTATTTGAAGCCGAAGATACAGCAGAACGCTTGCCGCGCAATGTATATTACATCCCATTCGACATTGCAACGGTGATGAAAATCAAAGGCGTTGACCCTGATGTCAGTCGCGAGGAGTTTTCTGGCATTGAAAATCTTGCAAAGCATAATGCCTTGGACGATGCAAGAATTATCAAAGCCTGCTATGAAAAGTTGATGGGCGTTGGATTTGAGCATGCCGACCATTGGTAAGGCGATCCGCTATTCTGATAAAGCCATCGAGCAGCTGTCGCAAGTGACGGAAGCCGACATCGAAGCGGCGCGCTCGCTTGTGCGGAGTGCAGTTCCCCCACGTTATCGCAGCATCCTGGACGCATCCATTGCCGGCGGATCCGTTACTGCCAGCTCTCCTTATGCCTGGGACCCGAAAGCAGGAGGGTATATCCACGTGCCAACGGGACGGCACATTCAACCATTGGAACTTCGCAACCAGGCTATTGAGCCGATGATCGCACGTTCAAAGCAAACACAGCGGGCAATATCCAACCAGCTGCAGAATCAGGAAATCACGTTGGCTGAATGGCAGACGCAGATGATCGGCCAGGTCAAGCAGGCCCAGGTCGCATCTGCACTGGTCGCTAATGGCGGCCAGAAGAATACTAATGAAAATGACAAAGAAGAAATAGCTTTATTGATCCTGGCTTTATTGTTATTGCTCAACGGATTTTCGCAGGAGATCCAGAGCAAGAAACAACCATTGAACGGCTTGCTATTGCTGCGCTCGGACTTGTATGCAAATGCAGCACGTGGTACTTATGAAGACGTCGGCGGTTATGTTGCCAGCACGTATCTCGGTAAGACGGAAGAGCGGCGCCTGTTGTCTCCGGCCGATCACTGCCACGCAGACGGCAACCTTATCGGATGCGTGGAGCTGGCAGCGCAGGGGTGGCAGCCCATCGGCTCACTGCCCAGCATCGGCAAGACGCCCTGCCGCAGTAATTGCCGATGTCGGAAAGTATACAGGTGACGGTGTAACCAAATAGTTATGAATTAACCTTCCAAAAAGTGCTATAATGTGAAAAGTTCAATTGCCCAAGACGGGCATACATCAGGGAAATGCTGGAGTACCCGCCCAGCCATCGCGAACCGCAAGGAACGCTGGTGGCTGGGCTTTTTTGTTTAATCCCTGAACCTTTACGCCAAACGTGCGGCGGTAAAAAACACGGAAGGAAAAACGCAATGGACCTTACCAGGCTCTTCAAACCATATTTCGAAAAAGATGGCGGCTCAGGCGGAGCTGAAGACGATCAAACAGACAACAGCGCTGGCGGCGATAACGTCGATGAAGCTGGAAAGAAAAAGACCAAAGTCGAATTCTCTGCCGATCAACAAAAGGAAATCGATCGCATCATTGGTGATGCTCGCATTAAAGAACGCGAGAAAGCCAAGGCTGAAGCTGAAGCCAAAGTAAAGCAGGAACAGGCGGCAGCCGAAAAGAAAGCGCTTGAAGACCAAGGCAAGCATAAAGAACTTGCTGAGGCGGCCGAAAAGAAAGCGCTGGCCGAAAAGGAACGAGCCGACAGAGCTGAAGAGGAAGCCAAAGTCCTTCGCTTGCAGCGTGATTTTGAAAACAAGGTGCGTGATGCGAAGCTTGAATTCAAAAACTCACTGGCAGCCAAGGATGCCTTCAAAGCAGTTGTTGAACTATTAGGTGATGAGACCGAGATAACCGATGACCATATCAAGCAGTTGGTCAAAGATCGTGACTTTCTCTTCGGTAAAGCAGATCCCGTCAATCTGAACAACGATGCTGGCAAAAAAGGCAAAGGCAACACCAACATCTTGACACAGGAGCAGATTGAAAAAAAGAAAAGGTCAATCTCTCCACTCTAGGAGAACACTATGGCAGTTATTGAAAAAAGCGCCTCTCCATCAATAGACGCAAATCAGGCCAATCAGGTAGCCGCTGGCAATCTTTACGCCGGTGAAGACCTGGCTGCTGTTTCGCCCTGCTACATCAAAGGCAGTGATGGAAAGGTTTATATGTCCGACGGCGCGGCTTCGAATGAGGCCGCAAAGTTTCATGGCTTTGTCGCACGTGAGACATTAGCCGGCGAGCCTGTCACCTTATTTGGTGCGGGTTCTCGCTTCAAGTATTCATCCGGTATGACACCAGGTGCAACGCTGTATATCGCAGTTGCCGATGTGTATACCGATGCCGGCAACCTTCAAGATGCTACGTCCACAGGTGATACCAAAGGCACTGCCTTTGCTGTCAACGGGACCGACATCGTGGTCTGCCGCACTGATCCAAAGAATGGATAGGAGGAGTAGATAATGAACACTGGAACCTATGATATTAGCTCCCTCCTAAACCAAACCTTCACAACCGCCGAAGAGTTCGGTTTGGATAAAATCGCTGAAACCTTGCAGCGTGATCTCGACGCCCATAATGCCGTTGTGAACGAATCCATCCAGGAGCTGACAGAAGTCACGACAGAGCGCGAAGGTGTATATGGCACAAGCGCCGATGGGGAAATGTTGGAAGTGGATGAGTATGGCCGTGCCCCCACCCAGAAGGAAGAAGTAGGTGAGCGGGTTGCATGGCCTCTGCGTCTCTTCCAATATAACCTTGGTTGGACTGCCAAGTATTTGCAGGTTGCCACACCGGCCGACCTTGCCAAGTCCCAGTTAAACGCTGAAGCCGCTCACTGGCGCGCCATCTTGCGCGATATCAAACGAGCCATCTACGGCTCGGCCAATTACACCTATCGTGATCATCTGATCGATAAGGCGTTATTGGATATCAAGCGCTTCGTCAACGCTGATGGTGCAGGCGTCCCGAATGGGCCCAACGGGGAAACATTCGATGGCGATACCCACACCCACTACGATGCAAACAACGGCTGGCTTGCCTCTGCATTGCTCGCTTCCATCAACGATGTGATCGAGCATGGTCATGGCGGAGCGGTCAAAACGGCAATTAATAAGGCCGATGAGACGGCCGTTCGTGCATTGTCTGGTTTTGTTGCCTATCCTGATCCTCGCGTCGTGTACCGCGCGACTGACACACCTGGACAGACTTTGGATATCTCCCGCCTGGACAATCGAGCGATCGGTATCTTTAATGGAGCGGAGATCTGGGTCAAGTCCTGGGCGTTGGATAACTATCCATTTAGTTGGGATTCAGCCGATCCCCGTAAGCCCTTACGCTTCCGACAGCGCAATCAGACAGCCCTCCAAGGGTTGCGCCTGGCTGCCGAGAATGCGGACTATCCGTTGTATGTGAAGTTCCAGGAAGCCGAATTTGGCGTTGGTGTCTGGACCCGTACCAATGGAGCCGTGCTGTATGTTGGTGGCGGCACGTGGGTTGATCCCACTATCAACTAAGTTCGATCTGTTGATAGAAGTTTAGAGATTACATAAGGAGAACCTTATGAGCGAAACAATCAAAGGCGGCGCTTATCAAAGCCCCGATGGAAGTTGGCACGATGCCAGCGGCAAGCCACTTCCCAGTAGCAAGATTAAGGAAGCTGAAGAGCTCGCGGCACAGCATGCCGAAGAACTGGCAGCGACTGAAGCTGTTGACGCTGGAGTATCAGCACTTACAGAGCCTGCCCCTGTTGTGACCAAAACCACGCGCGGCCGCCAGGTCACTCGCAAGAATAAAGACAAGGTCGATGGCTAATGTACGGTAGTGCCGCCGGCGTTGCTGCCTTCGCACGTGCATGGACAGATAACGGTTCCTTTACGGATCCGGACCTGTACGACAATGGCACAAACCCTACTCTGACCCAGGTCGATGCCTGGCTGGAATCAATTTCAGTCATGGTTGATCTCGCACTTGGGTCAGAGGGTTTTACTACTCCAGTCACACAAGAGAACGCCATCCTGGCGCTGCATGAAATCGTGAATGCGCTGGTCTCTGACTTATGTCATGCCGCCAATTCATCTGGCCGCTTCTTCACTGAACGATTATTGGAGACCGGCAAAAGCCAGATGGCGATCATCAATGCCGACATCCTGAACTGGGTAGTCTCGCACACCGATGGCCTCGTCGCGATGGGCGTCCCGCACACAGTGAATGAAGGTGATCAAGGTGTCTTCTCTGTGCAGATGACCCGTGCCGGCGCCACGAGTAGCGACGAGTATGCCAGACCCCGCTTCCTGATCCGCAGTTAACAATCCACAGGATACGCTGCGCTATGTTCAAGCTTCAATCCAACATCAAGCAGGTCACTGCAAAGCTTCTGAAAATACCATCCGTGTTGGAGAATGTAGCGCTGGGAAAATTCAGAAGTGCCACGGCTGAGATCGTTCGGATTATGCAGCAGCCTGGCAAGCCAAGTACCAGGCCTGTGGATTGGGATAGCCCAGAACAACGAGTAGCCTTTTACGCATCCGGAGGTTTTGACCAAGGAATACCTTATCGGCGAAGCGGCGGCACTGAGCAGGCATGGCAACACGGAGCCATCTCAAATGGTTTCATGGTTTCCAATGAAGGACATAAAGCCGTGTTCCTGTATGGCACCGCATCCGGAGTGGGCACCGGCTCCAAGGTCACATCAACCGGGCAATCTCATATTCACGTAGGACGATGGCCGCTCTTTCGACCTGTTGTTGATGCCATCGTTGCGAAGCTGCCTGATAGTATTCGGCAAGCCCTCCGGATCGAGATAGGAAAGTAGGCATGGCCGACCCTGTTGGATTCGTGGATTATTACTCGCAATGCGAAACGGCATTGGCTTCCTTGTTTACCGCCGGCCTGACGGATGTCTTCAAAAAAGAGTTTCAAGTCACCGACAACGAATCGGATTTGATACGCGGTGCTGATTACTACATTCTCTTTCGGCCCGGTGCGATCCCTGAACGACCTGTGACCTTTCAAAGCGGCAGCTTCACCTATCTCGATTGGCGTGTGATCACAAATCTATTTACCCGCTACCAGGAGAAGAAATTGCAGTGGCCGCAATTCAAACGGTTCCGCGCTTTGATCCTGTACATATTGGAAACAAATCAGTTCGTACCAAATAATAGCAATGTCGAAAAGATCGTCTCCTACAGCGCGCCGGAAGATGCACTGTATTGGAAATTCAAAAACACGCCGGCTGAAGCTGAGCCCAACATGATGACGCAACCTTTAAGCGTGGTCGTCAGACAGCGGATCACTCATAACGGCTAAGGAGAAATATTATGCCATATGAACCTTTCGTAGGTTTCGGAACTCGCAAGGGCATCGTGTATGAGCTGGATCAATACGGCCTTCCTTTAGGAACGTATGAACTGGATCTTTACGATGTCCTTCAGCCGACTACCGAACCATATACCGGCCTGGAGATTTATGGTGTCCGTGGCTTCGACCTCACTTATCCGGAACCACGACGTATCCCCCACTTCGATGGTGACCGCGTTGGCCTTGTGCAGCAATTCCCATCTTTGGATGCTGCGGCTGGCGCTATCACTGTCGACGGGAATGATCTCAATCTGGCGTCCGTCTTGAGCAACGTCAAGACATCAATCGTCTCTGGCATGGAGATAATGCCGTTCCTTTCAGACCAACAGGGCAATGAGCCTAACGTGGGTCTTCTGGTCTACCAGGCAGCCAAACGCACCACAGGTGTACAGGGCTGGCATATGCAGTTCATCCTGTCCACATCGATGATCCCGCGCCCCGGTCCATTCGGCGATAACAATTACGAGACCAGATATGCACTGGCGCCGAACGCAGTCATCCAGCATTTGTGGGGTGATGCTCTGACCCTTGCAAAAGACGGAGCCGAGGCCGCTGGCGTGATTGATGGCTTTGCCTTGTATCCCCCACGCATCACAACGTGGATCGCCGATGGTGTTGAAGATGTGTTCCCATTCAAGGCAGGCGAGTTGCCCGTTGACAACACCTACCAGATTTTCAAGTCGACAGCAGGTGTTGTGACCGAAGTAACCAGTGGCGTGACCAAAAGCACAGAGAATATTGATTTTGCGGTGGCTCCTGCCAGCGGTCTCAAGTTCATGGTCCCGCATATGATCTCGACCTAAGCTATGGCCGAAGAATTCAAAGTTACTCACAAAGCAATCACCATTGCCGGTCGAAAGCTCACGGTATGGAAATCCACGTTTGAAGCGCAACTAAAACGCTTCACACTGATGGAAGAAGCCGAAAAGCGATTGAACGGCAATGGTGTTCCACAGGAAGGCGAAAGCCTTGAAGCGTTGATCCGGCGCGGCTTCACCCTTCGCACTTATCCGTCCCTGGCTGCCTGTACTACTGGCAAGTTATTTGACGAGCCGGAATGTTTCAAGATTGAGAATGATGATCTTGAATTGTGGTTGGCGACGGCACGCGAATTGAACCCTACATGGTTCCCCGCTCCAGATGAGACGCAACAGGAGAATGAAGAAAAAAAAATGATTTAGGTTCTGACTTATATGTGCGCTTGATGAAATTGGCGATCCGTGAGGGAGCATCAAACGATACTTTGCCAGACCCTAAGAACTTACCGTTCGAAGCCGATGAAATAGATTTTATCTATGACTTGTGGGCGTTATGGGCCGCGACCGATAAACGTTACTTACCTTCGCAACTTATCCCAGAGTTACTTTCAGGGCATGGCCGATTACTTAGCGGCATCATGCAAATGGAAAACTATTATGCGATCACGAAGGCGCAACTAAAGAAACAGCAACCTAATGAATGAAACAGATATTATTCTGCGCTTCCTTTTAGACCAGGCTGCCAAATCTCAAACAGAGCAAGGTGTAAAGGGGCTTGCGGGAAATCTTGATAAGCTGGACAACTCCCTGTCAGGCGAAAATCTGACGCGTGAACTCGCAAAGGTTGTAGCGAAGTTAAAAGAGGCGGAACAGGAAACGAAAGATACCATCGCTGGCTTGAAGGCAGAAGCGCGGGTATTGAATGCCACAGCCAGCGAGATGGTCAACGGCGCACAGAAACAAACCCTGGCGTTTACCAAGAGCCTGGCAGGGCAATTAGATGGCATATCGAAACTATCCATAGGGGTCGGTACAGCGCTCGTGGGCGGCATCCTCGGATTTGCAAATAAGTATGTCGCTGGCGCAAAAGAATCCACAGCAGTAACTGCTGCATGGAGACGTGAGCAGGATAGTCTAAATAAATCTGGTACTCGTTTTGGTGCGGTGCTTGCACAAGAAGCCCTGCCGCTTCTAAGAGAAGGTGCTCGGCTCGCTGAAGGCGTCGCTTCTTTTGTGGAAACGCACCCTGAAGCGATACGAGCCGCGCTCAACACAGGCAAGATTCTGATCGGCCTTGGAGCTATCGGGTTATTGGTTTCCAAAGGCATTAGCCTTGTTGTTGATGCAAAATATTTACTGACAGTCCCCGTGCAATTACAGGCAGCACAATTACAAGATAGAGCCGCTGCAAAGCAATTGGAAGCCGCCCTGCTTAGAGCTAAGGAGTTGGGTGTCAGCGTACCTAATACTCCAGGCGGTGGAGCCGCTGCCACAGGCGGGCTTGCTGGCGCAGCAGCATCCGTCGGCTTGGTTGTGGCAGGAGTGATCGCCGCAAAATATGCCGTTGACCTGGTGAATGTAGTTCTGCAAAAAACAGGGATAGCAAAGTCCATTGCAGACGCACAACAAAAGATACTCGAAACATCCAAGAGACCTTATCCGGGCATTATCGCCGCAGCACGCCCAGGCACCACGTCCAGCACGGCCGCAGCAACTAGCCTGGACGTCACGGGGGCACAAGCGTCATCTCAATTCGATGCGATCCTGAAAGCATACGAACAATATAAACAGGATGACCTGGCAGCAGTACAAAAGCATTATTCAGACCGCAAGAAGATCATGGCAGATGCGCTGGCATCTGAACAAAGGGCCAATGCTCAATATGCCGCCAATGTCCAGAGAGTGAACTCACAGCGCAGTAGCGCGGTCGCGCAAGCCACGAGGGATTTCACACAGGCAAACATTCAGGCTGAGCAGGATTATCAGAACACTCGCGCTCAGATCATTCGGGACAGCGGACTGGAGATCCAGCAAATTGAAGCGGATCTTCAAGAGCAGTTGCGCAAGAGCCGGAAAGAGCACGAGGAACGGGCGGCCGACTTTACTGCTTCACGTGATGCTTTGGGGCTGGCAAAGGAAAAAGATCGATTTGAAGATGAGCAGTCCGAAGCGAAACGGGAGGCTAAACAGGAGATTGCCCGACGCCGGCAGGATGTTGCTCAGAGACTTACCGAACTGGCGCAGTCATACGAACAGGAACGAGCGCAACGGCTTGCTGATTATGAAGCGCGGCTAACAGAGATACGCGCCCAAGCATCTGCACAGCTCACAGAGCTGCGAACCCAGCATCAAGCCGAATTACGTGAGATCCAACAGGCCAAGATCGAGCGCATTAAGGAGCTGGATGAAGGCTACAACGAAGAGCGAAAGCGGCGATACAACCAGCTCATTCAGAACATCCGTGACCTGGACGCCTCCCTGCTGGGCGAAAAGAACTTGAAGGCCAAATACCAGGCGGCGATGCTTACGGATCTGGATAGCTTCCTTGCAAAATATAAAGCAGGGCTTGGGAGCCTTGCCGCTTCTGTTCCTGGTAAGGCCGATGGCGGATATACATCCGGTCTCGTTCGCACCGGTGAGCGCGGCTATGAATACGTGATGACCCATAACACCACGCGCGCCGCCGAAGCAATGATCGGCGGGCGTCTCACACAGCAGAGCTTGATGTCTGCATTGGCGGGCGCCGGCAGCAGGCAGAGTGTCACATGGAATGATCAAAGGCGCTTCAGCGGGGAATATACAAATGCCATTCGACGGGCTAACCAGCGGGACACTCTTGAACTTTTGGGAGGGCTTTTCTCATGAGCTATGAGTATATGTTTGGCGAAACAGAAGGGGAAATGGAATTGCTCAGAACATTGGGCATCCGTTCAAACCCTTTAGCTGGGTACCAACCTTATGCAACAAACATTCGGCTTGGTGATGGAACCTTGATGGGTCAGGGTTTGCCCGTTGTTACCTGGCACTTTTCCCTTTTGAAGGTTGCCGAACGCGCTGTGTTTGTTGGTCCGATGGAAGGGAATTTATCCGTGTCTGCATTTATTCGCACGCGCCTTCCTGATAACACCTGGGCTACCTTCGAGTGCATTATGGCCAGGCCGACGGGGGAAGAGAATTTATCCAACGGCACGATCATAAATTTTGACCTTGAATTCACGCACTGCATTCTGATCCCGGATTATCCATAATGGACATCGGCTATCACATCATCAACCTGTACATTATCCTTTTTATATTTTGCATTGTCGCTGCTTCTATGGCAATTATCAAAAAGAAATATGAGCATCTTTCGTGGATGTTTGTATTATTGTTATGCTGCATTATCGGCATTGGGTTTGGTTGGAAAGTCTGGTTCCGCGTATTCTCGGCGACATACGGAATTGTTTGGGGCGGTGGCGGATAGATGGCCCGCGCAGCAACATCTCCAGAGCTGGCGCTCTTTAGAACTCCAGGGCAATGGAGCAAGCGCCGCATTGCCATTTTGCAGCCGCCTACTGTCTACACCGCCCGGGTCAATCAGACATTTAGCACCAAGGATAAGATACTCCAGGTGACCTATGACGGCGGATCCGGAACGCTTGCCAACGTCAAAGCCGATATGACCATGCTTGTCGGTTCATCCGCAGGAGCCCATGATAAGGGCATCGTCCGGATCCGTAAGACTCCAACATCAACGATCTTCTACGTGGGTGAAAACAGTGATGTCAAATGGGCGGATAACTTATATCTCACGGTCCTGGCCGACTTCGATCTATGGCCACGGCACATTACGCTGTCTGGCTCCACTCCCTTGATGGATGGGGATATTGCATACAGCAATCAGCATTCAGTTTTTGACCCCGTTCCCATCATGGGAAGTCACCGGATCCTGAAGCTCGAAGGCGCCGATGTTGATTCGGAATGGGACGGATCCGACTCATGGGTATATGGTTCCACCATCTCTGCATATTTATGGGCATGCGCAACAGCATCCAGCACGGCGAACTTGACCACATCCACGCCCACCATTAGCTTCAATACTCTTGGCTGGCACATTGTTTATTTGACAGTGACGGCCGCCAATGGAAAATCATTTCAGGCCGTGCGCTATGTCTATGTCTGGGACGATGACAACCCGCCCCCCTCTGCAGAGATCGGCACGCCCTACATTGATATGTCATCCGGCGGATGGCAGTTCAGTGTTTCAATGTAT
>JGI10216J12902_100085776_pt1 | contig 12440 bp, 10 predicted proteins | sample KanNatreferecore_FD_12902 | JGI IMG/M metagenome (IMG submission 12902)
CAGCTACACCCGCGCGCGGCTCGATCCGGCGTCGCTTCCCGGGCGCACCGCGGCGCATCTCCTGGCCGGGCTCGGCTCACAGTTGCGCTACGACTGGCGGAAGGAGGGCAACCTGATCTCGCTGCGGAGCCAGGTCTACTACCGCGACCGCCGCCTGGAGGTGCCGGAGCGGGTGTTCGGGCCGCGGCGGGCGCAGCTCAAGCAGGAGCCGGGTCCTTCCGCGGGCTCGCTGTCGGGCCTGGCGGCGGCCGTCGCGGAGGACCAGGCGCGCGCTCTCTATGAATTCTGGGGCTGGTACTTCGAGGGGACGCCCGCCGCCCCGCCGGAGTGGGCGGACCTGTTCTACACCCACCGCAACCACCTGCGGGTGCTCGGGACGCTGCCGCAGGAGCTGCTCGTCAAGCTGCTCGGCCGGCAGCGGCTCACCTACGCGCAGATGACCCCCGCGCAGCGGCAGGCATTCTCTATCGGGTTGACCTCCCACGCCAACTCCGGCTCCCGGCTCATGAACGCCGCGGACCTCCCGAACCCAGCCGAGCTGGCCGGGTCCTCGCTGGCGGTGAGCTACGCGCCGATGGAGCGCAGATTGTACGCAATCACCGACACGAGTGGGCGACGCCTGGAGTTCTCGCACGTGGCCGAGGCGGGCGACGCCACGCCGCCGCGGATCGCCCGCGAGGGGGCGAAGCCGGAGCTGGTCGGCGTACCGGCGCCGCTCCAGCGGTATACGCTGAGTTACTATCTCGGCGGCCGGACCCGGGCCGTACGCACGGCGGTCATCGATTTTCCGACGGTGAAGCAGGGCCAGTGAGATCCGTGAGTGATCCGTGATCAGTCATCAGTGATCAGTGGGGATGCGGAGCCCCATGGAAATGGGCATTCGCCCGGCGAGACTACGAAGACTGCCGGGCGCCCCGTTCAGATGCGGCTCTGTGCGGCAGTGGCCGGGCTGACCCTGGCGGCCCTCGTCCTCCGCTTCTGGGCCCTGACGTGGGGGGTGCCGAACGCCGGGCGGTACTACCTGTATCATCCGGACGAGGCGACCCTGGTCAACGCGGTCTGCCAGGTTTCGCCCACGTGGGGCGACTTCTTTCCTTCCTTCTACAGCTACGGCTCGTTCACGATCCTGCTGGTCCGCTGGCTGCACGACCTCGGGATGCCGCTTGCGGGTCTGGCCCCGGCCCCGGTGCCGGGAGACCCGAACTTCCCCGCGCACGTCGGCGACCTGGCGCAGCTCCTTCTGCTGGGGCGCTGGGTGACGGTGGTGCTGGGCGCGCTCACCGTCCCGGTCACCTACAAGCTCGGGGAGCGGCTCTTCGGACGGCGTGTGGGTCTAATCGCGGCGGCTTTTCTCGCCGTCACGCCGCTGGCGGTGGTGCTGGGCCACTACTTTACGGTCGACGTGCCGGCCACGTTCTTGAGCACCCTCGCGCTGATGCTGGCGGCCGTCGCCCTGCGCGAGCCGGAGCCGAGACGCGCCGCCGGCTGGATCGTGGGAGCGGGGTTCGCGGCCGGGCTGGCGGGCGGGACCAAGTACAATACCCTCGTGGCGGCTGTGGGGATCGTCCCGGTGCTGTTCGGGCTGTGGCGGAAGGGAGGGACCGGTCGGCGATGGGGCCTGATCGCGGCGTGCGGGGCGGCGTCCACGTGTGGGCTCGCCTTCTTGTTGGCCACTCCCGGCGCGGTGGTGGAGACGCGCCGGTTTCTCGCGGACCTCAACTCGGAGTTCGTCAACAACGAAGCGGGCCAGGGGCTGGTCTTCAAGGGCACCCTGCCGGCGCCGTTGTACCACCTGCTGATCTCGCTGCCGGTGGGGCTGGAATGGCCGCTCTACCTCCTCTGCCTCGGGGGAGTTGGATGGTCGCTCCGGAGGCGGAGGCGCGAGGATTTCCTGCTGCTGCTCTTCCTGGCGGCGGTCTTCGTCCCGCTGGCCCTGGCGGAGCGGATGTTCGTCCGCTACGCGCTGCCCATGGTCCCCGCCCTCCTCGTGCTGGCGGGGCGCCTTGTAGACGAGGGGCTCCATACGCCTCGCGGCCGGTGGTTCACCGGCGCCGCCGGGCTGAGTGGAGCGGCGGCTCTCGCGTCGACCGTCGCCCACCTGGGAGTCTTCGCCGCGACGGACGCGCGGGACCAGGCGGCCGATTTCCTGCGGGCGAGCTCTCGCCCGGAGGACGTGGTCGCGCTCGGCGGCGACGCGTGGTACTACACGCCGCCGATCCACCCGACCACGGGGTGTGTGAAAGTGGGCGCCCCCTACGGCGGCCCGCCGGTATGGGACGTGGCGCCGCCGGGTGGAACGCGGCCGGACCTGTTCCGGCTGGATGGCCTCACCGTGCTGGCGCCGCGCTCTTACGAGCTGCGGCCGACCGCCCAGGGGATGCAGTACTTCCCCGCCACTGAGGGGGCGCTTTCCGTGGACAAGCTGCGGAGGTACCGGCCGAAACGAGTGGTGCTGTCGGATTTCGAATGGGAAGACGCGGAGCGCCTCCGCCGCGCGGACCCGGCGTACCGGAACGGCACCCTGGACCTGCTGGACGCGCTTGCGGCGGAGGGCTACCGCGTGGAGCGGGAGTTCCGCCCGCGCCCCTCGCTGCCGGGCTTCACGTGGTGGAGCCGGGGCATGCCGCCGCACGACTGGCGCTATTTCATGCCCACCATCCGGGTGTACGCGCGGGATTAGCCTAAGGGGCCTTCTGCGCCTTGAGCGCGCGCTGGATGGCGGCGCGGACCGTCTCGTCACGCTCGCGCCCCAGCGACTCTTGCAGCCGCTTCACCCGTGCCGGGCTGAGATACTGCCGGCCCAGCACGCGAGCGGCGCGCGCGCGCACCTTCGGGTCCGGGTCGTCGTTCAGCAGGCGGTAGAAACCGGCGCCGTCCACCCCGTGCCAGAAGAGGGCGCTGGCCGCCTGCTCCGCGACCTTCTCGTCCCCGTCCTGCCGCGCGGCGACCAGCAGCGCCTGGCGGGCGGAGATGCGGTCCGGGTTCTTGGGATCCACCGCAATGGTGCTAAGAGGTCCGACGGAGGCGAGCCGAACCGCGGGCTTTTCGTCCCGTACGGCGGCCAGGAGGATGCGCCGCGACCCGGCGCTGTTCAGCAGCAGCAGGGCGCGGCAGCAGTCCTGGTAGAAGAACGGCTCGTCCTCGGGAGCGGGCTCCTTCAAGGCGCGCTCCAGGTGCATCTCCGCGTCCGGATCTCCCATCCGCCCCAGGGCGATCAGGACGTCGCTGCGCGAGCAGTTGGGCGTCCGGCTGCCATCGTACGCGGAGACCAGCAGCAGGTCCTTGGGGGACTTCCGGTCCCCCTGCGCCGCAAGGGTCAACGCCGCGGCGAGACGGATGTCCAGGCTGCGCTCCTCGCGCATCAGCCGGCGCAGCAGCGAGAGGTGGGTGCGGAGATTGGTGTGCTCAAGCTCCCGGATAGCGCGGGCGCGGCGGGCCTCCGGCTCCTTCTCCGCGGCGGCGATGTCCGTCAGCTCCGCCACCTGCCGCGGCCCATATCGGACTGCGGCTGGGGAGGGGAGGGCCAGCAGGGAGCAGATCAGGGCAAGGAAACGCAAGGAAATGAGGAAACGCAAGGAAATGGGTTGCGTCGTGCCGCCTCCCGCGCTACCCATTTCCTCCCATTTCCTCATTTCCCCATTTCCCCATTTCCTCATGAGACGGCGGCGGGTTCCCGCGCGTAAACCCGCTCCCACGAGGTCAGCGCCACACCGCCCAGCCGGCGTGCCATGGCCTCCCAGGCCGGCCGCCTGAGGTGCCAGGTACCGCTGCGCTCCACCTGCTCCAGGCGGTCGCAGAGGTGCATGGTGATCAGCTCCGTGAATTCCTCGTCCGTCACCTCGAGCGGGGCGTCCAGGAAGCGGTCCCAGAGCCGGGCGGGGCCGCCCGCGGCGAGGCTGGCGTCCAGGCTTTCGCGGGTGAGGGCGCAGTTGATGTAGGTCAGCCGCTCCGCACGCTCGCCGATCAGCGCTCGGACCTCGTCCCGTTTGTCCACCGGCAGCGAGAAGCGCTGGAACGCCTCCGTACCGTAGATGGAGTGGAACAGGCCGGCGATGTACAGGTGCTCCGGGCAGCCCCATTCCTTGAGGTCGCGGTAGACCCCGATGAGGTGGGAGAGGAAGTAAGTGCCGGTGTGCGGCACCGTCTCCGTGCCGAGGGAGACGAGGTAGTCGGTCAGCTCCTTGAAGGGGCGCGCCATCCGGGATCCTCCGCTCAGGTTTTACTCCGGCTGGAACGACTCTCCCTCCCCGACCAGCCGCTTCGGGCGCAGCCAGACCCGTTTGCGCGGGTCTTCGACGACGGTCCCGAGCCGCCACGCCTCGATGCCGTGTTCGCCGGCGATCTGCCGGACGCGCTCCACGCTGCTTTCCGGCACGACGACGCAGAACCCGACGCCCATGTTGTAGACGTAGTACATCTCCGCCTCACTCACCCCGCCGGCGCGGGCGATGACGCCGAAGATAGGCTGCGGCTCCGGCAGCCAGTCCAGGTCGAACCCCAGCGGGCGCTCGCCGCGGGTGAGGTTCAGGAGGCCGTCGCCGGTGATGTGGTACAGCCCCCGCACCGGCAGCCCTTCCGCGATCATCTGCCAGACGGGGCGAACGTAGATCCTGGTCGGCTCCAGCAGCTCCTCGCCGACGGCGCGGCCCAGCTCCGGGACGTGCTGGTCCGGCCGGTAGCCCGCAAGCTGGAACAGCGCCCGGCGGGCCAGGGTGAAGCCGTTGCTGTGGACCCCGCTGCCGGCGAGCCCGACCACCGCGTCTCCGGCCGCCATCTCGTCGCCGAGGATGAGGCGGTCCAGGTCCACCACGCCGACGCAGGTGCCGACGACGTCGATACCGCCACCCGGGTGGATGCCGGCGATCATGTCGCGGAGCTGGGCCAGCTCGCCGCCGGGGATGGTGATGTTCGCCTGCCGAGCGCCCTCGTAGAGCCCCTTGCCAATCTGCTCCAGGACGTCCGGACGGGCCTCCTGCACGGCCAGGTAGTCGACCATCGCCAGCGGCTCCGCGCCCACGCAGAGGACGTCGTTCGCGTTCATCGCGATGCAGTCGATGCCGATCGTGTCGTATTTGCCGAGCATCTCGGCGACCAGGATCTTGCTCCCCACGCTGTCCGTGGAGATCGCCAGGCCGAGATTGCCGGTGAGGCGGAGGACGTTAGCGTAGTATCCGATCCCCAGCATCGGCTTCCCGACGTCCTCGCGGAAAGCGAGGGTGCGGTTCACCCAGGAGAGCAGCCCGGAGAGGGGACCGGCGGCGGCGACGACCCCGGCCTCGGCATAAGAAGCGGTCGGCATGTGCGGAAGTGCGAGCAGACTGGCGGCACGGCCATTCTATCGCGGACGGCCCCGCCGCCCGGATACTCCCAGGGATTCTGAAGACCGCCGGCGTATCATTAGATGACCGCTGATCCGGCGGCCCAATCGTGCGGAGCGGAAGGCATGCGGGCAGGGTGCCCGCGCTCCATTGGTGTCCAATAGGGGATCGAGCATGAGCATCACACGTAGAAAGTTTCTGGGCGGCTCGCTTGCCGCGGGCGCATCGCTGGCGCTGCCGGCTTCCCGCGTGCTGGGGGCGAACGGCGACATCCGGGTGGCGGTCATCGGCTTCAACGGCCGGGGCCAGAGCCACATCAGCGATCTCGCCAAGATGCAGGGCGTCCGGCTCGTCGCGCTATGCGACGTGGACCCGGCGGTCTTGAAGAAGAGCGTCGACGCGCTGGGCGCAAAAGGCATCAAGGTCGAGGCGTATTCGGACCTGCGGCGCGTTTTCGACAACAAGGACATCGACGTCGTCACCACGGCCACGCCGAATCACTGGCACTCGCTCATCGGCATCTGGGCGTGCCAGACGGGTAAGGACTCCTACATCGAGAAGCCCATCTCCCACAACGTCTGGGAGGGCCGGCAGCTGGTGAAGGCGGCGCGCAAGTACAACCGCGTGGTGCAGGGCGGCACCCAGAGCCGCAGCAACCCGCGGCTGAAAGCGGCCGTGAAGTGGGTCCAGGAGGGCAACCTGGGCAAAGTCAAGGCCGTCTACGGCACCTGCTACAAGCCGCGCATGAGCATCGGCAAGGTCGGGCAGGGCGAGGTCCCGGCGGGCCTGGATTACGGCCTCTGGATCGGCCCCGCCGAGATGAAGCCCCTGACGCGCAAGAGCCTCCACTACGACTGGCACTGGGTGTACAACACCGGCAACGGCGACATGGGCAACCAGGGCATCCACCAGATGGACATCGCCCGCTGGTTCCTGGGGGTCAACGAGCTGTCGCCCCGCGTGATGAGCGTCGGCGGCCGCCTCGGCTACGACGATGACGGCGAGACGCCCAACACCCAGATCGTCTACCACGACTACGACAAGGCGCCGCTCATCTTCGAGACGCGCGGCCTCCCCAAGGGCAAGGAGTTCCAGGAGCAGCCCCGGATGTGGAGCTCCAACATGGACACCCCACTGGGCCTCGCCCAGGCGCGGCCGATCGGCGTCGTGGTAGAGTGCGAGGGCGGCTGGGTGATCGACAGCGGCCCCGCGGCCTACGACAAGTCCGGCAAGCTCATCCAGGAGTTCAAGGGCGAGGAGCGCGGCGACGGCCACATGGAAAACTTCATCGCCGCCGTCCGGGAGCGCAAGCCGGAGATGCTCAACGCCGAGAGCCTGGAGACCCACCTCTCCAGCGCCCTCTGCCACACCGGCCTGGTCTCTCACCAGCTCGGCAAGCTCATGGGCCCCGGCGAGATCATGGAGCGGATCAAGGGCAACAAGCTGGCCGCCGAACGCTTCGAGTCGATGAAAGAGCACCTCGGCCGCAACGGCGTGGAGCTCTCCAGCCAGAACGTCACCCTCGGCCCCTGGCTGCAGATGGACCCGAAAAAGGAGCGGTTCATCGACAACCCCGAGGCGAACAAGCTGGTCACACGGCGCTACCGCGAAGGGTTTGTCGTGCCCAAGGAAGTCTAGCCTCAGCGGAAGGCCGCTCCGTCGAGAGTGTGGAGCCACGCTTGCGACGGAGCGGCCTACTCCTCAAGGACCCGAACATCCTCAAGGTCGATCGCGCGTCCTGCTGCGCGTTTGGACGCGATCAGGTCGGCGCGGCACACCACGAAGAACCGCTGGCGCTGATGAGTCATCGTCTCCCGGCGGCTCCATGCCGACGCGAATGTGATGCCTGGCGTCAAGGTCTGCACGTCGATTCGCACGCGGTCCTGGAAGATCGTGATCTCGTTCGCCAGCAGGTCCTCCGGCGTGGTCATGGCAGCGGTGCCCAGACCGGCGTCGAGGAAGGCGTCAAGGAGCCGTTTGGCATTCTCGGGAGTGGCTTCGATCAGGAGGTCAAGATCGAACGTGGCTCGGGGCACCCCGTGCAGCGTCGCCGCAATGCCGCCGATGACGAGGTATTTAACCTCGTGGGAGCTCAAGGACGCGAACACGTCCCGAAGTCGATGGAGCATCTCGCCTTCTCGCGATGTCCGGATTGTTCTCGAGGATCAACTCCGTGATCGCGCACAGGTAGTCCATCCGCTCGTCCAGCGTGAGCGACTGGAACCAGCGCGCCTTGGCCTCCGGGGATTCCTGGTCGCGATCGTGGCTCAACGTCGGCTTCATCACGCACAGTATAGTGTTAACCGAAAGCCTTTCGCAGGAGCGCCAGGCTTTTCGGAATCCCCTTAAGCGGGTCTTCTCTGCCTTCGAACTCCAGCGAGACGTACCCGCGGTAGTTGTGGCGCCGGAGGATCTTCGCGATCCGGGGGTAGTCCAGGTCCAGAGTGTACCAGAGGCCCCCGCCGTAGTAGGTCTTCGCCTGCACCAGCACCGCCTTCGGGGCCATCTTCTCCAGGCGGTCGTAAGGGTCTTCGAGGAAATTGCCGGTATCCAGGGTCGTCTGCAGCCATGGGTTGTCGATGGCGTCCACGATGCGCATCACACCCTCCGGGGTGCGGCCGAGGCCCCAGTGGTTCTCCAGGCCTAGCAGGACGCCGCACTTCTCGGCGGCCGGGAGGCACTTCGTGAGGCCGTCGATGACCCACTTGAAGCCGTCTTCGTCCGTGTACCCGGGCAGCGGCGGCTCGATGCCCCGGTTCTTCATGAGCTCGTTGAAGTCTTTGCTGGTGCCCCAGGTGCCGGTGTTCACCCGGACCGTCGGGATGCCGAGGTTGTAGGCCAGCTCGATGCAGCGGATGGTGTGGTCGACGTTCTTCTGCCGAACGGCCGGGTCCGGCGAGAGGAAGCCCTGGTGGGTGGAGAAGCCGCAGAGGTCCAGCCCCAAGACGAACGCGCGGCGCTTCAGGCTCTGCAGGTAGCCGTTCTCCTCGCTGGTCATCTGGCGGTGGAGCAGCTCCACACCGTCGAACCCCATCTCCGCCGCGGTGTCCAGGCACTTCTCGATGCTCCGGAGGTCCGCGTGTCGGAACTGCCAGAAAGAGTACGTAGAGACTGCGATACGGTTGGCGCGAGGCCGGGCGTCGGTCTCCTCGGCAGCGGCAGCCGGCGAAGCGGCGGCAAAAGGGACTGCGGAAGCTGCGGCGATGATCTTGCGGCGGGTGACGGTTGACATTCGCCCTGCCCTCCTGGCTCGGCAATCCGTTACCCGCCCGCCGACTCAGATCCTTTTACGGCTTCTGCGCCACCACCAGGCCGCAACGGCCGCGAGCACCGGTATCCCGAGAGCCACGAGGATCAGGCCTTTCACCATTTGGTACGGGGCTGCCGCCTGGCGTTGGTGAGAGCGGATGCCTTTGATGTGCGTCCGCAAGAGCTCCGACTGCGGAGACCCGAGCTTGATGGCGCGCTCGAAGGCGGCGACCGCCAGGTTGAGATCGCGCTGTCCCCAGGAGGCGATCCCGAGCATGACGAAGCATGCCGGCTCTTTCGAGTTCAGCGTCGCCATGTAGACGACGCCGTCCTCGAACTTGGGGTCCGCCGCCAGGTCCCACCGGTAGCGGTACGCCGGCGGCGGGTGCACCATCGCCTCGAGGGCGCGGATGCTCCTTTTCAGACTCTCCACCTCTCGGGACGGTATCCCCGGCGACTTCGCCCTCGTTTGGAGGCGGTGCATCATCATCGCCGGGGACTCGCCCTCGCGCACGTCGTCCCCGGTGAGGTAGCTCTGGTGGTGAAGCGGCACGCCCTTCTTCAGGACGGTGCTCGAAGGCGCCAGGTGCGGTACCTCGGAGTGGGCCACCAGGAACGACTCGGTCCACTCGTCCACGTAGACGTGCGTCCTCCGGTAGTCCGCGCTGCGGGAGAGATACTGGAGGAGCGCCAGGTGGTACTTCTCAAGCCCGAAGTGCGCCTCCGGGTTGATCTCCAGGTCGCGCGCGATCTCCCGCTCCGCTTCCTGGTAACGGCCGAGGAGGTGGTAAGCGGTGCCGAGGTTCGCGTGGACGCCGTAGACCTTCGGGAACCGGAGGACGGCAGGCTCCAGCAGCTCCACGGCCTTCCGCGGCTCCCCAAGCCGCAGGTGGGCGCCGGCGAGGTCGTTCCACCACTCCGGATCGTCCTGGCGCGGCGTCGCTTCCAGCCGCGAGATCCGCTCCCGGAGCCGCGCCTTGTCCTGTATCGGCGCACCCGGGTTCAGGATAGCCTGCGCCCTCTGCGGGCTCTTCTTCTTTTCATCCGCGAGCGTGTCGGAGTCCCAGATGCACGCGCGCGCGGCGGCAGCGGGCGCCAAAAGCAACAGCGCCAGAAGAGCGCTGCGGAGAACGGTACGACGCAACATCACAACAGCATACGCACAGACAGCCGTGAACGCCATAGCCGGCGCCGTGCCCGGATGGTACAATCGGATTAGGTCGGCTCGGACGGAGGTGGAAGGGAGCTCGCATGACCGCAGTGTTCGCGCCCATCGTAGTGGATGATCAGGGCGTGGCCTACGTGGAGGGGACCGCGCTCAAAGTGATCGAGCTCGTCCGTGTCTGGTTGGCCTCGGGTGAGAGAGCGGGGAGCGTGCAGGAAGTGCAGGAAGCGTTCCCCCACCTCACGCTCGAGCAGGTGTATGCCGCCCTGAGCTACTACCACGGCCATAAGGCGGAACTGGACGCCGACATGCTCCGCCGCGATCGGCTGGTAGGCGAGCTCCAAGCGGCAGCGGGCGAGCACCCGTTTACCCGGCGAATGAGGGAAGCCGGAAGACTTCCCTGATGCTCTCCCTGTACATGGACGAAGGGGTTCAGGGCCCGATCACTCGCGGTGTGCGGCGCCGACGTGCTCACCGTTCAAGACGAAGGACGAGAGACAGCCCCGGACCCGGAGGTGTTGGACCGGGCTTCCGAGTTAGGACGGGTCCTCTTCACGCAGGATGACGACTTGCTCTCCGAGGCAACACGGCGACAGCGTGCGGGAATACCCTTCGCGGGAGTCGTGTTCGCGCATCAGCGGCGCGTTAGCGTCGGTAGGTGCGTTGAGTTCTTGGAGCTCATCGCGGCTGCCGGGGACCTCGAGGAGTTCGCCAATAGCGTCTTTTTCATTCCGGCCGCGGAATAATGCCTTAGGATGTGACGGCTGAGGGAAAACCATGAAGACAGTTTGCTGGGTCGCACTCTCGTTAACCGCCGCCCTCATCTCAGGGGCCTTGGCGGCCGATAACACGCTCACCGGCCGTGAGAAAGACGAGGGCTGGAAGCTGCTTTTCGACGGCCGGACCCTGAACGGCTGGAAGGTCACGGGCACCCCGGAGGGCTGGGGCGTGGAGGACGGGGCCATCGTCTGCAAGGCGATGAAGGGCGGTTATCTTTATACGGAAGAGCAGTTCGGGGACTTCGTCCTTTCCGTGGACTACAAGGTCTCGCCGCGCACGAACAGCGGGATCTTCTTCCGGTGGTCCGATCTGAAGGACCCGGTCAACACCGGCATCGAGATCCAGGTATTCGATTCCCACGGCCGTGCGCCGGGGAAGCATTCGGACGGCGCCATCTACGACCTGGTGCCGCCTTCGAAGACCGTCAGCAAGCCCGCCGGCGAGTGGAACCACGAGGTGATCACGTGCCGCGGGAGCCGCATCTCCGTGGAGCTGAACGGCGAGAAGATCGCGGAGATGGACACGGACCGCTGGACCGAGGCGGGCAAGAACCCGGACGGCACTCCGAACAAGTTCAAGAGTGCGTACAAGGACCTGCCCCGGAAGGGTCACATCGGGCTTCAGGACCACGGCGGCCGGCTCTGGTTCCGGAGCCTGAAGATCCGGCCGCTCTGACTTCGCGCGGCTCCATCATTTGCCGAGGCAGTAGAGGAGCTTGTCCGACCTCAGGTAGAGCCGCCCGCCCGCCACCGCCGGGCTGGCGTTGAACGTGCTGCGGTCGCCGAGCTCGTTCACGGCGAGCACGCTGAACGCCGGCGCCGCGGGAACGACGTAGACGCGGCCGCCGCGCGCAACGTAATAGATCCTTCCGTCGGCGAGGACCGGGGAGGCATATATCTGGCCGGCGCGGTCCAGGCGCTCCTCGTAGAGGACGCTGCCGGTCTTCGCCTCGGCGCAGTAGGCGACGCCGGTGCTGTCATTTGCCCAGAACAGGTGGTCGCCGTGCAGCACGGGTGAGGAGACATTCGAGCCTTTCCTGCCGGTCCACACGCGGTGAGTCGCGGTGACGTCCCCCCGGCCACCCCCCCGCACCGCCAGCGCCCCGCCGGAGCGCCCGCCCACGCAGTAGACGACCCCGTCCCGCGCCACCAGGCTGGGCACCATGTACCAGTTGATGTCCGTGTCGCACGACCAGAGCTGCGCCCCCGTCGCCGGATCGAAGCCGAGGACTTTGCGCATGATCGCGACCACCAGCTCCTGCTTCCCATCCGGCAGCGTCACCAGCAGCGGGGTGTTCCAGGACTCGCGGATGCCCGGAGCGCGCCATACTTCCTTGCCGGTCTTTTTGTCGAGGGCGACCATGGACTCGCTCTCCACGCTGGCGTTCACGATCACCAGGTTCCGGAACAGCACGGGCGAAGCGGCGCTGCCCCAGCCGTGAGTGCTCTCGCCCAGGCCGGTTTGCCAGAGCTGCCGCCCGGTGTGGTCAAACGCGAAGGCCCCGGAGCGGCCGAAGAACGTGTAGATGCCGTCCGCATCCGCCGCGGGAGTGCTGGAGGCATAGCCGTGGTTCTCGCGGATCGTCGCCTCCTCGGCGCCGCGGCCGGGCACTTCCTTGCTCCACAGGATCTTGCCGCCCGCACGCTCCAGGCACACCAGGTGACGCTTCACCTGCTCCGGCGAGCCACCGGTTTCACCAGGCACGCCGTAGCCGCTGTAGCAGGTGATGTAAACGCGGTCGCCCCAGACGATCGGGCTGGAGGTCCCCGCGCCCGGCATGGGCGTCTTCCAGACCACGCCTTCCGTCGCGCTCCAGGTGACCGGCACGCCCTTGTCCGGGCTCACGCCCAGCCCGCCCGGACCTCGGAACTGGGCCCACCCTCCGGCCGCCTTTGCCGCCGAGGCCGTTTCCCGCTGTGCCGCCACGC
>JGI10216J12902_100183616_pt1 | contig 12436 bp, 12 predicted proteins | sample KanNatreferecore_FD_12902 | JGI IMG/M metagenome (IMG submission 12902)
CCGACCCAGATCCCACTTGATATCGGCCAGATCCAGGTGACGCACCTCGTAGGGGAATTCGCCGGTGTCGATCAGCGTCAGATCACCGTCGAATCCGCCTGCCCGTAGCGCGGCGAGCGTGCTCACTCCGGCGATGCCGCCACCGACGACGACGACTCGGGTAGTCATCAGGGTTGTTGTCCGGGGAAGAGGTAAACCTCGCCGTCGAGGATTTCGACGCGATGCGCGACAGCGTTTTGCGTGGCGGGTAGCCCTTGTACTGCACCCGATTTGAGGCAGAACTTACTGGCGTGAAGCGGGCATTCGACGTAGCCGCCCTCAACCCAGCCTTCAGACAGCGACGCCTCGGCGTGGGTACAGGTGTCGTTCAACGCCCAAACGGTGCCGTCGTCGTCACGCAGCAATGCGATGTCATCTTCGGTACCGGATATCGCTCGATCGACCGCGATGCCTTCACCTTCGGGAATATCCTCCAGGGCGGCGACGCGGATGCCGTCACTCATTGTCATTCCGTTCGTGCCAAGCGGGGGTGTTCATCAAGTCGCGCCACCGGCCGTAGAAAGCGCGCGCGGCTGCATCGCTGTACAGCTCGCTGGTGATGCCGGGATGGCGGCCATCGTGACGCTCCGATCCGATGCCCATCTGATAGTTGAGCGGAACCGAATTGGTGATGAAGCCGTGCGAAATCGCTTGCACCTCACTCCAGTTCTCGCCGTCATCTTGTTCGAAGATGCCGCTGGGACCGAACGTGCGCAGGTTGTACAGCCGCTGTGCCTCGCGGACGTGCTCGGGCATGGACTTGTCCACGATCGTCCACGCCCACACCTCCATCTTGTCCGGCCCTTTTGGATGCCAGATCCGGATCGAACCGTTGACCGGCAGATAGGAGAAATTCGGGAACACATTCGCGTGGCCCGTCGTCAGCGGGCCCTCAACGCGCGCCTCGCCGAGGCGCTCGCGCAGCGCTGCGTAATCGGTCCACTCGTGCACGGTCTGGGCATCGAACCGGTTTTTTGGGTGCACCGGAAAACCGTGTCCGTGGCCCTTCGGGTCGACATACTGGCGACCCGTGCGGTGCACCACCTCGTCGTTGGGCTTGCCGCCCGGTGCCAGCACCGTCAACGCCGATGCGTGACTCATGTTCACGTGATACCAGTCAGTGGCGAACTGCTCGGCGGCCAGCTTCCAGTTCCCCTCGAGAACCCATTTATGAACGCCGCCAACCACAACCGTTCCCTCTGGATCATGGTCGAGCATCGCGTCCATGTACCAGGTCATGTCGCCCAACGACTCTCGTAGCGATTCCGGCTCGGGATTCCAGGTGCCGAAAATCAGGCCGTGGTAGGTATCCAGATGCGGCACCTCGACCAAACCCCAGTCGCCGGCCCGGAAGTCCTCCGGATAGCCCTCCTTATTGGGGATGCTGATCAGCTCGCCCTGCAGGTCGTAGGCCCAGCCGTGATATGTGCAGGTGAAGCTGCGGGTGGCGCCGAAGTCGGCCCGACAGACCCGCGCTCCGCGATGACGGCAGGAATTCAGGAAGGCCCGGATTCGACGGTTCTTGTCCATCGAGACGATGACGGGGTCTTCACCCATGTAGGTCGTGAAGAAGTCACCGGGCTTGTGGAACTGATCGATATGAGCCAAGAACAGCCAACTCGTGGCGAAGATGCGCCGTAGTTCCTGGCGATAAATCTGTTCGTCGGTGATCACCGCGCGGTCGAGCAGTCCGCCTTCACTGTCGACCAGTCCCGATACGTCGATGGAAGGCATCAACTCGACTGGGCGCCGAAGCGTGCCACACGGTGAAGCGGTAAGACCCTTGTGTCCGCTCTCCGGTTGCATCGTTGATGTCATAGCGACCACGGAACCGCTTCAACGGCCGCTACTCCAGCGAATGTTTCGTACAACGGCACGCACGCTGGGTTTGGATCGGCCGGTCGGCAAATCTGGTGTCGTGCTTGCCGCTATCGCAGTCTCGCAGAATAACGACGACCCACTTTCGGGCTTGGTATTGCGGGACGCACCCGTCCCGGAGCCGCCTGATGGATGGGCGCTGGTCCGTGTGGTGGCTTCATCGTTGAACATGCACGACCTGTGGACGCTGCGCGGCGTCGGACACCCGCCGGAGAACCTCCCGATCGTATTGGGCTGTGACGCAGCGGGCTACGACGAGGATGGCAACGAGGTCATCGTCTACCCGATCATCGCCGATCCCGACGCCGGCGGCGGGGACGAGACGCTGGACCCCGACCGTGCCCTGCTCTCGGAACGCCACGATGGCGCGTTCGCCGAGTATCTCACCGTTCCCCGCCCCAACCTCATTCCCAAACCACCGTGGTTGTCGTTCGCCGAGGCCGCGTGCCTGCCGGTGGCATGGACTACCGCGTATCGAATGCTGTTCACGCAGGCCAAGGTCAAGGCCGGCGATCGGGTGCTGGTACAGGGAGCGGGCGGTGGCGTCGCGTCTGCAGCGATCAGACTAGCGGCCGCAGCCGGTGCAGTGGTGTATGCAACCAGCCGGAGTGCTGACAAACGCGCCGATGCGATGGCTTGGGGCGCGCACGAAGCGCTGCCAACCGCGACGCGCCTGCCCGAGCGCGTCGACGTAGTGATCGAAACCGTCGGTGAAGCCACCTGGTCGCATTCACTGAAATCGCTGCGCCCAGGCGGCACCGTGGTAATTGCGGGTGCCACGACGGGTATGAATCCACCCGCCGACCTTGGCCGAATCTTCTACCTCCAGCAGCGCATCCTGGGCTCGACCGGTTGCACGCGAAGCGAACTAGTGGCGATGCTGCGCATGCTCGAGGCCACCGGCGTGCGGCCAGTGATCGACCGCGTGATGCCACTTACCGATATTCACAAGGGTTTCCAGCTCATGCTCGACGGCGTTTTGACCGGTAAGGCCGTAATTCATCCGTTCACAGTTCACGATCGAGAGTTGTCATGACCGCAGCAGTAGTCGGCCTGTCTCATTCGCCGCTGATCGGGAAGAACGCGCCTGAACCGGATGTGCTCGACCGCGTTGATGCTGCGATCGCCGAGGCGCGGGCATTCATCTCCGACTTCGCACCCGAGTTGGTCGTCCTCTATGCGCCCGACCATTACAACGGGTTCTTCTACAAAGAGATGCCACCGTTCTGCCTTGCCTACGAAGCACATTCAGTTGGCGATTTCGGATGCCAAGCCGGTCCCCTATCGGTAGACACCGACGCGGCGAAGGCACTCGCCGAAGGTGTTCTCAACCGGGGTGTGGACCTGACGGTCTCGGCGCGCATGACCGTCGACCATGGCTTCGCCCAACCAATGGAAATCTTATTCGGCGGCATCGACCAGGTGCCGGTCGTCCCGATCTTCGTCAACGGCGTCGCCACTCCCCTGTGTCCGGTCAAGCGAATCCGCGCTCTCGGCACGGCGGTTGGACAAGCAGCCGCAGAATTGGACCGACGAGTTTTGTTCCTCGCCTCGGGCGGACTCTCCCACGACCCGCCGGTGCCGGTGCTCGACGGGGCGCCGCCCAAGGTCGCCGACGCATTGATCGAAGGACACCCGCCCACACCGGAACAGCGCAGCCGTGGCGAAGGCCGCGTCGTTCAAGCCGGCCGCGACTACGCAGCCGGCGCCACCACGATGATCCCGATCAACCCGGTGTGGGACAACAAGCTGCTCGACCTCCTCGAACGCGGCGAACTCGCCGAGTTCGACAACTGGACCGTCGAGGAAATGGCCGCTTCGGGCGGGGGATCTGCCCACGAGGTGCGTACCTGGATTGCGGCGTTCGCGTCGCTGGCTGTCACCGGCGGTTACCGCCTGAATTACCGCTTCTACGAGGCAATCCCGGCGTGGATCGCGGGATTCGCGGTGGCGACGGCAGGGGTCGTGCAACCATGAGTCGCGTCATCACCGATGCCGCCGACCGGATTGAGCTGGCCGCCAGCACCGGGCAACCAACTGCTCCGGTTCGCACGCTGATCGGCCACACCGACGTCGATGCGGCCTATGCCGTCCAGCAAGAGTTGGTGAGCCGTCGGGTCGCCGCCGGCGCCGTGATCGTCGGACAGAAGATCGGACTCACCTCGCCCGCCGTGCAACAGCAGTTGGGCGTCGATCAACCCGATTTCGGTGTCCTGTTCGCCGACATGGACGTGACATCTGAAGACCTTGTCCCGTCGGACAGGCTGTTGCAGCCCAAGGCGGAGGCGGAGATTGCGTTCGTGCTCAAGGCTGATCTCGATGCCGACGTTCTCACTGAGCAAGACGTTCGCGGCGCCGTCGACTACGCGGTGGCCGCCTTGGAGATCGTGGACAGCCGCATCGCCGGTTGGGACCTGACTATCGCTGACACAGTCGCGGACAACGCCTCCAGCGGCCTGTTCATGCTCGGCGGGCGGCGGTTGACCCTCGACCAGTTCGAGCCTCGAAACGTCACGATGCGGATGTACTCCAACGGCGCTCTGGTGTCTGCCGGCGACGGAACGGCGTGCCTAGGGGACCCGTTGAACGCACTGACATGGCTGGCGCGCACCTCATACGCGTACGGAAGCCCGCTGCGTGCAGGCGAAATCGTGCTGTCGGGAGCGCTGGGCCGGATGACGCCAGTGCCGCCGAGCACGAACGTCCGCGCAGAGATCGCACCGTTTGGCGAGGTGAGGGCGCGATTCTCGGAAAGGGAGAGCCGATGAGCAAGACAAAGGTGGCAATCGTCGGATCCGGCAACATCGGCACCGACCTGATGATCAAGATTCTGCGCACCTCCGACGAACTCGAGGTCGCGGCGATGGTGGGCATCGACCCCGACTCGGATGCGTTGGCGCGTGCCAAACGGCTGGACGTGGCGGTCACGCACGAAGGTGTCAGCGGACTCATTGCGCTGTCCTGCTTCGACGACATCGACATCGTCCTCGACGCCACGTCGGCCAAGGCCCACCTAGCCAACGCGGCGGCGCTCGCGCCGCGCGGTAAGAAGCTCATCGATCTCACTCCGGCGGCCATCGGTCCCCTCGTGGTGCCGACGGTCAATCTCGAGGAATGCCTCGACGCGGGGGCGCCCAACGTCAACATGGTCACGTGCGGCGGGCAGGCCACCATCCCGATCGTTGCAGCGGTGTCGGCGGTCACGCCGGTGCACTACGCCGAGATCGTGGCCTCCATCGCGTCGAAGTCAGCAGGACCAGGAACCCGAGCCAACATCGACGAATTCACCGAAACCACGTCGCAAGCCATCGAAAAGGTGGGCGGAGCGGCCCGTGGCAAGGCCGTCATCATCTTGAACCCTGCCGAGCCGCCGCTGATCATGCGCGACACCGTCTTCTGCCTCATCGGCGACGCCGACCATGACGCGATCCGGCGATCGGTGGTCGACATGGTTGACCGCGTTGCCGGCTACGTCCCGGGATACCGCCTCAAGCAAGAGGTGCAGTTCACGACGCTGGAGGCCGACGAGCCGATTCATACGCTGGTGCCCCACGGGACCGGGCCGGTGACCACGAAGGTGTCGGTGTTCCTCGAAGTCGAGGGCGCCGCGCATTACCTGCCGGCTTACGCGGGCAACCTCGACATTATGACCTCGGCAGCGATCCGCGTCGCGGAATCCATCGCCCGTCGATCGAAAGCCACTGGGGTGGAGGACCTTTCATGAATCAGCAGCTCTATGTCCAGGACGTCACATTGCGCGACGGGATGCATGCGATCCGCCATCGCATCAGCCCGTCGGACATCGCCCGGATCGTCTCGGCGCTAGATGTTGCCGGTGTGGACGCCATCGAGGTCGCACACGGTGACGGGCTGGCGGGTGGATCATTGAACTACGGCCCCGGCAGTCACACCGACTGGGACTGGATCGAAGCGGCGGCAGGCGCGATCGAACGCGCCGTGCTCACCACGCTGCTGCTGCCGGGCATCGGCACCATCGCTGAACTCAAACGCGCCCACGATCTCGGGGTGGAGTCGGTGCGCATCGCGACCCACTGCACCGAGGCCGACATCTCTGCGCAGCACATCGCGACCGCGAGGGAGCTAGGGATGGACGTGTCGGGTTTCTTGATGATGAGTCACATGGCCGCACCAGCGCAGCTCGCAGCGCAGGCAAGACTGATGGAAAGCTATGGTGCGCAATGCGTTTACGTGACCGACCCAGGCGGTCGGCTCACCATGGACGGGATGCGGGACCGCGGGCGTGCCTACCGGGCTGTGCTCGATCCAGCTACTGAGATCGGCGTGCACGCACACGAGAACCTCTCGCTGTCCGCGGCTAACAGCGTCGTGGCCGTCGAGGAGGGGGTCACCCGAGTGGATGCATCGCTGGCGGGGCAGGGCGCCGGCGCCGGCAATACCCCACTTGAAGCGTTCATCGCGGTCGCCGATCTACAGGGCTACGACCACGGCTGCGATCTGCTCGCACTGCAGGATGCGGCCGACGACCTCGTGCAGCCGCTGCGCGACCGGCCGGTTCAGGTGGACCGCGAGACCCTCACCCTCGGTTATGCGGGCGTGTATTCGTCGTTCCTGCGGCACGCCGAAAATGCCTCGCGCCGTTACGGTATCGACGCCCGGGCGCTGCTACTCGAGGTGGGCCGGCGCGGGCTCGTGGGAGGCCAGGAGGACATGATCGTCGATATCGCACTTGACCTGTTGGCCGAGTCGAGTCCATTTCAGGTGTCGTAGTCTACTGTCAGCTCGTCGGAAACCGGATGCGACTGGCACATAGGGACAAAGCCGGTCGGCAATCTCGTCGTCGGGCCTACCGAATGGACGTAACAACGGCCGTGACGCTACCGGTGTTGGTCGCGCAAAGCTCGCCTCAGAATTTTGCCGGTCGCGGATTTCGGTATCCGATCGATGAATTCAACACTGCGAATCTTCTTGTATGGCGCCACCCGTTCGGCGACATAGCTCATCAGATCATCCGCCGACAGTGAGGCGTTCGTGACGACGAACGCCTTCGGCACCTCACCGCCCTCGGCGTCCGGCGCACCGACTACCGCTGCGTCTTGGATCTGCGGATGCGTCAAGAGAAGTGCCTCTAGTTCCGCTGGGGGCACCTGGTAACCCTTGTACTTGATCAGCTCCTTGAGGCGGTCCTCGACCCAGAAGCGACCTTCGGGATCAACGCGCGCGAGATCACCGGTGTGTAACCACCCGTCAGTGAGCGTTTCCGCAGTGGCCTCCGGATTGTCGAGGTAGCCGGCCATGACCTGCGGTCCGCGCACGAGAAGCTCGCCCGCAGAACCGATCTCGACGTCTTCGTTAGTTCCTGGTTTGACCAGTCTCGCTTCTGTGTTGGGGACCAATCTGCCGACAGAGCCTGCCGGGGAGTCTGCAATCTCGTCTTCGCTGACACCGTGGGTTGCCGGGCTTGCTTCTGTCATACCGTAACCCTGACGAATCGCGCATCCCAGAACCTGTTCAGCCTGCTTCGCCACTTCGACATCCATTGGGGCGGCGCCACATATCGCTTGGCGTAACATCGTGAGGTCACGACCAGCGCCCTCAGGCTGTTGTGCGAGTGCAAACAGCATCGGCGGCGCGCAGAACGTGCGGGTCACTCCGTGCCGCGCCATCGTCTCCACGAACTGCGTTACCTCGAAACGAGGCAGCGTGACCGTCGTCGCCCCGCGGAGCAGTCCGAGGTTTAGGATGACGGTGAAGCCATAGATATGGAAAAACGGCAGTACCGCAATCTGGACGTCGTCAGAATCAACCTGCCAAATCGACTGTAATTGCCTGAGATTGGCGACGACATTGCGGTGGGTGAGCATGACGCCTTTAGCGGTGCCTGTCGTGCCACTTGAAAATGGCAGGGCCGCAAGCGCTGCCCCCGGGTCACTGATTGAGGGCAGCTGTTTCGCATCGGCCGAGAGCAAGAGGTCGAAAGACCCTGCTCCGTCGTCGCCGATGACCAAGATACAGTTCAGCCCTGCGGCCTTCGCCGCGTCAGCCGCTAGTGCGGCAGCCGCCTCCGAGCAAATGAGTACCGACGCTTTGGCTGTCGACAACTGACGCGCCACTTCGGATGCGGTCATGATGGGACTGATCGGAGTGATCGTCGCACCCGCCGCCAGTACGGCATGCACAGCGACGGCATAGCGTGGTTGGTTGTGACTCAACAAGCCGACGACATCACCGGGACGCACGCCCAGTTCCATCAGCCCCGCGGCACCACCCAGCACTTTGCGGTGAAACTCGGCGTAGGTGATGCGCTCTCCGTTGTGACCGTCGATCAGTGCAACCTTGTCACCGAAACGCGGTGCCTGGCCAACCACGAGTTCGCTAACCGTGATGTCTGGGATCGGGACGTGCGGGTACGGGCTGCGGTAGATCATCTCAATTCCTGACGGCGACAAGGGGAAAGGGACAGGCGTGTAGTCGAACCGAATCGTCACCTCAGGATGTCTCCCGCGGAATCGTGGCCGTCGCCTTGCAGATAGCGGCGGCGAAAGCTTCCGGTGCGTCGATGTGGACCAGATGGCTTGCACCCGGTATCACCTCGGTCTGTATCGCGGGCACCTTTCGTGTCAACCATCGGTGCACCTTTGTGAAGAAGGGATCGGTGCGCTCGCCGACAAGGAAGGTGATCGGCATAGGCAGCGCGCGGATACGGCGCAATGCTACGTACTCGCACAGTGCGCCGTAGGGATTCAAATCCAGCTCGGCCGCCACCGCGGCGGCGTTGCCCAACACCAGATCACGTTGTGCGGAGGGCAACGTTTGCCAAGCGGTCTCGCCTCCCACCCACCGGAAGAAGATGCTGGCGGCCTCGACGGTATCTCCTCGCAGCTGCGCGATCTTCGCGCGGACACACATCGACCACAATCCGACCGTGGCGTTTCGGACGCCGTGCAGCGGTGGTTCGACGACGACCAGGTTGCGTACGAGATCGGGTCGGGTTACCGCAACCGCTAATGCGACGTTGGCGCCGCTACTCCAACCGACGACCGTAATGGGCCCGACGGCCAGGTGCTCCAGCAGGGCGACGGCGTCGGCGACGTGTCGGCGGTAGTCACGGACCGGCGGGTTGGTTGATCTGCCGTAGCCGCGCCGATCATAGGCAATCACCCTGTGACCGGCTGCCACCAGGTCATCGATCGTTCGGCCCCAGAACTCGATCTGAGCTCCGGTGCCGTGGATCAACAGCAGTGGGTCCCCAGACCCCTTGATTTCGTAGACCAGGTCAACGCCGTCGTGGTGCATCAACATGGCGCGGCCATCCCAATTTGCTCGGTGTGTGCCGACTGAATGTGAGGAGGCATCGGACCGCTCCCATCTCGATCAAACGAACGTGACGTACGCCACGTGTTATTGCAAGTTATTGCATAATCGGGTCCCTGTCCAATAGCCTGTTCCACGTAGCGGCACGGCGAGCGATCTCCGGCTGCTGCGCCCCGCACATCCTTCTGGAGGAAACTCATGGCTTTGCCCTACGTTCTGTCGCGACCGCTTGCGCTTCCGGTGGTCGCCGCGCCGCTGTTCATCTCTTCCGTGCCGGAGCTGGTGATCGCGCAATGCCAGGCAGGTGTCGTGGGATCGTTTCCCGCGTTAAATGCGCGCCCCGCATCACTATTGACGGACTGGCTGGACCGCATCGCCGAAGAGAACGCGGCCTACGCGCAGACTCATCCCGATGCGACAGTCGCGCCTTACGCCGTCAATCAGATCGTGCACCGCTCCAACGACCGACTCGAGCACGACATGAACGTCATCATCGAACACCGCGTGCCGATCGTCATCACCTCGCTTGGAGCGCGCCCAGAGATCAACGACGCCGTTCACTCATACGGCGGGATCGTGCTGCATGACGTCATCAGCAACGAATTTGCCCGCAAGGCAATCGACAAGGGTGCCGATGGGATCATTGCCGTGGCTGCTGGCGCGGGGGGGCACGCCGGAACCCAATCGCCTCTTGCGTTGCTCCGCGAGATCCGCGAATGGTTCGACGGACCGCTGCTGTTGTCCGGTGCTATCGCGCACGGTCGCTCGATCCTTGCCGCGCTGGCCGCTGGCGCCGACTTCGCCTACATCGGCTCAGCATTCCTTTCGACCACCGAGGCGAAAGCCGTGCCCGCCTACAAGCAGATGATTGTTGACTCGACGGCCAAAGACATCGTCTATTCCAACCTGTTCACTGGAGTTCACGGCAACTACCTACGAGGCAGCATCGAAGCCGCAGGCTTGGATCCCGACAATCTGCACCAATCAGATCCGTCCGCAATGGATTTCGGGGCTGGCAGCGCCATGAAAGAAGCGAAAGCCTGGCGAGACGTATGGGGATCAGGCCAGGGCATCGGTGCCATCAAAGAATCGCTGACGGTGGCCCAACTCGTCGCCCGGCTCAAGGTCCAGTACGACGAAGCCCGGCAGAGCCTGGCGGCCACCGTCTTGGCGCATGAACTGGACTCAGTTAGTTGACTCCACCGCGTTGGAGTCAGCGGCCAGGGGGCTTCGGTCTAGGCTGCCCAGTGCATCTATCGACGTGGAGTCTCCAATGTCGCTGCGCCACGCCATTCTGACGGCTCTGCTGGAGAAACCTTGCTCCGGCCTGGAATTGACTCGCCGGTTCGACAAGTCGATCGGGTTCTTTTGGCCTGCAAGACACCAGCAGGTGTACAGCGAGTTGAGCAAGCTCGAGGCCGATCAGTTGATCGAATCCTCAACCCCGCAACCTCTGACACGAGGTGCGCCGAAACGTTACGTGGTACTGCCCGCCGGCCGGCGGGAACTCGCGAACTGGGTATCCAAGCCCGAAGGCCCCCGCCCGGTCCGAGATGCAGTCAGCGTTCGACTGCGCGCCGCAGCCGTCGTCGGTCCGGGATCCCTTGTAGAAGAGCTCAAGCAGCACCAGCTGCATCACGAAGCTCGTCGAGCGCTCTACCTTGATATCCAAGCGCGCGACTTCTCAGATCGCGAGTTGACCCCCCAACAGCAGATCTACGAGGTCATCTTGCACGGCGGCATCGCGCACGAAGAATTCCGGTTGCGCTTTATCGGCGAAGCCCTAGACGTTCTGTCGCGTATTGATTCTGCGATGCTTCCTACTTCGCATAGCGACTCCTAGCCCAGGATCACCGAATCGTGCGGCTCCTCGCTCCACCAAACCGTTGCATCTGGCTTGCTAACTGGTTCGCCCAGTTGGCCCTCATTGCGTGCATCCGCAGCACGTATTCCAGCGCGGTCCGCCCGTACACCCCGCCGATGTCATCGGTGCAGTCAGCGGCGTCGCGCAACACTTCCAAACGTTTGACCTCTGCCGCGGCGCGCGCTTCCATCGCAACCACGTGTTGGTGCGCCTGCTCCAGCGATATCTCGCCGAGCAGGAAGACCTTAAGCAGGCTGGCGCTGCCGAAGATCGGATCCTTCGGCGGATTTGTCACCCAGCGTCGCACTTCGGCGCGTCCCGCATAGGTGATGTGGTACTCCTTGCGGCAGCGTGCACCGACGGCCGACACCGCGATGAGCCCCGAATCGGCCAGCTTGTTCAGCTCGCTGTAGAGCTGGTCGACAACAGTTGAGAACTCATGCATCCAGTTGAGCCTGCCTATGCGTCGGAGCACATGCGTTGTTCCGCCTCTCGGCACGGCCATCGTCTGGGTAGCGCACTCTCGTAGTTCGAGCCCGACCGCGCGACGTACTCGAATGGCCACATCTGGCCGCCGTGGGTGTGGCCCGATAACTGTAGATCTACGCCTCGCGCAGCGGCCTCCTCCACCAGAACAGGTTGGTGGGCGAGCAGAACAAACTCGGCTGACGCTCTCAGTTCCGGGGAGTGATCCTCGAATCATGTTGTGCTCTGCGCTGATCGGAGGCGGATGCAGTCGTGCTGAACACCCATTGATCAAGAAGTGGCGGTATGGATTGATCATCTTTTGAAGTTCTCAGGCGCGCAGGGCTGCTCGGGACAGCTCGTCCAGGCGGTCGAGTTCCTTTTCAGCGAGCCGGAAAGCCTGTGCGCTTGCACTTTCTTGTGTTTGCTTCGGCTTGGACGCGCCCGGAATCGCGACCATGGTGTCGCCGTAGAAATTTGATCACCCAATTCAAGGCCACTTGGGCGCGGGATACGCCCGGCGTTCGAGATGTTGCCGAGGGTGCTGTCGAGGATCCAGCCGTCGAATGGGTGGGCGCCCGCGAAGGTGAAAAGCTGTGTTAGGCCGTCTCTCCAGGTGTGAAGTTCCTGACGAGATCTGTGATGCGGTGAATTCGTTGAAATTCGACGCCTTTTCGCGTTCCTTCTAGTTGGGTTGTGCTCGTTGCAGCGTTTAGGACAGCGCGTTTGCGGTCGCCGGCCCGACCTCAGCGTGTGCGGCATGCCGCGATGAGCTTGCGCTTCAGGTCCTCTCAGCAACTTAGCTCATCTACTGATAACTGATATTATGTCAGGGTGAGGACCGGCTGGTGCACGAATGCACCACCGCTGCAATCGCTTTGACTGTACCGCCGGTTC
>JGI10216J12902_104681262_pt1 | contig 12434 bp, 23 predicted proteins | sample KanNatreferecore_FD_12902 | JGI IMG/M metagenome (IMG submission 12902)
TGGGGCACGACGCGCGCTTCGCCGCCCCCGGGAGCTCCGGCCTCTGCGCCCTCTGCACCTGGGGCGCCCGGCATCGGCATCCCAGCGCCCGGCAACAGGGTGCCGTCGGGCATGGCGGTCGGGCCGCCGAAGAACACGGGCGGCGGGGGCTCGGGTCCAAGCCGCTGCAAGAGCTCCCATTGGTTACGCGCTTCAAGACAGTTTTTGCACGCCTGCCACCAATAGCTCAGGTTGTTTGCGAGCGCGGGCACAGCCGCCGCCATCGAAAGCGCTTCATCGGCCTCCTGAACACGCTGCGCATCGCTTGTAAACCGCAGATCGCTCCGCAGCTCCACGCGGTAGTCGCGCTGATAAAGCGCCCGGCCGATCGTGATCTGCTCGGTCGTGCCGAGCTTGTGGTTATTGATCTGGATGATCTCTTCATCGGGAAGATAGATCGCGTTGAGTTTGGCGTTGTTCTTGAGCACGCCGAGCACGGTCCCATCGCCAAAGCCGCGCGTGCTTTCGGAAAGCTGCTTGGTCGCCTGCTCGATGCGGGTTGCGATGCCTCGATAGGTCTCGCCCGACTTGCCCGGCTCGCCCGAGAGCACTTGCGGTGCCTGCGCCGCCGACTGCGCAAACTCGGTCATGAACGTGACCAAGTCCATCATTTGCGCGTTGGCCGCCGTCGGGCGCAGTTCATAAATGCTCTTCGCGAGCTGCTCGGGCGACACGCCCACGGCTTTGTTGTGCTTGCCCGGAACGATCTCGAAATCGTCTTCGAACTCGATGCCCGTCGTGATGATCGACCAGATGTTTCCAAGCGTCGCCGAGTCGGTAAATTGCGAGAGCGCGATGTTCGCGGCGCGGTTGAGATCGGCTTGCAGCATCCCAAGACCAAGCCCAAGAGAGCCAAAGACAGGCTCAATGTTCGGCGTGTGCGTGAACATCTGAATCGGAACCCAGCGGATGGGCTTGGGCGCGCTCATCGGGTCGTCGGGATCGATGCCCTGCTCTTCTGTCCAATTGGGCGGCGGAGGCGGCGGCGGCATCGGCGCTTCGGACAAGGCTTGCTGCATCTGCGCCACTTCGTTCGGGTCTTGCCCCGGCATACTCATCGCCTGCCGCAGCTGAGCCTCTTGGGCCTGCATCTGGGGCAGCATGGCTTGATAGCTGCCCATCGCCTCGCGGTAGGCTTCGAGCTCGAGCCTCTCTTGCTCGTAGCGCTGGCGGTCTTGCCAGTCTTCTTCTTCGAGGACCAAGAACTTGACGCACGTCTCGCTCGCAAGATCGACGATCGCCAGGTACTGCCGGTCGTAGTCATCGCCCGGGAACTGGCAATAGCCCTCGTGCCAGATGAACTTGTAGGGCAGGTTCCGAAGATCGTCGGGCAGCTCTTCGCCTTGCATGGCCGCGAGCTGGATGCGCGATTCATCGACCGGATCATCGGTGACGGCCGGCGGCTTGCGCTCGAGCACTTTCTCGATGTCGTACCAGTCGCCCCGGAAGCGCTGGACTTCGTGCTTGTACTTTTTGAAAATCTTGCTCTTGAACGGGCAGTCCGAATAATCGGGCTCGACGCTCGTGTAGAGAAACGGCACCGTGAAATCGTTCGGAGTCAGGACCTCATGAATGTTTCGGCGCCGCGCCTTATCGTAATAGCTGTGGGTCGTGACATCGCCCACCACGATGTAGGTCAGTAGTCCCCGGTGCATCTGGCGCTTGAAGTCCGGGAGCTGGTTTCGGATTTGCCAGTTGCCATGCAGGCTCAAGATGCGGGCTTGCTCTCTGTCATCGGGCCCCACGGGCTGAACGCCCATCACGTTGGACCAGTCGCCAAAGAGCTCGGAGCGGGCCCGGAAATACAGCCGCGTGATGGCCTCGAACATGATCGGCACGTGCGCGTTGGCCATCTTGTCAAAGGGCGGATCTTTGGGCTTGAGGTTGCCCCTGAAGATCTCCCAGTTGGCGTTCATCTTCGCGCGGTATTCCTCGGTCGATTCCCAGCTTGATTTGTGCTCGCGCAGCACCTTGCGAACGATCTTCTTGATGAACGCCAAACCCTCTTCGCTCCTAGAAAACTCGGGCACGAGGTTGGGCGAGTTTGGATCGTAGGTGAGCGGCTCTTCTTTGGGACCATCGCCGAGATCCACGATCGGATCGGTCTTGGCTCCCCCGTCGTCGTCCTCTTCGTAGACGGCCATGACTTACACCCTCGTTCCATAGCCCGCGTGGCGCGGCTGGTATTTTTTGTCGTGCTTACTGCTGGGATGCGGCGCCGGGTCTTTGTCTTCGGGCTTCTCGCGCATCTTCGGAATGCCCGCCCGGCCACGGCTCGCGAACGCGCACCCGTAGAGCACCGCGTCATGCCAATGATCGTCGCCGCCATCCATCGGCGATTCCGAGTCGTTGGGGTCGGTCTGGATCGACGGGATGGTCTGCCGGCACTGCTTACAATTGGCAAAGAACACGATGCCCGGCTGCTTGCTGCGGTTGTCGTGGCTTTTCAGACGCGACAAGAAGCGCTGGGCGTTGCGAGCGCGCGAGCGTTTATCGGCCGGGACCCAAGACACGCCCACCTGGTTCATCTCTTCGGCCTTGGTCATGCCGGTATCGCCGCGCTCTTCCCAAAGCTGCGTATCGGCAGGGCCCGTGATGGCGGAGCGGCCCCCGACCCACAGCCCCGCGTCGATTTCGATGTCCCGAATGCGCCGCGCGACCTGCTTGGCGTCCATGTTCTTGAAGGTCAGCTCGCGCTCGACGTACAGGTTGTCGTCGTCGTCCATCGCAAACCATAAGCAGCACCCAGGGTTTTTGTAGCCCCAGTCCAGAGCCCGAAACCGCTTCCAGGTCGGGCTGATGCGCTGCGGCGGGCAGACATGAACCGACTCGATCCAGTCATCGCCGTAGTAGCTGCCCTCGATGTGCCACCAGTTGCCATCAAAGAGCGCCTGGCGGATGTGTGCGGGCTTGTCGCCCAACTGCTCCATGTACTGTTGTCGAAACGCGGGGTCGGGGTTATCCGACAACCGCGCGGGCAAGTAGATCCGCGTATAGATGATCTTTTGGCCGCCGATCTCTCGCTCGTCTTCGAGAATGACGCCGCCGTCGGGGTTGGGCTGCACGAAGCGGTTTCTGACCCAATGCGGATCGCTGCCCGGCGCGGCGTTGTAGCTGCCCTCGCGGCGCCGGACCGGGTTGCTCATCGCGCGAATCTTGAGCATGTTGGCGAGCACGGGATCGCTCGTGCGGCGCCTTGTATTGATGTTGTCGTACTGCTCGCGCTCGAACTGGACGAGCTCGTCGTAGCCGATGTAGGTGAACTCGAAGCTGTCGTAGATCAGCCAGTCATCGGTGTTTGCGCAGTGGCCGAACTGGTAGCGGTAGCCGCTTCGAAAAAAGAACGTGTGCTTTTGGCTATCCCAGCGGACCTTGGGATCGATCTTCGGAAAAATCTTGTGTGCGCGACTGATGCTGAGCTCGAGCATCGGGAACTGTCTGCGCAGATGCAGCGCCCAGCCGACCGACTCGCCCCAGGGGTGGTAGTAGGGATGGTTCTTATCGAGGCACCGATCGTGCTCGGTCTTGATCTGCTCGAACGGGTCCATCAAGAGCACGATGCTCTTTCCAGGACCTGCAGAACCCGCGCCGAGCGCTTCACGCACGCCCGAGCCATCGGGCTGCGGCGCTTGCAGCGAATGAAACTTCGCCCCCCAGGCCGAAGGCTTGTAGACGTAGTCGAGCAAAGTTACATGGTCACATTCTCCCGGTCTGGCTCGCGTTCATGGATGCCTCGGATAAGTCATTGTTGCAGTAGCCACGCAAACGACCTGTTGGCGATCGTGACCGATTGCCCCGCCACGCCGGAAGCAAACCGCAACACCACATCGCCCGGAGTGCTGGGCGCGACGCGGCAGAAGAGCAACGCCAAACGTGCCGTACCGCCGGGGCCTACGGTCGGATTGCCCAAGGGAACGTCGAAGTTCGTGCTTTCCCACGCGGAATACATGGCGGTCGCGCCAGTCCCGATCATCACGCCGTAACGCTGCGTGCCGGCCGTACCGGTGAAGTTGAGCGACAAGAGTAAGCCGTTGCCGACGCCCTGCGTCGTGTAGCCAAGCACCCAAACGCCGAGATAGCCGGCCCCGCCGTGCTTGATCGCAAAGTTGAGCGCCGCAGTCGCGTCCACCAGCGTGCCGCTGGTCGTGCTGACCGTCCCGAGGTTGTTTGCGGTCTCGAGCTGCCGGCCCGCCAAGCTGCTGCCGATGCGGGCCATGAGCTCGCCATCGAGTACGGCCCCAATCGGCAGATTGGTTGGCCCCGAAGACTCTTGCAGAAGATGGCTGTGGTTGGCGCGGGCCAACGCGGGGCCGCTGCCCTCCGTGTTGGCGCCCCCGATGGACGTGGCCGGGCCCGTCAAGATCGAATGGACGTGATCTTCGTGCGCGCCCTTGGTACTGGTGCCGACCTCGGCGCTACTTCCGGCCTGGATGCTCGACGGCGCGGCGGAGCCAAGCCCCGTGAAGTCGCCCATGGCAAGCTGCAGCGCGTCGATCTCGGCTTCGAGCACGGATAGGCGCACCGCCGCCTCATCGACCAGCGCGCCTGTAGCCGCAAGCGAGGTGCGCAGCTCGCGAATCATGGGGTTGACCTCGCGGTTGAGCACTTCGGCTTCTTTGCCAGGCACGACCGGCAACTGGCTCAGGCCCCGCGAGATGACGCCGGTCGTCATGTCAGCAGCGCTCCAATAACACGCTCATGATCGCGGAGTAGAGCGCCTGGCGGATCTCGGGGCTCTTGGGCCCGTTCTTCATGAATTCGATGCGGGGCTCTTCTTGGAGTGACAGCCACTCTTTTTTGGCCTCGGCGTGCAGACCCAAGAAGCTGCAGAGCTGGCGATCGGCGGCATACGCGACCTGCGCCAGCTGCATCGGGGTAAACGAGCGGATTTCTTCTTCCTCGATCCAATCGCTTGGGACAAACGGGCGCGTCACTTCGTCGTTGGGCCGATCGAGCCGGATTCTCGTCTTGTCGCCGTCGCGGTAGAGATAGCCTCGGTCTCCCGTGGTCCGTGAGCGGTACCAGATGCGAGGGGGCGCCATATAGCCTTACTCCGTCAGTCGTTGGCGAGGATAGGTCGGCGGTGCCACCACGATCTGGACCTGAATGCCCAAGGGCTCGGCATCCAGGCCAGCGTCCTTGCGACCCTTATGGACCGCGACCACAACGCTCTTGGCAAGCTGTAGGGCAATGGGCGCATCTTTGGCCGGCATTTGGCCGGCTGCGGCGATCGCCCGGCGCCGAAGCGCCAGATCTTCAGAGCCCAATTCCTCGGCCCAGCGCTCGAGGTGCGCCGCTTCGCTGAGCTCGGGAAAGCGTAAGGCATCGCGCAACATGCCCATGCTTTCAAGGTAGATTTCGTCTTCTAAAGCCCGCAATTGCGCGTGTTCCCAGCGCTCGCGGGCCAGCGATGCCGGCACTTCAGCTTGGGTGGCAGGCTGAGCTACGACCTCCGGAGCCAGGTCAGGATCCGCCATGGGCGGAAGATTAGCTCAGAGTCGCCGGGGCTGGCTAGTGGGCTCAGGCATCGTGCGTTTCGGGCGATGCCCACTCGGGGTCTCGGTAGGCTTCCCCGGTCATCGCGTGGTGGTGGCTGTAGAGCCGGCGATAGGCGCGCATGGCGCCGGCAAGGCGCATGAACGTCTCGTGCGCCGACTGGTGAGCCCGCATGTACGACGCATGGGTTTCTGCAAACGCCGCTTGATTGATCCGATTCTGGACGTTGCGACCCCAAAGATAGAAATTGAACGTGGACGCGGCAAAGCCCACCATGGTCACCCAGTCCATCCGATACCGAAACCAGGCGCACAGGGCCACAAGTACAAATGCGCCCACCGTGAGCCACGGCATTTCGCCGAACCGAGGATCGGTGCCAGTCCGCCGTTCGACAAGTCGAACACGCCAGTCACGAAACGCGACCCAACCACGCAATAGAGCGGCTCGGAGATTCATGGAGTCCTCGTGATTATCCGCGCGTCTTTTCCGGGGGCCTTGGATTGGTCCGACAAATCCACGGAGCGCGTGTCTGATCGTATATGGTCTGCAGGTGAGCCATCGCGGCAGCGAAGGCGCGATCCTGGTTAGACTCTTTGCCCCAGGCTTGCCAGCCCTTCTTCGCCCACTTCTGGCCCTGCCCGTAGTACCACTTGCGCGGCGAAAACTGGACGACCATCAAGACTTCGCCGTTCTCAAGCCGGTAGCGGTAGCGGCGCGGACGAGCTCCAAGACTCACCCAGCCTTCGGGTACGGGTTTTGATTTCATGACTGTCGCAGCCTTTCACGCTCTTCGGGGCTCGCGTCGAGGATCCTGGCATATTCCCGGAAATGGTCGGCGGCTTCGTAGTAGCCGGCCTCTTGCAAGCGCGTGGCGTTGATGCGCAGCGCGTTGGCGTAGTCCTTGTCGCGTTTTTTGATGAGCTGCTTTGCAAAGCCAAAGAGAAACATCGCCGAGAGCGCAAGCGTGACCGCGAATATCAAGAGCACGATGAGCACGGCGAAGGGCTTCATGGCTTCTCCTCCGGCAGCCTCTTCTCCGCCTGATCGGCCAGATTCTCGAGATGTTTGATCAGCTCGTTTACTTGGTCGATGACGCCGTCTTCGATTTGCTGGACACGCCAGTAGCCGATCCGATAGCCAGCGACGAGTGCCAGCGCACACCAGCTCGCGCACTCGAACGCGCTCACTTCGCCACCTCGGTGGGCTGCTTGTACTTGCGCAGCAGAACGGAGAGATCGATCGCATCGGCCGTGTCAGACTCCCACCACTCCCCCACCTCGCGCACGAGGTCGGCGAGGCGTTGCTCGGCGAGCGTGGCGCGCTCCCGTGTCACCCGGTGCGCCTCGATCTCTTCGGTCAGCTCGCGCGAGAGATCGTCGATGGCGGCCTCCGCCCTCTCGGCGCGCTGCTGTTCAGCCCATGCAGCCTTCTTCCACCGTTCCCAGTTCGCGCCGGCCTGGTCGCACAGGGCAGACAGCTTCTCCTCTTCGTCCATGTGCTTTTGGATGGCAGCGGCGATAAGCCCTTTCGCATACCCGTCCTCTTGCTCGGGCGTGAACGTGCCAGCCCCGCCGAAAACGATTATGTCCTCCCAGACCCGTGCCGCTTCGTCCTCTGCCTCACTCATGGCCTGCCCTGAAGATCGATAAATGCCTGGGCGATTCCCCACACCCCTAGCGCGATCGCGAAGTAGATCGGGCCGTCATCACCCATGGCCGGGCTCCTCGGGTTCGAAGTCGTGAGGCGCTCCGTTGCCAAAGTCATCGCGCAGCTCGCCGCACACCTTGCACTTACGCTCAGCCGGCGCGCTCGGGGGCGTGAGCAGGGCGAGGATACAGTTACGTGCGGCAGTGGCCGTGTCGAGTCCGGCGATTGCATCCAGGCACTCCCGGATCGTGGCCTCGCGGGTCTCGCGGCGGACATCGGCAACCACGCGATCAATATCGCGCCAGAAGTCGGCATGATTACTGTACGTGCGGCCCTTGATGTCGTCGAGCTTCATGACTCACCTCGCGCTTCCTTGAGCAGACGGATCGCGTAATCGATACTGCCAGCGCCGATGATTTCCAGGAGCGTAGCTTCGCGGGCATCGTCCCAGATCTCGATCAGGTCTTCGCAGGGGCGCGGGTACGACGGGCAGTACGCGCGGGGCTTGCCGGCCGCGCAGCTCTCGCAGGGTACCGGCCTCACAGCTCACCTGCGCCGGCCACGAACTTGCTTGGCTTCTCGAGCTCCGCCATCTCAGCGTCGGTGAATTGCGCGAGGCTATCCACCGTGATCGAAAACACGCTCGAGAGCGCCGCAACCATCGCCTCATCGCGGGTAGGTTTGTGATCCTCCTTGTTGCAGAAACCTTTCTGCGTTGACGCCCATGCCCAGCCCCAAGCGTGCAATTCCGGATCTTCCGAGATGCGCGCGCGCCAAACACAAGCGCCGCTTGGATGATCGAATTTTACGACCCTGTAGCCGCTCACGTCTTCGCTCCATCCGTCCGGCAACGACACCTCCGACAACGCCGACAACGCCGACGCCATGGCCAGTTCGCGGGTGGTTGCGCGGCCCTGGCGGACGGTCGTGTACCACTGCCAGCCGCGACCGTCCTCGAGGTCGTCTTCTGTTTGGCTGACCACCGCGCCCCACATGTGCTCGTACCGGCACACCCCGAGCCAGGCAATCGGGCCTCCGGTCCATCCATCCGGCAACACGTCTGCGGGTGGCGGAGTGACGGGTTCCGGTGCGCACGGACTGGGCGGCGAGCACACCAAAAAGCCACACTGACATGCTGTGTCGTCAACCTTCGAGTTGTCCGCCCGCGGTCGCTGCGCCCTTCCGACACTTCGCGCCGGGTAGAGCTTGGTGATCATGCGACCGCCTGACTGGTAGCTGACTTCGACAAAGCGTTTCATGGCTTCTCCTTCACCCCGTGCATCATGCCGATCCGCAGTGCCTCTTCTTCGCTCACCGGGCCGTTCTCCTCAATCGACCCGAAGAAGGGGTGCTTGCAGTGAAACAGTCGCTCGACGCGCTCCCTGGTCTCGTCGTTGTAGTAGCCAGCGTAGTAGCCGAGGTTCTGGCGCTCGATGTCCTCGGCTTTCTCGCGGTCAATCCCGAAGCTCATGGTGTGCTGAACGCAGACAGCAAAGTATTCGTCGGCTTCGGCCTGGTCCGTGATCTTCATCGCCGGAAGGTACTTGTCTCCGACGCTGATCTTGCTCGGCAGCGGTTTCATGGCTTTTCTCCGGGGCGGCCCGCGCGTGCGTGTTGGGTGGGATCGCCGCGATGCTTGCCCCGGCGGATGTCCTGGGCAAGCTCTTTGAAAATTGTGGCGATGGCCAGGCCAAATTCGTCCTGGGCCTTCTCACGCTCAAGGCGCACGGCTTGGCCATAAATCCAATCGGCGATGAGCCTGGCTTCGAGGGCTTGGGCTGGATTGTTCATGGCCGAGGCCTCTTTCTGTGTTCCCCCGCACGAATATCGGTGGCGAGCTCTTTGAAGACAAGCGCAAGGTCGTGGGTCGAAAGCAGCGTTTGGGAGACCGGCATGCTCAGGATGCCAGCCGACAGTCCCTCGATCCAGCGCGCGACCCGGGCCGCTTCTTTGTCCTGGGCCTGCGTGCTCACGAAGCCTCCTGGGTCGCCTTGGCCGGCGCGATGAGGGCCCGGAGTTTATCCGAGAGCTCGGCAGCCGCCCGAGCCCGGTAGGTGGCTTCCAAAGACCGCAAGAGGCCCCAGACGTGGCCCTGCCGGTCACAGAGCTGGGCGGCTTCTTCAAGGGTCTTTTGGCGGACCGCTGCTGCGGCCTGCTTGGCCACCTCGAACCAATCGCGCTCTTCTGCGAGCTGGTGCTCGGCCTTATCGAGTTTCTTCTTCCATTCCCAGGCGGCTTTTTCGCAGGCGTTGGCGTAGGTGAGCGCGCTCGTCGCGGCAGCCTCGGCTTGGAGCGTGCGCTCCTGGCAACGGAGCTGCTCATCGAGAAAGTTTTTGAACTCGTAGGCCAGGGCCGGGATGAGCGCCTCGCGGGCAAGCGGCAAATGAATGAGCTCGCTTGCCCGCTTGTGGGCTTCGGAAAAGTCGCGGGCCATCAGTGCAGCTCCGAGTCATCGAGTGACTCTTGTGTCTGTTCTAACAAACCCGCGATAAACGCACCCATCGACTCGCGCCGGAGGTGACCTCGAGCATGCAGGACGCGCGTGGCATGGCAGAGCGCGAGTAAGAGCGTCTCGTAGGGGACGCGCAAAACTTCAATGTGGCGGGCCGCGCCGTCACGGGCCGGAAACTTTCCGCAGAGCAAAATCCCAGCCCGGCCATGGCCGACCACGCCGGGCATCACGCCGACGATCTCGAGGTCGCCGGGCGTGTCGTAGCGGTCGCTTGTCATGGCCTTGACAGCCGCCTGGGGGTCGCCCGTGATGAAGCCCACCACGAGCTGTACGCGCTCGGGATTGTCGTCGGCATTATCATCGGCGTTCTTGTTGTCAGAAGACATGGCAGCGACGATAGAGATCGGCTGGCGGGGAGGTCAATGTGGTTATGCAGAGAAATGCATACCTAGCTGGATCGGCTAGGCCGGTCGGGATGTTGCACGTGCAACCGGAGCTCTTGCCCGGCGACGGATAAATCGCTATGCCGGGCTCCTTTGTTGCTCGGAAGCGGACATGCCAAAAGCCAACACGGACAAGCAGACGATGAGCGCGGTCGATCGGGCGTGCGGGCGACCCTGCGCCCAATGCAAGAAGCCGATCGGGGTGGGCCGGCAATACACCGAGCGATGGATCGGGTTGCCGCTGGACGGAAGAAAGTTGCCCGCCCTCGTGCTTGTGTGCTGGGAACACGTGGACCATAAACAAACACAGAGGTGAAGCCATGAGTCTAGGACCCAATGAATTCTACTGCGAAGTGCAACTCTTGCTGAGCCACGACGATGTCGGCCGGGCCCAGAAGCTCCTTGAGGGCTTAGGCGACGAAGCCAAGCAAAGAGCCCTGACCGGGCAGCCCTGCAAGGTGATCTGCAAGCTCTGCGACGACGGCAGCATTCAACCGATCGGCTTTGATGCGTAGCCATGGACAAGCCCTACATCTTCACGTGCGGGCGTTGTGGATGGACCGGGCCGTCCGAGTGGAGCGAAGAAGACGCCCACGCTGAGTGCCTCGAGGTCTTTGGTGAGATGCCCGAGCCCGAGGACCGGATCACGGTCTGTGAGGAATGCTACCAAGAAGCGCGCAGGAAGTTCCCGCCCGAGCTCTGGCGGGCTTTGGCAAACCCGAGCCTAGTCCACGTTCAGGATTTCACCGGCCTGGGCATCGCCGTCCAGGCGCAGGGTGTTGCAGGCGAAGTCCAGCTGGTCGCGAAAGTGTTTGCGGGTGCAGTGGCGGTGCACGATGAAGCTGACCTGGACGCTCGGTGGCTCATCGTCCCAGCCGAGTGTGAGCGTGACGGTGCGAGGCTGATCGTCTTGGGATTTTTCGGCCATGATGTCTACTACCTGGGCAACTGCTTCTTGGCACGCGCTGCTAATGGGTGATGCGGGAGCCGCTGATGCGGACGTTGCGCATGTACTTGACGCTGGGCTTGGGGGTCCAGTCGTTGCCGGAGTTGGCCGAGCCATAGAACTTCATGTAGGTCTCGACGCTCGTGTGGTTGCTGCCCTTGGTCTTGACGCCCTGCTGCTCGAGGACGAGCTCGCCGTTGACCCAAAAACTGATCGTGGCGCAGCTCGAGCTCCAGACATAGTGCATCTCGACATCGAACCATTGCCCCACGGGCAACGAGATTTCGGACCACGGCGTGTCTTGGTTTTCCGCGCGCCAGTTGAACTTGACGCGCATCGAGCCATCTTCGGCGAGCATGATGCCGGGCTGCGTATCCCAGCGCTCACCCGAACCGACGCTGTGAAAGTCCCAGAGGTTCACCCAGGGATTGCTGTCGAGGCCACTGTGCGCGGTGATGGCTTCGGGGAAGTACCACTCGGCCGCGATGTAGACCCCGTCACTGCTTCTGACCTCTTGATCAAAGACGGAGTTGGCGAAGCTGTAGATGCCGGCCTGAGAGCGCGAGCCACCGTTATTGTCAAACGTGGCGGTGTGCTTGAGGGCGAGGCCCGAGCCGCCCTTGGGGTCATTGACGCGCTCGAGATCGACCTCGTCGTTGCCGCTCACCGATTGGCCGATGGGGCGCTCGAGCTGGATTTGCGAGAAGCCATACGGGGGGCCCTCGCAGGAGTTTTGGATCGAATCGGTCCAGAGGTCGCCACTATGGGGGCGAGGCCGAGGGGTTCTGTGATCGGGCCTGCCCGCTGTAGCGTGCGCGCAGCCGCCGAGAACCAGAGCCAGGAAGAGAACGCGCATATGTTTCATCGAGCTTGCCCTCGTACACGGAACCGGGTTTAGGCGCGGACAACGCGCAAAGGGACGATGGGAACGTCGCGGTAGTTGAGATCATTTTCGATGCGCCATACACCCATGTAGCGGCCCTGAGCGCGCAGGCCCGCGGTGTACTCGGCCATCAGAGCGTCGCGATCGGGCCCGGTGAATCGGGTTTGCACGATGTTGGCGGCGCGGCGCAGCACATCGAGGTCTTCTTGGCTCCGGACGCGGGTCCAGAGCTGATTGAGAAGTTGGTTGCGATCGGTCTCGTCTTCCTCGGCGATTTGAAGCTTGAGCGCGAAGCTGCGCGCGACCCAGCGATCAAACGCCGGCGTTTCGATCCGGGAACCGACCGGTGCGTTGCTGCTGACAAACCAGAGCTTACGGACGGGCTCTTCTACCCAGAGCGCCGCAGCGCCAAGGCCCATGGCTTTGAGAAAGTTCCGGCGGTTCATGCCGACATGTTAGGCCCGACCTTACGGCTACGGAATGTAAGCTTGGGGCCTACCGAGGAACCCGTGCGCCGGGGATGCGCCT
>JGI10216J12902_120298340_pt1 | contig 12425 bp, 15 predicted proteins | sample KanNatreferecore_FD_12902 | JGI IMG/M metagenome (IMG submission 12902)
GACATTGGGCAGCTCCACGTTGGCGGTGATGGCTTGCACGAACATTCCGACGGCCTGGCGCACCACCGAAGGCCCGGACGCGGTTTTGGAAACGATGGCGGCGCACTCGTCGAGCTTCCGGAATGCGTCGACGCCAAGGCTCTCGCGCCGCATCGTCCGCATAAGCTGATTGGCGAGCAACGCAATCTCTCCGTCATCCAAGGTGACGTCGAGCTGCTGCGCGAGCTCGCGGAGTTTGTCCTGCACGTCGGTCACCATCATAAGGTCACCCACAGAATTCGGTTCTTGCCGGTGCTTCCGTCGTAAACCCACGCGATCTTCGCGTTTTGCGGCACGACGACGTCAGCACCGTTGATGCCGATTATCTGGTTCGCAGCGGCAGAGCCGGCGTCGAGGTGCTTGAAGGTCCCGGTGTTCGCGCTGACGTTGACCGCATAATTGATGACGCCTGTCTGCGCGGCGACGATGCCGGTGATGTTGAACGCTCCGTTGAACGTGATGCGGTGGAATGAACTTTTCGTCGACGGAGCCCAGTCGTTCGTGTTGCCCGCAATCGTCTCGGGCACCGGTTCGTGAATCTCCTGCGTCAGCTTGTTGATACGCGTCATCGTCGCAGGCGCGACGAGCGTCCACGAGTTGTTGAACCACCACTCTGATGTCGGGTCGAGTCGAGCGGACAGCGCCGGTCCGTTCCAATTCTTCGCGTTGATGAAGCGCGTGTTGGTTATTCCCTTCGTCGCGGCGCTGGTCCCTTGGACTGTGACGTGGTCGCTGATGAAGCAATGGTCCATGTCGTCGATGTATTCAGACGCAATCTGCTTGATGAACGACGTGTTGAACGTGTCGACAATCTCCGCACCCGTTCCTACGCCTGCTGTGCGAGGCCAGTTGACCGAGTGTGTACCGCTTGCGTCGACGTAGCAGTCTCGAAAACGAAGATATCCGCCGCATCCGGCGCCGTTGTAGGTGACGACGCCAGCGCACCACAGGTTGTTGAAGTTGATTTCGCAGAAGTCGACGAGATCAGCGACGTCGAACTTGGCAGTGAAGGACGTTGCGCCGTTGCCGACCTGAAACGCGTAGAGCTCTGCGTTGGTGCCCTGCACGAGCGGGACGTCACCGGAGATGCTGACGCTTGGGTACACGAACGAGCCGAAGCGCTCCGCGTCCTTCATGTCGTACGTGACCGTGCCGTCTACGATGGCCTGACCGTGAAAGATTATCTGCACGTGCGCGCACGTGTGTAGCGTGAGGTTTTCCACCCACGTTCCCGGACCGATGACGTGGATGACGCGCGGTCGAAGGAAGTCCGCTTGATTCGTTGGGATCGCGTTGACGTCGTCAATCGCAGCCTGAATCGTGAGGAACGGCCAGTTCGTGCTTCCCGTGGCCGTTGCGTCGTCGCCTGCTTTTGAAACCCACGCCACGTCAGGGGTGCGCAAGTCGAACGCGAGCGCTTCCCATCCGGTGTTGCCTGCTAGCTGCCGCTTCAACCAGAAGCGGTTGTCTCCGTTGTCGAGGTAGAGCGCACCCGGTGAAGCGGTGATTGCCCCCTCGGGAACAACGTTGTCCTCCAGCCACGGACGGTCGGTGATGACGAGCGTGTTGCCGCTCATGTTCCAATTGCTGCGCAGGGCTGAGTCCTGCGTGTATCCGTCAATTCGAAGGTTCGCGCCCGTCGTGAAACTCTTGAGTCCGCCTTCCATCTTGCAGTTGACGAGGTCGGTCACGTCGCCGGGGCCCCCGCCGCTCGTGACGTCGCCAAAGAAACGGCATTGACGCCACGTTTGCGACGTTCGCAGCGACACGAGTCCTGCGATGTAACACTCCGTCGCGTCGTACAGGTCGCATTCGGGCAGGTCGATTGAGTTGCCCAGCACCGAGCCGAAGCGAACTTTACCGAGCCAACCCGTCATGCGTGTGTTCGAGTTGACGTCGACAGCCGAACCGATAACGCAGTGTCCAAGCCGGAGTGAGCCGACGGCGACGATGGGGTCTCCAGCGTCGTTGTCGAACTCCAGTCCTCGCCCGGCTCCCATGCCGATGCCGAACAACGGTGCTTGTTCGAAGTCGAGATAGCCGTACCCGCCTGCAACGCCGTCGATGACAACCGACGGCGCAACGGCGCTTCCGTGACGATCGGCATTCGTCCAGTCGAAAGTCACCTTGCCGTTTACGATGGCACCGCCGAGGAAAAGAATTGTGACGGCGCTGCGCGTCGGAATGACGACGCTTTCAGCATAGACCGTGTCCCATCCGTTCCCGACTACGTACACCGTCGCCGCCGTTTCATAGTCCGCTTGGTCGGCGGGGACTCCGGCGACTTCATCAACCGCGTGTTGAATCGTCAGGTAAGGATTCCAGAGTCCGCCGTTGCCCGTCGTGTCGCTGCCGCTCTTTGCGACAAACGCGAACCGCGCGGGCATTGCAGCCGACGGCCCTGGCGGTCCTCTCAGACCGTCATTCCCCTTCGGGCCCTGTGGCCCGACTTTTCCCTGCGCAGTTAGCGACGTTATGATGCTGATGACGTCGAGAACCGCGGTACCCGGTGACTGTGACATCGCGCGTCAGTCGCGGCCGTTTGGCGCGGTACCGTCGAGGTCCGGAGCTCCACGGTGGAGCATTCCCGGTTCCTCCCCCCGCTCTTTTGCGAGCTCGGCCAGGGCCTGGGCCTTCCGTTCGGTCCGTTCCTGGCGCTTCTGGAGCCGCTCGCGGCGCGTTTCGTCCTTCGGCATGGGCGCGGGCCGCACCGCGGGGTTTTCGTGCACTGGAGAGGCACCCAGGGCCCTTCCCGCGGCCACATCCGCTGCCGCCGCACGGTGGGCGATGCGGAATCCGTTGGCCATCTTGACGGACGCTTCACGCGAGAAGCCTTTGGCCATGAACTCTTCGGGCGTGGGGGGCTGCGCGGGGAGCTGGCCGAGCTCGGAAGCGTCGGCCGGTGTCTCGCGGTCGATGGGGCGTCGGCGGGGGGCTTCGCTGGTCACTGGCTGCTCCGTCTTTTCGGGTTGACGTCGTGGTTGGCGTTCGCGGGCTTTGCGGCTCATGCGGCGGGATCCTCAATGATGACCTTGTCCGCCGCAGCCCAGGTGGCGCCGTTGGTCTTCACGAAATAGTTGGTGACTTCGTCGAGGTGGCACGACGAGTTGGGGCCGTTCCACGACGAAGCAGCCAGCACGTTGACGTTCTTGATGCCCGTCTGAAGTGACGGGTCTGGTGCGCCCGTGACGTGGATGTCAGCGGCACACAGCCCGCCGTTCCATCCCGCGACGTTGTCGAAGTGGAATTCGTCCGCCGCGTTGATGAGGTAGAGGTTATTGGCCTCCAACAGAATCCCTCGCTCCAGCGCAGCGACGGGCGATCCCCACGCGCCACCCGCAAGGTGGATGATGGTGTTGTTCAGATAGAACAACGGTTCGAGCACACCGAAGCCATTCCACTCGACGTCGCCACCGTCGATAAAGCAGTTGTCCGTCACAAGCAGGAACGGTGTTGCACCGGCACCGAGCTTGTTGAACGACAGGACGGGAATGCCCAGCGCGGTGTCCACGAACGTGTGAATGAGTCCCATCGGTGCGCGGCTCGCGAGGTCGTAGACGCCCGCATATGCGCTTCCTCCTGAACCGATGAGCGTGACGCCGAAGGGAATGACGCTGCCGAAGCGGTCCGCGTTGTCCACGTCCTGCTCCAGGCCGGGGATGCGTGCTCCACCCTCTGCGATGATGACGATGCGTCGGCTCTGAGGGAGCTGCACGACGCCACCGGCAGGACCGTTGCCGATGACATGGATGTACCAAGGGCTCACGAAGTCGGCGACGCTTCCCGGTTTACCGATGAACGAAGCGAGCGCTTGCCACGTTCGCCACGGGCGTTCATGCGAACCTCGGTCGGGACGCAGCGTGTCGTCACCCGCATTCGGGTCGAGCCACACGTGACGGTTGTAGCGGTGAAAGAACTCGACGGTTTGCGACGGAGCACCGGGCAGGTTCTGAATGATGGTGATGGTCTGTTCGTTGATAACCTGCTGAAGAATCGACGGCCGCTGGCGTGCGAGAATCGCGAGGGACGCAAGCAAGCTGTTCTGGAATGGAATCGTCATCGGTGCCTCACGTCGAAGGGAAAGGGCGCCGCGGGCAACCGGCCGCGGCTCCGGTTGCGTGCATCAGTTCGTGAACGACTTGGGGTCGTAGTCGGACCACGTGATGGGCGTCGTCAGCTGCCCCGCCGTCACGGAATCGTTGATGGTGGTCTTCAGCTGGTTGCAGAAGTCACCGATCTTGTCGATGCGCGCGATGACGCCCTGATTGCGCACCTTCGGGTCGCGAGCGACGAGCAAATCGCTCACGAGTCCGGCGACGCCGCCCGTGATTCCTGCCTGCTGCGTGTTGACCGGCGCGGGGTAACCGTAACCGTAGTAACCTGCCATGGCTCACTCCTCTTTGCTGTCGTCGTCGGAATTCGGCGACGCGTTGGGGTCCTCCGTCATGCGAGCGACGAGCTCGACGACGGCGGACGGAAGCTTGTTGAATGCATCGGTGAGCGCCACGAGCTGCTTGGTGTTGGCGTCAAGCAGTTGCATCAAGTGCGCGTTCTGACGTCGCATCTCCAGGAGCTCGGCCTGCATCGCCTGCGTCTGCTGAAGTGCAAGCGCTGCGTCGGCGCGTCCATCGTTGAACGCGCGAATCATCTCGGGCGGAATGGCAGCGGGCACCGCGATGGGCGCCGCGGTCTGCATACCGACCGGCATCATGGGTTGAGCTCCCATCACCGGCATCGGTTGGGGCTGTGGCTGCGTCGCCTGCGCCACGTGGTTCAACATCTTGCCGACGAGCTCCTTGTTGGGGCCGTCTGGCATCTTCTGCACCGACTGCGCGACTGCGCCTTTGAGTTGGTCGAGCAGTGCAGCCGCTTGGCCCGGTGCCTGCGGTGGCGGCGGATGCATTGGATGCATCGGCACCATCGGAGGGGGCATCGGCACTGCGGCGGGATAGGGGACCGGTGAGCTTTGCTTCGCCCACGTTGCAACGGAGTCCATGTATGGGTTTCTAGCCATCGGTCCACCTAGCCCGCCGTCGTGTGACGACGTCCTTTCGTCTTTACGCAGCGGCGAGAAGTCCGCCGTTCATGAGGAGGATGAAGCCGAGGAAAAGCATCATCATCGTCGTCGTATCCATGCCGCCGAAGCCGCCACCTTGCGTCATCATCAGCAAGAGGCCACCGAGGAGCAGCGTCGTGGTGTCGAGCACGAGACCACCCGCACCACTGAGCAGGTTCGACACGAGCATCGTCCCGATGACGAGCAACGTCGGGTCGATGCCACCACCGAAGCTGGTCGCGGGAACGGCGCACCCGGCCCCGCCAGCGAACGGCATGGGAGGCATCGCGTACTGCCCCTGCTGACCACGCATGACGACGGCGTAGAGCTGGGCAAGCAGCGCTTCGTCCTTCTGAATTCGCTGCACCAACTGATTGAACGCGTCGATGGGAACGACGCCCGTCAACGTGCCAGGCGTTCCGTTGCCGGTGATGACAGGGACCGGCAAGCCACCGGGCGGCAGCGTCGGAGGCCCGTTGTTCTGGAAGTCCTGAATGATGACGTCAATGGGGTTCGGTGGCAGACCGAACGGCAGTGGCGGCGGCGGCGGGAGGAACGGCAGCGGAGGCGGCGGAAGTGCGAACGGCGGAGGGGGAAGCAGCGGGGGACCGACGAGGGGCGGAACCCACGGCGGCGGAGTGAACGGCGGAAGAATGACGGTAGCGACCACGACTCACCTCACGAGGCCCAGCGCTGCATCAAAGCCCGCTTGGGACGGTTGGGGCCCCGGAGGGGTGCCCGTTGGTGTTGGAGCGCCCTGCAATGCAGCAGAGCTAAGACCGAATGCCGTGGACCCACCCGTGAGGATGGGAACGACGGCGGGAGCGATGCTTCCGACGGCGAGGTACGCAGCACTGAGTGCGGGCCCCACCTCGGGGATTGCGAGAAGCAGCGGAGCGATGAAAGGCGCCGTTGCTTGAACGCCGCTGAATCCAGCGGCCGTCAGACCGAACACGCCAGCGTTAGAAGCCAGCGCTAGCGTTGCGACGTCCTTGCCTGCACGAGCGAGCACACCGAACCCTTCCGGGTTGGTCGCGAGCGTGAAGAGGTTGCCACCGAGCTGGCCGAGCCCCTGCATCGCCTGTTGTGACATCGTCGCGAGCCCAGCTTGCAGGCCTTCTCCAGCGGGGAGAATCACGTTGGGAGCAGAGGGCAACGACGGCGGAAACACCGCTTTGTCGTCGATCTGCTTTTGCGCGTAAGGGTTCTGCGGCATCGTAACTTCTCCTGCGTCAGCGGCTCACGGTCGCGAATAGTCGAAGGGTTTGACGTCGGTGGCGCCGAACGGAGCGAGGCCGAGGTCAAGATTGAATTGCTGGTCCTTCGATGCGCGAACGTTGTCCCTTCCGATTCCGATGACGCCGTTGTTGTTGATGACGATGGGCAGCGAACCGGATGACGACGCAGCAATGCCGGCGTCGAGGTTCGCGAGTCCCTTCGGTGCGGTGATGCCCGCTGCAACCCCGCTCGCGACGGGTGCGACGACGCCGGGCGCAGCGAGCGCCTGCGTCGGCACCAGTGCGAGGGGGTCGACGAAAACGCGCGAGTTGAGGACGGTGCCGTCCTCGTACCATTCGAGTCGCCAGTGCAGGTGTGGTTGGCCGGGAGAACCACTGTCGCCCGACGTCGCGAACACCTCGCCCTGAGCAACGTCCTTTCCCACGACGAGGTCAGGCAACACCGCGTCGAGGTGCAGGAACTCCGAAATCCAACCGGAGTCATCGTCACCCACCCCCTGCAATGCGCCGAGCTCGGGGTAGCGTCCATCGGGACGCTGCATGACGGCTTGCACGAAGAGACCAGATTTGTCGTCGCGACCAATCTGCGTAATCTTCATGTTGTAGGGCGCAACAACCGGCGTCCCCTTCGGTGCGTGGAGGTCCACGCCTTGATGGACGCGAGAACCGCCGTCACGGGGGGCGCCGAACTGGCCACCCTGCGTCACCCACGACGGCGCGCCAAGAGGGCTAATCCATCCTCCTTGGCTGTAGACGTTGGCCGGCCCCATTCCCGTCGGCGCGCATTGCGCGGCCACGTTCTTGGCTCGACGGTAGAACGCGACCCATTCCTGCTCTGTCACGTTGAGGAACACGAACGCGTTGCCTGCGAGGCGCGCTTGCGCCATCGACATGCCGACACCGCGTTGGTTCTCGTACTTCTCCCATTCGGCGTTGTTCATGAACACGCCTTCGCAGCCGCATCCCTGCCAGCACTCGCCGAGGTGCTTCGCGAGCGATTTCGGGAACTGGCGCTGAATGGATTGCGGCTCGTTGTCGCACGGATCTCGCATCTCGCCGACGAACCCAACCCAGAGCTGGCCAACTGCCACCGGGTTGAGCTCCTGGCGCACGATGGTCTGGAGCTCCATGCGGTAGACGGGGCCGCGCTGCTCGATGAGGTGGTGGTCCGGCTCGGGTGGTGACAACGCGCGCTGTGCGCCGCGCACGATGCCCGACGCGATTGCGTCCGCGGTCACCGTGCCGGTGCGCTTCTTCTTTCCGCCGCCGCCGAGGGTTCCCGCTCGGGCCTTTCGGGCGAACTCTTCGCGAGCTCGTATCTGGGCAGGCGTGGGTGCCTTCCCTTTCTTCGCTGCCATTGGCTTCTCCGTCTTCTTTTTGGCCGGCTTGGCACGTTGGGCCGGCTTGGGGTGCGAACGTCGAACCTGGGGCTTGCGAGAGGCCTTTTTTGGGGCCGTCTTGCGCTGCTTCGCCTTCGTGCGTTTCTTGGAAGCCACCCGGCCGACCCCTGAATAAGAATCTCAACTAAGGGGCAAGTAGTGGGTTGCCTAGTATGTCTGCAACCGCTGTCCGCGTCCAGTGGCATACGTAGGTGGACCAATGCGGCGGGATTGCTTAGTTGGTGTGCTGGGTTTCTCTGATCTGGAGCCCTTCCGGTTGGTACGGCGGAGGGGTGAAAGCTCACGGCTGGAACAACGTGCGAATTGCAAAGCTGCGCCGCGACCTAGCGATGACGCAGGCCGAGCTTGCCAGCGCGGTCGGAGTGACGACGCACGCCCTTGGGATGCTGGAGCGCGGAGAGAAAGAACCACGCGACCTAACCGCGTACATGCTGGAGGCAATTCACGTAGCGCACGAGCGCGGTCACCACGGTCCGTTCGTGCAGCTCGACGACGAGACGCGCGGCGACTTCATGTTGCGACTCTTTGTGTACGCGTACGGTGACGACGGAGTTCAGCGAGCTTTCAAGGCACAGCGAGAAAAGAGGATGCGTCGTCGTTAACCGCCATCCGGTCGAGGCGAGCAGACCTCACCGAACGTGCACCAGTATCCAGGCGGGCACAACCATCCTCCGTCGGGTGTGCATGACATCCTGCACTCACCGAACCAACACTGATGCTCCTGGCTGCAACCACTGTCACACGTGCCAGCATCGTACGGTTCATCGGGCAGCGTGTTGGAGTGCGGGACGCCGCGCCGTGGAAGTGCCTCCGGTCCTGCGCAGCTCATCACCAGAAGCATCAACGCAATTCGTGTCATTGCTTCCCACCTTCTCCGAAGTGTGCAGTCAAAAATGACGCGACGCGGCGCGTCCTCGAGGACGGATTATGTCGACTTCTTCCGATCCCGATTCGGGATGATGGTCTTCGCGCATCGGTGGAGGTCGCCGGCTTGGATGGCCAGCCCGCAGCACGACGTGCCCGCGAGGATGTTGTGCCAACCCTCTCGACGACAGTCGTAGCAAATTCCGTTCGGCTCCGACGACGACAGCGACTTGGTGTTGTAGCAAACGTCGCACGGTCCGTAGTCGGGGACCTGGTGTTTCTCTACGAGGGGCGTCGTCATCAGAACACCGTCCGAAGGTGCATGAGCTTGCGAGCCCACGCGGCCGTCGATTCAAGGTTGGGCTCTCGTCGAGGCGACGTCTGGCAGTAGCAGTCGTCACACACGAGTAGGCCGTCGTCGTCGGCACCAAAGCACCACGCAATGCACCGGTTGCAGCGTGCGCACTGATACACCTTCGGCTCGTCGTCGAGATCGTCGAGGTAGCAGCGGTCATGGCCGGGTTTGCATGCCGTTCTTCCGACGAGCGAGAGCTGCCGGTGTGTGATGCGCATCTCTGCAAATTCCAGGGGCGTCGTCATTCGTCGTCTCCAAACATTGTCACTTTGACGTTGTCAGTTTCGTAATCATTCGCGGGCAATTCACCAAGCACCTGCACCTCCGACGACGACGAAGGCCTCAGCACTTGCACCGTTGATGGCAGCTCGTCGACGAGCTTTTCAAATTTGAAGGACTCCGCCTCCAGCGTGCCCGCGATCGCGACGGTGGTCCCACACTCCGCGCATTGAACGTTGAACCTGCTGTGTGCTGCGTTCGGCCCGATGGACGTGTTCAGGAGCGGATTCAACCGCACCTGCATCTCGTCATGCCCGCAGAGCTCGCAGGTGAGAATGTGCGTATCAGCGTTCGTCACGACATCACCTCATGCGCCGTCACGATCGCGCCAGGTTCGCGCTCCAACGCTTCCGCCTCTTGCAGCGTCCGCTTCAGAGCTTTGATGTCATCGTCGAGCTGACGAACTTCAGCGCGGAGCTTCCGACGGCGCTGCACTCGTCGTTCGAGCTCGCGGGCCATCGTCACAATTTCCTTCGTTCGATTCGTCATGGTTGCGCGCCTTCTTTCTTCTCTTTCTTCCGCACGATTAACTTGCCGTCGAGCGGCAACGCTTTCAGAAGAATCGTTAGGCTTCCGTCCTTGTTTTTGAAGGCGGTGCCTATCTCGGTCCACCAATCCTTGGTGCCGTCGATCGATTCGTATTCAGTCACCGTGTAAACGGCGAGCTTCGTCTTTTGTTCCGTCATTGGACCCACTCCGGTGCCGCATTCGGGGGCGCGATTGCCCTCACGATGGGCGATAGTGAATGTGGAACCTCGCGACCGTTCCACCAGATTCCGACGGTGACACCGACGGCGAACACGTCTTGCATGCAGTCGGGACAGCACAGCTTGAACGTCGTGACCTTCTGCGATTTTCCGTCACGCTGAATGCGTTCGCGTGACGTTGAGTAGTTGCGATTGGACAACGCGCCCCAGCCAGAACCGCCTACGCTCGTGGTCCAATGGCCCCAGCCTGGGAAGCTGCGAGCGAAGTAACGCAATGCGTGACGTATCTCCTCCTCGCGTTTTTTGAATCGGTAGTGAACGTTGACGACGTCGACGTCGACATCAAACGTCACCTCTAGCTTTCGTCGCCAAAGCTCTTTCAATGAGTCGAGGTAGTCCGCATCGGCCCAGCCTGGCCAAGCGCGCGTCCTTCGCTGCTCGCCCTCACGTGGAACGTCGACGCATGGGAACAGAACGTTCCAGTGCGGATGCCAGTCCGTCGCGTCGTCTTGTTCCATCACCTGGCCACAGCGAGCGCACGGCGGTGCCGCCGAAAAAGGTTCGTACTCAGCATGTGTTCCGCAGTTTTTTACGACGTCACCGGCCGCGTTGTGTTCGCAAGAACACCCATGGTCTGGGCAGCGCCACACTGACCCGACGGGATGCGTGAACACCACGCCGCCAATGCGCCGGCCTTCGCTGGCCTGCCATTCCTCGACGGTTTCCCAAGCGAGTCGGTTCATTGCGCGACGGCCGAGCTCGGGGACGCGGTCACGGAGATGCATGGGCATCGTCAACACAACGACGCCCCACCGCTTTGCCCAAACGTCGGCACGCTCGTTCCAAATGCGCTTCGCTCGACGAGAACCGACGCCCTCACAGCACTCTTCGTTGTTGCAGTTGTGCGTGTCGCATCCGCTGAACATTTGCGAGACGTGAGATCCGCACGTCATCGCTACCCACGTACCCGTCGAGCATTTCGCGACCTGCTGTCGGCACGGCCACGCTGGACCGTCTGCATCCAACGCGGTCGAGAGTGTCGAGCGTCTCGACGTGCATGCACGGCAACGGCACTTTCCATCAACGCGTGGGCAATGAATGCCGGCCGCACAGCGACACCCAACGGGAGCTTCATCCTCGGGGCCTCTGTGAATACCTGGCCCTAAGTGAACATAATGGCGGGCCTTCGCCCGCAAACCCCTGAAAGCGTTGGCGATTGACTCAACCGCGGCAACGTACGCAGCCCACTCAAGAAGGCCCGCCGATGGGTCTAAACGTCCCTCAGATTGATTTGCGAACCAAGGGGGCAGCTCGGAAGCGCCGATGCGATCCGACGCAATAGCGGCCATTTTAGAGCGTGAGGATGGGGGCGGAAGCGACTGTTTCCGACGCTCGACGAGCTCGACGAACGTTGGCGGCAGCTCGGGGAATGGTTCGTCGACTAACTCTCGAGCGAAATTAACTTTGTCATCCGAATTGACATCGTCGTCGTCACTGCGAACGTTTTTGAGCTCGAGAGTTGCTGCAGCAAAATTTTGCCGTAAGCAAATGACGTCGTCACCAAAAGCGATTGCAATGCGCTCGCAGTCCCATCGTGGGTGTTCGACGTATCCGCCGACATCTAATTCCGTCGATCGACGCGAGCTCGCGGGGGGGGGAGCAACGCCCGAGCCAGCCAGCGACGTCGACGAGGGGGGGGCAAAGCCCTCCCGGGCCCCGGCGGAGCTCTCTGAGCTCAACGCACCGTCTGGCCGACGGTCTACTGCGCTGCGCGCAGGCTGGTGGAGCACGTACGTGCGACCACGACGCGGCGTTGGAGCTTCGGAAGCTTGAGAATGCTCGGGCAGACCGGTATCAACCGGCCCGTGAGGGTTACCCATATCGTCCACCTTCACCGGGCCCGGAACGCGTCAACGTTGCCGGGCCAACCTATTTCTGGACTCTGTTTCCTACTCGAACGAAGTCCGTTCGGTCCAGCGGTGCGGGTCCAGTGCTCGCACCACCGTCGTGCAGGTCCCTACTTCGCGCGAATGAACAACCTCGCGATGAACGACCACCACGGCCATCCCGTGAGAAACGGAACGACGTCGCCGCAGCGTTTGCAGATGTGGCCTGACTTCAGGCCGTGAGAGCACGTGAGCGCGTTTGTCATCGCCGCGCCCGTCGACGTGCACCCGGAGGCGCAGCATCGGTTTTCTTCTTGGTGAGCTCGCGCACGAACTCACGGAGGCCAACGCGAAAGCACTGATACGAAGTCTCGTCGCGTGTCGGCTGGTCTCCGGGAGCTCCTTGGCGCTTCCACTCCGCAACGACGTTCGCATGCACGGTTTCAAGCGCCATGACGTCGTCACGCGACAGCCAAAAGGCTGCCGACACATCGGGTGGCTTTTCCTCAGCGGCGCCGCTTGGGGGAGGCGGCGGGCTCTGGGCCGGCGTCGACATTGGGCAGCTCCACGTTGGCGGTGATGGCTTGCACGAACATTCCGA